>Ga0180437_10006502_pt1 | contig 15544 bp, 12 predicted proteins | sample SS_ome_4_FD_132410 | JGI IMG/M metagenome (GOLD analysis project Ga0180437, IMG submission 132410) | Hypersaline lake sediment archaeal communities from the Salton Sea, California, USA - SS_3_D_1 metaG | ecosystem: Environmental > Aquatic > Non-marine Saline and Alkaline > Hypersaline >...
CCGTAGCCCGGATGAATCGCGTCGGCGTTCGTTACCTCCGCCGCGCTTATTATCCTGGGGATATTCAGGTAGCTCTTGGCGCTCTCGGGCGGACCTATACAGATAGCCTCATCCGCGAACCGAACGTGCAGAGAATCGCGATCCGCCTCTGAGAAGACCGACGCCGTCGCCACACCGAGCTCCTTGCATGCCCGAATGATCCTGAGCGCGATCTCGCCCCGGTTCGCTATGAGAATCTTATGGAACATTCTCTGTTGCGGGGAGAATCCGACCTCAGCAGATCAGCCTTTCTCGAAAGATCCCCATCCACGGTCAGCCGTGGCCTCAATCCCCCTCAGACGCAGATTGAACTCGTCCGGATTGCTCACGTTTTCGATCGCAACCTCATAGCTGATCAACCCATCCACGTACAGACGCATAATCGACTGATCAAACGACTGCATCCCGTACTGAGTGGTCCCTTCCTCGATCGCCGAGGATATCAACATCGTCTTGACAGGGTCAAGGAGATACTCTCTTATGGTGGGGGTGGATATCATTATCTCGACGGCGGGTATTCTCCCCTTCCCGTCAGCCCTGGGCATCAGTCTCAGGCATATCACCCCTACGAGCGTCGCGGCCAGGAGGACGCGAACATGCTGCTGCTGATGCGTTGGATAAAAAGAGATGATCCTGTTGATCGTCTCCGTGGCATTCATGGTGTGAAGCGTTGACATGACGAGATGGCCCGTATCCGCAGCCTTGATGGCAGTGTCTATGGTCGCCTTGTCTCTTATCTCTCCAATGAGTATAACGTCCGGGTCCTGTCTCATCACGTGCTTGAGAGAAGAGGCGAAGGAGTGCGTGTCAGTACCCAGCTCCCTCTGGTTGATTATGCTCTTCTTGTCCCTGAACAGGAACTCGATGGGGTCTTCTATCGTGATGACGTTCTTCGCGACATTCTCGTTGATGTGTTCGATCATTCCGGCGAGTGTCGTCGACTTGCCGCTTCCAGTTGTACCGGTACACAGTATCAGTCCACGGGGTTTCATACACAGGTCCCTCAGGATAGGAGGCAGATTCAGCTCTTCGATGTGCATGACCGAAATGGGAATCGTCCTCATCGCGATTGCTACGGAACCTCTCTGCATGTATGAATTTATCCTGAACCGGCACAACCCCTGGACGCCGATGGCGAAGTCAAGCTCCTTGTCTCTCTGAAACTTGTCCATCTGCTGTTCGGTCATCAGCTGGGCCGCAATCCTGCGCAGAGCCTCAGGACTGAGTGTCTCGGTCTCCGCGGGCGAGAGTTTCCCGTCTATCCTGAGGACAGGAGGAGCACCGGCCTTAAGGTGCAGGTCGGACGCGTTCTCTTTGACCATTCTTTCAAGTAGCCGCTTTAACTCCATTTCGAACCTCCGCGCGCGTTACGCAGCCGGCTTAATGAGAAAAAGCTCTTCTCCGTACCCTACAGGCTGCTCGTTCTTGACCAGGATTTCGACGACCCTGCCCTCGTGCTCCGATTCTATCTCGTTCATGAGCTTCATCGCTTCTATTATGCAGAGTACCTGCCCCTTCTTCACATGGTCCCCGACATCCACATACGGCGGTGCGTCCGGCGCTGGAGCTCTGTAGAGCGTCCCCACCATCGGTGCAACAACCGAAACCAACCCTGCGTCCCGCTCTCGTGCCGGGCCCTCTGCTTCCTTCTGAGGGACTGGATTGTCGGCCACTATCATAGCCCGACCACCCACAGGACTACCGTTCTTGCTTATTCTTACCTTCGTTCCGAATCTCCCTACTTCGAGTTCTGAGATCTTGCTTTCCTCAACGAGCTTGATAAGCTTCTTGATTACAGAGAGTCTCATCTTTGCATTCCTTTCACCCCGCGCCGTCCCCCTTGGCGACCCGCTCGACATACTCCCCGGTCCTGGTGTCGACCCTGACCAAATCCCCCTGGTTGACGAAGAGAGGGACCGATATCACAGCCGCGGTTTCCAGCGTGGCAGGTTTGCTCCCGCCTGATGCGGTATCACCCTTGACACCCGGGTCGGTCTCCCTGACCACAAGATCGCAGAACGTGGGGAGTTCTATCCCAACGACCTCCTCATCGGCATACAGGATTGTCACCCTCGTCCCTTCCTTGAGGAACGGCAACATATCCTTCAGGTGTTCCTCCTGAACCGGTTTCTGTTCGAACGTCGTGCTGTCCATGAAGTAGTAGGAACTCCCGTCGTTATATATGTAATCCATGGGCCGTCTTTCCAACCTGATCTCATCGATCTTCTCGCCCGCCCTGTACGTCTTGTCCACCACCGCGCCCGTCCTCACGTTCTTCAACTTGGTCCTCACAAACGCTCCACCCTTACCGGGCTTCACGTGGAGGAACTCAACGACGGAGAAGATTGCGCCCTCTTGTCTCAAAACCATCCCATTCCTGAAGTCTCCCGTAGTGGCCATACCCGACTGTCAAAGCTCCATAAGTTCCTTTGCGGATAGTGTCAGTCTCTCCGACCCGTCTTCACGCACAACCACGGTATCTTCTATCCTCACTCCCCATCTCTTGGGCAAATATACACCGGGCTCCACTGTGAAGACCATGTTCACGGACACAGGGGCGTCAACCTTGCCTGATATAACAGGCTCTTCGTGGACATCAAGCCCAACGCCATGCCCGAGCCTGTGCCCGAAGTTCTCGCCGTACCCTTTGTCTTCGATCATCTCTCTCGCCGCTCTGTCCAGGTCGCAACTCTTCACACCCGGCTTCACCATGTCCAGGGCTCTCTGCTGAGCGTCGAGGACGAGCTGGTAGACGCTCCTCTGAGACTCATCCGCCTCACCCAGGACAACCGTCCGTGTCATATCCGAGCAGTAGCCGTCAAACACCGCACCCATATCGAAGGTGATCATGTCACCGTTGGTCAGGCGCCGTTCACCCGCCCTCGCGTGAGGCATCGATGACCTGGGACCAGAAGCGACTATTGTCTCAAAAGCAGACCCCGAAGAACCCTTTGCCCTGAATCTGTGATCTATTTCAGCGGCGAGCTCGGATTCGGTTATCCCGGGCCTGATCTCGACGAGTATCTCATCGAACACCGCGTCGCCTATCCGCGCGGCCTCTCTAATCTTACCTATCTCGTACGGATCCTTCACCTTCCTCAAGTCCTGAACGAGGCTCTCACAGGGTATGAACTGAGCCTCCGGAAGAACCCCCTTCAACTTGCTGAAGTCCAGATAGCTCATTGATTTTGCCTCGAATCCGAGCCTCCCCTTGAACCCATTCTTCAGCCTTGCTCCCTCCAGCAGCGGAGCCTCCTTTGATATGCGGATATCGAACCCTTCGGTCTCTTCCTCCACCTGCTCGGCGTACCTGAAATCCGTAATAAGCGTCGCGGTGCCGGAGTCAATCATCAGAGCCCCGCTCGATCCCGTAAAACCGGTCAGGTACCGCACATTCTTCATGTCGGTAACAACAAAGCTGTCGAGCCCTGTTGAGCCCATCTGCTTTCTCAAGGATTCGACTCTCCGCTGCATCTTCCGGTCTCTCACTTTCCAAGGCCGTCAAGCCAGCTCTGGAAGGAATCGAATCCGCCCTTAGGCTGACCTTCGTCCTTGGTCTCCTCTTCTTTCTTTCGCTCAGGTTCCCGCGCGGGACGGGGCGACTCAGGCGCGCTGTCCCTCGTTCCACCGCTGAAGAGATCAGACAATGAGATAGTCTGATCTCCCTCAGGCGTGGCGGCTTCCGAGAACTCATCAGACTCTCCCTGAGGATGGGCTTCCCCTTCTCGAGCCGTATCGGAGAACGGTTCAAGGATCTCGCTCGGGAAGACACCCTCCTGAACATTGTGGGCAGGCGGCTGCCCCTTCAGCTCCTGAAGACGCTTCCTGTAATCATCCCTCCCCGGGTCTATCTCAAGCAACCTTTCGTAGACCCTTATAGCCTTGTCGGTGAAACCATGTTCGGAGTATATCTCGGCCAACTCTCCATCGATCTCCCGACCTATGCTGACGTCAAGACCAGGAGGAGCGGTAAACGCTGTCTTTCCCGTCGGCTTGGGCAAGACCACCTCTTCGGTATCCGCCTCCAGTACCGTCGGCTCGGATACCAAATCCTCGGTTCCACCCCCGAGGTCATGTCTGCTCGTGCTGGCCCCGCTCTCACCGATCACCGATGGTTCGAGGAAAGCAGGGGGGGCAATGTCTTCTTCCGGTTCGGCCGTCTTCTCTGCAGACTCCTCAGGTATGGAGCCAAAATCAAACGGACTCCTCCCACCCAGCTCAGAGGCGGAAGGTCCCGGCCCGGGCGCAGCATCCGCGGTCGGCTGAGCGAGATGTGCGGGCACATCAGCGTCGGGCTCCGGCCCCGGGAAGATGTCCCCGAAACTCGGAGCGCCGCTGCCCCGCTCTTGTCCACCCAGATCGCCGAAGCCGAACATGCCCGCGTCGCCGCCGCCGCCAATATCCCTCTTCTCTTCCTGGGTGTTCTCCTGCGAGGCCAGATCATCCAGAGCTCTCTGTATCTCCGCGTTGGTCGGGTCGACCTCCAGCAGACGCCGGTATCTCTCCAGTGCCTCGTCCTTCCTCCCCAACGGGACGAGCACCGCGGCATAGAGCTTCGATGCTAGCAGGTTGTCTCTATCCACCTCGAGAGCCTTTTCGAACTCCGAGCGGGCCAGTTCATACATCTTCTGGTCCTGGTAGCATCTACCCAGCACGATAAAGGCACTGGCATAGTTGGGATGCTTCTCCATCCCCTTTCTCAGAACGTCTATGGCTTCCTCAATCAGTCCGCTCCTGCGATAAGCGTCGGCAAGTGGGGCAAAAACAAGGGAATCAGGATCCTTTCCCAGTCTTTCGCTTAACCTCTCTATTTCCGGATCGAGGATAGACTCTTCGTCCGCCATCTTCTTGACCCCCGTATGGACTCAAGCCATTTTGCGATAGTCGCCTTTTTACAAATCTATATTTTAATAGAGCTTAACGCACATGTCAAGGATAAACCTCGACCCCGGGCCGGACAGGATAAAGTAGACAGCACTGAGTCTTCGCCAGCCATCTGGAACCTGACGAATCTAGAAGGTAGGAGACTGAGAAATTGACAACACGGTTCTCGGTCTGTCGTCCGACATGCGCCCAACTTCGCTTTTCACAATTTCCTCTTTCTCTTTTCACAAGAATCTGTGTTAATCTGTGCGGGACTTCACCGAAGCAAGCAACGGGGGTGTGGACTATGGGATACAGATACATGGTCATCGGCGGGGGCAGGCAGGGGGTAGCGTCCGCTTACGACCTGGCAAAAAATGGAGCTGCCGCGGATGTAGTCGTTGCCGACATTAACGTGTCAGCGGCAAGGGCTGGTGCGGAGCGGGTTAACGACCTATTGAAGAAGAAGGTGGCGTCATACATGGAACTCGATGCCTCTGATGAGTCTCGTCTGGCTGAGGCGCTGGCGAATGTGGACACCGTGGTGAGTGGAGTTCACTATCCCCATAATCCGGGGATAACGCGGGCTGCCATAGCAACGCGCACGAATATGTGTGACATGGGCGGAAACACTGACGTCGTCCGAAGCCAGCTCGCCTTGGGCCCGGAGGCTCAAGACGCCGGTGTCAGCGTAGTCCCGGATTGCGGCATGGGCCCCGGCATGAACATTGGGCTGGCGCTGTATGCGATGTCCCTGCTCGATGGACCGCGTGAGGTTCGCATATGGGACGGCGGCCTGCCGCAGGATCCGAAGCCGCCCTGGAACTATCTACTCACATTCAACATCGGCGGCCTGACAAACGAGTACTACGGAGATGCATACTTCCTTCGCGGCGGCAAAGTCACGAAAGTCCCGTGTTTCTCTGACTACGAAGAGATCGATTTCCCTGAACCTCTGGGCCGTCTCGAAGCCTTTGTCACGTCAGGCGGACTGTCCACTGCGCCCTGGACTCTCGAGAACAAGATTGAAAAGCTCGAGAACAAAACACTCCGGTATCCTGGTCACTGGGCTCAGTTCAGGTCTTTTTCAGAACTGGGGTTACTGGAGCTGGAACCGGTACAGGTGAGAGACCTGAAGGTGATTCCCCGTGACCTGTTACATGCTCTTCTCGAGCCGAGAATAGTCCGGGAAGATGTGCGCGATATCTGCGTAATCCGAGCCAGTTGCACAGGCGTCAAGGGAAACCGCGACGTCGAGGCCACAGTGGAGCTCATAGACTACTACGACGAAGAGACGGGTTTCACCGCCATGCAGAGACTCACCGGATGGCACGCCTCCATGGTCGCTATACTCGCAACACATGGGCGCGTCCGCCAAGGCGCAGTTCCGGTCGAGTTGGCTGTCTCCGGTCCGGCGACAGCCGAGGAAGCACGAAAGCGGGGACTGAACATAACCGTTACCGGCGTGGAGGAGAAGTAGGCGCTCTCGACCGGATCCCCGGAGACAGGAACCTCAATTGTGGAGAGTGAAAGTCCGGGCTATCCACTCCAACTGCCCCAGGATGGGCCACTTCTTCTTGGCCGGAGCGAACGCATTGTAGTCCACCATGTAGTACATGCCTGAGACCGTGTCCTGGAAGCAGTAGGTAACGAATGGTCCGCCCATCACCTTCTCCTCATTCTCCCAGTGGCCCTCCAGTCTCCGCGACGTGTATCCTCTGAAGTCAGCGCCGCGCTGCCGCACTCTCTCCGGCAGGACTTCATCGCCCTGGAGATAGCGAAGACCCATCACGTTCCTGATATCTATCCAGGATCTCTCGCCTTTGTCAAAGCCCCAGTAGACAAGGATTACGCGTTCCGGGTTATGCCTTATGAACGAGACGAATCCGCCCGAAGAGTCTTCATCCGCGACCTTGTAACCCATGGGAAGATCCATCGTCCATCCATAGGCCTGCCTGAGCCGAACCTTCAACGCCTCCTCGATGCCCTCGCTGTAGATCCGTGTCCTAATCCTTTCAAGGCAATGTTCGTTGAAATACTTGAAAGCCGAAGGACCAGCCAGGGCGACGATGTCTGAAAGAGATTTCCCAGGGGGGGCCACGATCATTACTACTATTTGCCCTGTTATCCAACCATCAAGGCTTCCAAACATGTAAGATTCGCCGGAGGCAACCATGACCCTCGCGTCCTCGCTGAGAACATCCTCGAAGACATCGGATTCCAGGTTTCCCATCAAGATTAGATTCTTCCTGAATCTGTACAGCTCCAGATCCTGGGCTCTTGCCCGCACCAGATCAAACACCCTCTGTTCATGCAGAGTCTTCTCGGTAACTGAGAAAGCCTCAGTCAGAATGGGGCCGACATCTTCCCAATCTTCGTCCCCGCACACCACCACGACGTCAGTCTCCCTCCCCCCAGCCTCCTGGCCTATCTTGCATCCCGCAAGCGAGACGAGCAGCCAGACGGAGACAAGAACACGGAGAGATATCTTCATCCTGCACCTACCAGTTCGAGAGATTCCTTGTACCTCGAGAGAAAAACCTGTCTTACCTTCCTGCTGCTTTCCTTGAGAAGCTGCGGGTCCTCCTTGAAGAGCCTGAACGCCTCATCTCTGGCACTCACCAGGATCCTCGAGTCGCCCGCGAGGTCGGCCGTTCTGAGTTCGGGCAGGCCGTGCTGCCGCGTCCCGAAGAATTCACCCGGTCCTCTGATCTTGAGATCCAGCTCGGCTATCTTGAAGCCGTCTGTAGTTCCTGCCAGGGCCTTGAGCCGATCCCTCGCCTCGGGTGACGTGGCGCGGCCTGACATGAGTACGCACACAGATCTTTCTCCCCCTCTTCCGATGCGGCCTCGCAGCTGGTGGAGCTGCGCCAGCCCAAAACGCTCGGCGTGCTCTATCAACATGACCGTAGCATTGGAGACGTCAACACCCACTTCGATAACCGTGGTCGAAACCAGGATGTCCGTGCGCCCCTTCCTGAAATCCTGCATTGACGTCTCCTTCTCCACGGGCTTCATCTTACCGTGCAGCAGTCCGACGCACAAGTCCTTAAACACCTCCCCGCGCAGCCTCTCGTGTTCGTCCTGGGCGGCCTTCAGGTCAAGCTTCTCAGACTCATCTATGATGGGATAGACAACATAACATTGCCTTCCCTTCGCCACTTCTTCCCTGATAAAACCATAGACCTTCTCCCTCTTCTCCTCTTCCACCACTCTCGTTATGACCTCTTTTCTGCCCGGCGGGAGTTCGTCGATCACCGATACGTCCATGTCTCCGTAGACGGTGAGGGAGAGCGTTCTGGGTATCGGGGTTGCGGTCATCACAAGGAAATCCGGGCTGAACCCTTTTCTCCTGAGCTTCGCCCGCTGCAGGACTCCGAACTTATGCTGTTCGTCGACCACGACGAGTCCGAGAGACTTGAAATGCACGTCCTCCTCGATGAGCGCGTGAGTCCCCACTGCTATCGAACCTTCCCCCGATTCAAGGAGATGATACGCCCTCTCCTTCTCCTTCTTCGACATTTTGCCGACAAGAAGAACGACTTTTAGATCCATGCCTTCGAGCAGCTCCTTCAAGACCAGATGGTGTTGTTCCGCGAGTATCTCTGTGGGCGCCATCAAGGCGGCCTGAAAGCCCGACTCAACAGCAAGAAGCACGGCCAGGACCGCGACGATAGTCTTCCCGCTTCCGACGTCTCCCTGGAGAAGGCGCCCCATTATGTACTCGCTCCGCATGTCATTCGATATCTCGGAGAACGCTCTCTCCTGAGCCGCGGTCAGGTCGAAGTGGAGTCTGTCCAGCAACTTCTCGACGAGAAGCCCGCCTTCTGAGTATCTGACGCCAATTCGCGGAGCCGCCAACTTGCTTTTTCTCATAGCCAGAAGCAGCTCCAGGTAGAACAACTCCTCAAAAGCCAGCCTCCTGCGGGCATTCTCGCCATCCTGCTGGCTCTTTGGAAAATGGACCTCCCCCAGGGCCTCCCTCAGACTCTGAAGATCCCGACGCCTTAGAATCTCGTCGGGGAGAGTCTCCTCGATGGTCGCAAGTGCCATGTCCAGAGCGTTGCTGACAATCCGCCTCATCTGTTTCTGGCTGACCCCTTCGGTCAAGCGATAGATGGGCACCACTCTACCAGTGTGGAGAAGTTGATCAATATCCTGCGACTTCTCGTACTCCGGGTGGAGCATCACGAAGCCTCTGTAGTAGCTCACGTCTCCGCTGAAAGCATACTCTTCGCCCGCCTTGAAGACTCGCGCCAGGTAAGGTTGGTTGAACCACTTACAGGTTATGACCCCGGTTCCATCTGTCACAGCAAGGTGGAAGACCGGCTCACCCGATTTCCTTCTGTGCAGCCCATGAGTCAGAACTTTCCCCACAAAGGTCTCGTGCTCACCAACTGACAGATCTCTTATGGCCCTTATCTGACTTCTGTCAACGTACCGCCGGGGAACATGATAGAGGAGATCCTCCACCTTCTGAATGCCGAGCCTGGCGAGACTGGCAGCCCTCGTCGGCCCCACGCCCTTCACGTACTGAGCCGGAGTGTCGAGAATCGATCTCGTCATACACTCTTGTCGATCATTCTGCGTCTCGCCGCGATGCCGACCAGTCCCGCGAGCAGGATGAGCACGCCCGCCCCCCTGAGCGTCGCTCTGGCGGAGGTGAACCGGGCAAGCATGCCCATAACCGCCGCTGAGACCATGAATAGGCCGTTCAGCGTCCATTCCCTCGTCCCGAATATCCTGCCCCTGATCTCTTCCGGCACAACCTCGTGCAGAAGCGTGTCCTGGCTGATCATGATCGGCGCCAGAGCCACACCTGCTATCCCGATGGTGATACTTGTGACCAGGAAGACCCGCAGCCCGGAGAAGAGAATCATCAACACTCCCAGAAACGAGAACCCGATGGTGATGACGGTAGACTTCCTCATCCCGTGGCCCAGATTGCCGAATATGAAGGACCCGATCACCATACCCACCGCCAGTATTGCACCCAGAGTCCCCACGCTGAAAGCGCTTACGTGGAGCTCTGACTGGATGATTGGAACAGCAAGGACGTAGACAGACCCCCCCAGAAAGGTGAGGACGATGACGGAGGTCATAACGAAGGTGATCTCTTTCTTCGCCAGGATCAATCGCACGCCTTCTTTGATATCGGTGAAAGTCCTGTGGAAGGTCCTGAGAAAGAAGCCGCGTGGTATGTGAACACCGCTGATGGCGGCGGGTCTCATCACTCCGACGCTGATGAGACCGATCGCTACCGCAGAGAAAAAGAACGTCACGCCATCGAGATAGAAGCTCGCCTGCCAGCCGCTGAGCCTCAGCTTCTCCCATCCCCTCCAGTACACGATCAAGTCCCCGAGAAAGAAAGCGAGGACCGTGGCAATCCTGCCGACAAGTGTATTGACCGAGTTGGCCGCGAGAAGCTTGTCCTTCTCCACGAGGTTGGGTATGATCGACATCTTGGCGTTGTTGAAGAAGAGCCCGAAGAGGAAGACAAGAAAGACCAGAGAGTAGACGGACCAGAGGCTGCGGCTCAGAAACACGGCGACAGGCATGAGAGCCACGAGGCCGCCCCTGAAAAGGTCGCAGGTGACCATAACCTTCTTTCTGTCCCACCTGTCCACCAGCGCCCCGGAGACAGGTCCGAAGATGAGGACAGGCAGTGTGAAGAAGAACGCGAGCTGCGCGAGAGCGGATGGCGAGCCCGCCGCAAGCACACCGATGAGCGCAATGAGCGCTCTGTGATCCAACTTGTCACCGAACTGGGATACTGTCTGGGACGCGCAGAAGATACAGAAGTTCCTGTTCCGGAAGACCGACGAGAACCCGTTCTGCCTCACCTGGCGGACGCCCTTTCCAGGGTTTCAGAGTAGTACTGCTCCAGTGTCCTGGTGACGCTCTTCCACGAGAAGCTTCCGGCCTTCTTTAGCCCTTTCTCTCTGAATTTCGCCTTCAGGGCCTCGTCCTTGAGCAGTCTGATGATGCCTTCGGCGAGGGAATCGGGATCTCTTGCTGGGACCAACAGACCGTCTTCCATGTGGCTTACGACTCTGTTGTACCCATCGATGTCCGAGGCGATCAAGGGCGTACCTGAGGCCATCGCCTCGAGAAGAATGATACCGAAGCTCTCTTCCCCTGTGGCGGGCGAACAGAACAAATCTCCTGTTCTGTAGTAGCGCGGAAGCAGTTCGGGTCCGACGTAGCCGACAAAAACAACCGAGTCAGCCACCGCGGGGTCGAGAAACCTCTGGTAGTAGTTCTTGAGGATGCCCTTGCCCACCACGAGAAGCCTTGCGCCAGGAACAGCCTGGGCTATGTCGGGCATTGCCCTGAGCAGGTACTTCAGGCCTTTCCGGGGGTCGAACCTGCCCACAAAGAGTATGTTGGGCCTCCCATCATCATAATCAGGAATGGGTTCCTGCATCGGACTAAACCGTTCTGTATCCACGCCGTTAGGGATGATCCTGTAATCCGCGGGGAAGTACTTGCCGATAGTCTCTCTCGCCGCCTCGCTCACGGCGATCGGTCCATGTATTCGCTTGAAGATGGGCATAAGCGCTGGAGCCAGGATCTCGTAGCTCCTTATGCGCGGATTCGCGGCATGAAATGTCGCGATGTTGACGGATCTCGAGCAGATGAGCGACAGGATGGGAAGGGTGGGCCCGAGCGGACCGTGAGTGTGGACAATGTCAAAACCTCCCGTCCTCAATATCTTCATCACGTCCTGCACCAGGGAGAGACCAATCGTAACGGAGGCGAAGGACTTGTTGGCCGGGATGAGAATGGACCTTCCGACTCTCAGTATGTCTGGACTATCGAATCCCTGGTTGTCACCGAAGTCGGCTGTGAGAATCTTCACATCATGGCCAAGTTCTCGCAGCTCGACGGCTGTATGGTGGATGTGTTCTGTCACGCCGCCCGGGTGCGGATAGTAAGAATCTGAGGCTATGCAGATCCTCATTTCCCTGAACCCGCCTGCCTTTCGAAACGACCTCTGTTGTACTCCTCCACCCCCCTGAGCAGTATCTCCATCGCCTCCTCGAGGTCCCTCTCGTTCAGAACGTATGCGATCCGCACCTCATCCACTCCTTTACCGGGGGTTGCGTAGAACCCTCCTGCCGGCGCAACCATGGTCGTCTTCCCGTCGACATTGAAGTCTTCGAGCATCCAGCGGGCGAACTCCTCGGACGAGTCCACTGGCAGCCGAGCCACTACATAGAAGGCCCCCTCCGGTTTCTGGTAGACCGAGCCCTCGAGCCGTCTCAATTTCTCGTATACGACGTCCCTGCGTCTCTCGTATTCTCCTATCATCCCCGCCATGAACGATCGCATGTTCCTGAAGCATGCGGCAATGCCAACCTGTTCCAGAGTAGGTGGACACAGCCTCGCCTGTCCGAAGCGGAGCACCGATTCCATGAACTCATCGTTCCTGGAGACGACGTACCCGATCCTTGCGCCGCAGGCGCTGAACCTCTTGGAGATGCTGTCCACGATTATTGCCCTGTCACCCAGGTCTTCTATCTCGAATATCGACGTATGTTTCTTGCCGTCGAAGACGAACTCCCTGTAAACCTCGTCGGCTACCACGCAGAGCCGGTATTCCAGAGCGGCCTCGGCAATAGCCTGGAGTTCCCCGCGAGTGTAGACGGTGCCTGTCGGGTTGTTGGGCGAACAGATGATGATCGCCCTGGTCCTCGGGGTCACCTTGCTCAATATTTCGTCCCGGCCAGGCGGCCTGAATCCGCTCTTCACCTCTGTGGTCAAGGGCACGACCGCCGCGCCTGCCATCGCGGCGAATCCGTTGTAGTTTGTGTAGAAGGGCTCCGGTATCAGAATCTCATCACCTTGATCGCAGAGAGCCATAATGGTGAAGATGATCGCCTCGCTCCCACCCGTCGTTATCCATACCTGCCCGGGCGTTGCTTCGGCACCTGATTCACACAGGTAGTCAGCAACTGCGGCCCTGAGGTCCTCCGTGCCCCCGGAAGGTCCGTAGGCGAGTACTCTCTTCTCGTAGCTGTGAACGGCGTCCCAGAAGAAGTGAGGTGTCTCGATATCGGGTTGCCCTATGTTCAGATGGTAGACGTGGATACCCCTCTTCCTGGCGCTGTCCGCGTAAGGGAAGAGCTTCCTGATGGGAGATGCCTGGACGCTTCTCGCTCTTCGGCTAATCAACCGCAATCCCCTCGTCCGTCCGGCCCGTCGACGCAAAAGACCCACACCCCTTGTTCAGGGCACGCAGTCCGCTCTGAAGCGTCCACACCAGACACATGCGCTCAGGATGAGTGCCGATTGAGCAAACGATTGAAGTCTCGCTTTGACGATGCATGAGATTAGCTGCGAGTCGATTTGTCAGCGTAGCAGTGACTCAGCCTGCTGTCTTGTAACCGGGCCCGCGATACCCAGAGACATGCGAGAGGGTTCCAAAAGCTCCAAAGCCAGTTCCATCACGTCCGATTCGCTTACCAGATCGATCTGCTTCAACGCGTGATCCAGCGACTCGTGCTCCCCGAGATAGAACTCCATACTGGCAAGCCTGGACATCCGACTGGATGTGCTTTCCAGTGATATGACCAGGCTGCTCTTTGATTCCGACTTGGCGTTCTCCAACTCCCTGGGCCTCACACCGTCCCTGAGCATCCTCTCGCTCTCGTCATAGAAAAGGTCCATGGCGCGAGGAGCGTTCCTGGGATGCACCGCAAGATAAGCGCCGAACAGACGGTGATCGCTGTAGGGCATCACAAAGGTAAAGACGTTGTAGGCAAGTCCCTTCTCCTCTCTCAGTTTCTGAAAGAGCCGGGACCCCATACCATCTCCGAATAGAGTATTGAAGACCTTGAAGATGTATCTCTTCTTCCCCATGTCGGCATCGCTCCGGCAGCCTATGCAGACATGAGCCTGGTTGATCCCCATGTTCGTCTTCAGTCTCATCCGCGAAGCACCGTTGACAGGAACCGCCTTCGGGAAGTACCTCTTTGATCGAGGAAACTTGAACTTCTTCTTCACCAGCGAAACCAGATGATCGTGTTTCAAGTGACCGGCTGCCGCGATGAGCGCACGGCCGGTGCAGTAGCGACCCCTGAGCACTCTTCTTATCATCGTCCGGTCCAGCCCCGAGAGAGTCCCGTACGTGCCAAGGATCGGGTTGGAGAGGGGATGCGAACCCAGTACGGCCCGGCTGAGAAGTTCGAACGCAAGCTCATCCGGGGAATCGAGAAAGCCCTTTATCTCCTCCGCTATGACGCGTCTTTCGAGCCTGAGATCGGAGTCTGAGAGCCTTGAGTTCTGAAGCATATCTGACAGGATATCCAGGGCGGACTCGAGGTCGGAATCAAGTACTCTGGCAGAGTAGCATGTCAGCTCTTTGAGCGTGTATGCGTTGAAGTTTCCCCCCAGGGCCTGCATTTCCACAGCCAGCTGTTTTGCATCCCTCGACTTCGTGCCTTTGAACAGCATGTGCTCGATGAAATGGCTGATACCCCGTTCCCGGGGTGTCTCGTCTCTTGGACCGGTGAAGAACCATATCCCAAGGGAAACAGATCTCACGTTGGTCATCCGCTCGGTGACCACCCTGATGTTATTGGCCAGCACTGTCTTCCGGTAAGTCTCCCTTGGCATGAACTACCTTCTCCTGCCGGGACGCCCACTCCTGTCCTGTCTGAACCTGGGTTTCTCCTGCTCTCCTCCAGCCATGAGAGCTTTTCTCGACAGGTTGACTCTGCCCTGTTCGTCGATCCCGATCACCTTCACGGTCACTTCCTCGCCCTCTTTCACCACATCGCTGACCTTTTCAACTCTGAACGGGGCCAGTTGAGATATGTGAACGAGGCCTTCTTTGCCGGGAAGGACCTCTACAAAGGCACCGAAATTCATGATTCTGGTCACCCTTCCCACATAGACCTTACCGACCTCCACCTCTTCTACAATGGCCTCGATCCTCTTCCTCGCCAGCTCTCCGGACTCCGCACCGTCCGAGACTATGATAACCTTCCCATCGTCCTTTATCTCTATCTCCGCGCCGGTCTCCTCGATCAGGTTCCTGATCACTCTTCCTCCAGGGCCTATCACTTCGCCGATCTTGCTCACGGGTATGTCTATCCTCTGGACAACAGGCGCGTAGGCGGAGATGTTCCCTCTCGGTTTGTCAATCGTTTCGTTCATTGCTTCCAGCACAGAAAGACGGTTCTCTCTGGCTCTGTCCAGGGTCTTTTCTATTATCTCAAGGTTTATCCCTTTTACCTTGGTGTCCAGCTGGATCGCGGTGATCCCGCGTACGGTCCCGGCAACCTTGAAATCCATGTCGCCGTAATGATCTTCGGCCCCAGCTATGTCGGAGAGTATCACGTACCGGTCATCCTGCTGGACCAGGCCCATGGCCACACCAGCCACGGCCCCCTTGACAGGAACTCCCGCATCCATGAGACAGAGAGATCCGCCGCATACAGTCGCCATTGAAGACGAACCGTTGGATTCGAGAATGTCCGATACTATCCTTATGGTGTAGGGAAACTCGTCTTCAGTCGGTATTACAGCCTGCAGAGCCCTCTCCGCAAGCGAACCGTGCCCGACCTCTCTCCTGCCGGGACCTCTCATGGGTTTTGTCTCGCCGACACTGAATGGCGGGAAGTTGTAGTGAAGC
>Ga0180437_10006503_pt1 | contig 15542 bp, 8 predicted proteins | sample SS_ome_4_FD_132410 | JGI IMG/M metagenome (GOLD analysis project Ga0180437, IMG submission 132410) | Hypersaline lake sediment archaeal communities from the Salton Sea, California, USA - SS_3_D_1 metaG | ecosystem: Environmental > Aquatic > Non-marine Saline and Alkaline > Hypersaline > Sediment...
AATTTGATTTTTAATATTATCTATTTTATTCTCTAATTTGATTTGATTAGTTTTTAGATCATGTAATTTATTTTGTTTATTTTGAAGATCAATGATTTGAGCTTGAATTTTATCCTGTTCTTGAGTCAATACATTATATTCATTATATTTAGACTTAGTTTTAATACACAATTCATTCGCATCTCTAGCCTCATCTAAAAGATTTTTTAAATCTGAGACTTTTTCCTCCATACTTTCTTTTCGGGTTTTTAATCTTTCATATTCTTCTTGAACTGATTTTAAATCTTCTCTTAAATTTTTTAAATCATCAAATCTTTTACTAATTTTTTTACCAACTTCCTCTAGCTTAGTAACTTTTAACTTTTTACTTTTAATCTCACTATTAATCTCTTCAACTTTCTCAAAGATATTTTGCTTGTTTTTAATCTCCCCGATTAATTGATTAACATTTTCATTAATTTCATGTAAATCTTTTTCGTATGAAGTTTTACTTAATTTACCTAAATCACTCCAAATTTGTTCATATATTTTAAGATTTAAAATGGGATCGAAATAATTTTTCCTATCCCCGGGATTTCGCTGAAAAGGCTCAATAAAGGTTCCTTGAGGAATTCCTATTGAAGTTTTAAATAATTTATCTAATTCAATACCCTCACTTAACCCTATTTGTTTAATAATCCATTTTCTTAATTGAGAGATCTTTTGAATTTTTATAATCTTACGCTCAGTTAAAGCATTATAAACAGCTATCTCAGATTTACCAATATTACGTTCTATTATATATGGCTCATTATTCAAACCTATTATCCATAATCTGATTTTCCCGAATTCCTGCTTATCATTATTTACATCTCTCACATAAACATTATGAGCTCTTCCCTCTAAATAATCAAATAAAACAAACCCTATCATCTCAAGAACTGTTGATTTTCCTGTGCCATTATCTCCATGGAAAACATTTAAACCTTTCTTGAACGGTATAACTGTTTTTTTATGAGTTTTAATATTTTCCAATTCAATTCTTCTCAATAGCATTGTTATCACCTTATATATCTAAATCCTCATCATCAATTATATCATCAATTTCTCCTTCTTCAAATAAATCGGTGTCATCACCTTCACTGAACTCTGGCTCCTCCTCTTTTTGAATTTGCTTTTTTTGCTGAAACTTCTCTTTTTCATGGTTTGTTTCAGATGATGTATCTCTTGCTTTTATGTCAATATCTCCATTCCTTTTCTGAACTTCAGATAAGAATTGATTGAAAATACGTTCATCAGAGAGGATCCAACCACCTATTTGTTTTTTTAGTTTCTTGTAATTTTTTTTCCCATTCAGGTGTAATTTGATATCTTGGAAAATGTTAAATATTTGCTCTTTATAAGGTTTAAATCTCTTCTCTAACTCAAGAGTTCCAAGGAATATTTCTTTTTCAATTTCTTCTGCACTTAACTCTCTGTCAAAAGTTATTTCTTGATCCATACTCGAGATTAATCTATTACTGAGTTTTAATCCTAATATGTCGAATTTTTCATATATTTTATTTTTCAACCGGGATAAATCTACTTCCAATTGAGAATAACTTATTATTCCTCGAATAGCAAAATAAAGAATAGGCTTATCTAAATTATTATTATCAAGAATCTGATTAGATTTAAGAGGAACGCCATACTTTGTTAATTTTTCCATTATAAATTCTTGAGCTTTATGAAAAGAATCAATTTTCTCGATGATTATATCTTTTAATACCATAAATCTCCGATTTGGAATTGAAAGAGGCTCGCTAGTGTTTCCTTCGATACATAAAAATCTTCGAACCTGAATTTTTTTATTATCAAAAACTTCAATTAAAAAAGCCCCCCTTTCATTAAATGTTTCTGATACTTCATTTACTTCTAAGCTTCCAGGATTAAAAATCCATGGATGATTCTCAGGGACAACGTATTGCATATGAAAATGTCCTAGCGCCAGATAATCTATTGATTTATGTAACCTCTCAAGAGCTGGGGAAAATTTAATCCCTGTTTTTTTCTGATCATAATCAGCTATTCCAAAATGCATCATTAAGATGTTAAACTCATTTTTCTCACTTGAAATTGCATTATTCAACAAAGGAAGTATATCAGAAGTCGCACTACCGAAATAATTCAAACCGTAAATATTACATCCATTTAGATTAATTTTACCACCTGAATGCGTGGTAAATGAGTATTCATTAAATTTAATTTCATTTTTATCTCGATCATAGGTACCAGATAACAGTATAATCAAATCTAAATCTGCTAAAAGTTTCAGCCAGGTGAGATCAGAAAAAAGTGGATTCTCATGATTTCCCTCTATGCATAAAATAGGTATTTCTCTATGTAACTTTTCATTGCTTACAGATTTGAAATCATTAAGAATGTTTATTATTTCCCTTAACATTGATGGATTTACTCCTTCATCACTATCAATCAAATCCCCACTTATTAATACAAAGTCTACTTTTTGTTCAATTCCTTTCCCTAATACATTACGAAAAGCGGTAAAATAATCAAAATATCTCTGTTTAATATTATACTGCTTTTTCCCTAAGTGTATATCTGCTAGATGGAGAAATTTGACTCTACTCATGATTTTTCTTTAGCCTTTAAACTTAAATATTATTTCTTCATTTTCATTCTTTTCATTTTTTACCGTGAGATTCATAGTTTTATTACAAAAATCTTCTGCATATAAATAAACCTTAGATGCATTTTCAAGAGCTTTTCGTTCTTCTGGAATATATTGTAGGAATTGATTACTAGAAATAAATATAATTTTACATTTTGCCCTAGAGGTTAAAACATTGAATCTATTTAAATTATAGATAAAATCTTCTTCTTTACTGATTTTATCCTCATCTGATAATCCTATGGAAGTAATTATTAAATCTCTGTCAGAACCTTGGAATTTTTCCACTGAATAAATCGTACTTTTAAGATATTCCATTAAACGTGCCTTTGTAAGCATTGTTCTTTTTTGGAACTTTGAAAATACTTTTCTGATAATAGTTCTTCCTTGGGCATTATGTGGTGCTACGACTCCAATTTTTTCAGCCCAGAATTGTTTTTCCTCCTTCTTATTTTGAGGCTTTATCATATCATAAAATCCCAAAATAATCTCACTAACTAGATAAGCTTCAAATTCACTAATACCTATTTCAAACTTCCGATCATGAATCAAAGAACATACTACTTTATCAGGTGATAAAATTTCTTTGACCCATGATATTTTTATACTATCAAGATTCCCTTCCAGAACATTTGTAGCATTAGATTTATCTGGCTTAAGATCTCTATATAATCCTAAAAGTGAAGTATATAATACTATATCTCTGTGTGAACGGTAATTTATTTTTAATTGCTTTTTAGATATTTTATGCCCACTTATATAATAACTAAATAAACTGTCAAGAATTAGCTCCAAATTTTTTGGTGGATTTTTCACTCTTACAGGGGGTAATTGATTATGATCTCCGACAATCACAACTTTGGTAAGGTCATTCGATCCAAAAGTTATTGAATTGTTCTCTATTTGAAATTGATTTACATCTGCCTTATTTATAACTTCATTGTTAAACGAAGTATCTACATTTTCTGGTTTTTTTAAGGGAACTTTAAATTTATGGATGTATTGTAAGCTGGACATGAAATAATCGGTTGGCAATTGGCTTGCTTCATCAACACAGATTAGATCAAAAGCAAAATTTTCTTTTACTCTCTCGTGGAGATAATATAAATGATGAGCATTAGTAAAGAGAATAAATGAATCTTCTAATGATTCCTCTAATAAATTGTTGGGAGTTACCGTGCGACTTTTTCCATTTAACTTCCATGTACTCCCAGTTCTCATTAAGTCCTCCACATCTCTACATCCTCTCCGTGACTCAATAGGATCCTGGGTCTCAGAGCGTAAAAATACCATTTGGGTTCGCGAGGATTCTGTGCTCTCACCATCTACAGTTCTGCTCATCCTTACCTTCTCAATAACAACACGAAGAGCAGCATAAGAGAACGAGGTGACTAATATCTTAAATGCTTTTTTTTCTTTTATTTTACGAGTGATAAATTCATCAATTAATGCTGCAACTGTCTGAGATTTTCCAGTCCCTGGAGGACCCAAAATTCCTGATATCACATGTCTCATAGAATTTAAAATTGCCTCTTTTTGAGAATTATCGGGTTTAGGGTATATCATTGTTGTTAATTCTTTTTGAGATTTATTTTTAAAATTCTTGAGTAATTCAGGAGCGTAATAATATATTACAGGAGTGTTGAACTCCCAATTTGGTGGCCAAAGTAAAGTAGGTTTAGTGCGTATGCTCCAGAGATAGGCAAGTCTAAAACCTAACCATGATCTTCCAAAACCTTCTCGCTCGAATAACCCGATATTCTTACTATTATGAAGTTTATTAGACCAATTATCAGAACTTAAAGGATAAAGATACCATTGTTGAGAGAGAGGATCTACATCCTCCTCTTCACATTTCTCAAATAAATTACTGTAAGTCGGTTTAGTAATTATGCGATTCCCATTGATATTATCATCCCAAGTTATCTTTTCAATATACACTTGCCACTTGAAAACGTTTTTATCTAATCTAATACCCCTTTTATAGTTAGGAATTAATAAGGCAGCCTCTCCTTCACTAATTTTCATGTTACTTGACAAATTTATTGTTTCAAAGGAATAGTATTGAGTCTTACCCGAAGAATCATTTAATTTTAGATTTTTGACTCGAGCCGAAAATAATTTACCTATGCTAAACTGAGGGAAAATAGTGCGATAATATTCATCATCTTGCTGTTGCAAAGCACTATTCAACTTTGAGAAGAGATACCATACATGTGCAATATCATGATAGTGATGTGGTAATATAGCACTTCCATATTCTGATTTACTAACTACTCGTGCATTTTTAGATAGAGAATATCGCGCCTCTCTTTGAAAATATTCTCTTATTTTATTAATGTAGTTGAGTTTAATTCTAATTTGATTTTTTATTTCCTTTCCTAAATTCACTTTCTTAGAATCATCCTTTTCAGAAAGATACTTTAACCAATTAGTTAAATCTAAAAAATTGAAATGAGGATTCCAGAATATGCGTTTGCGATAAAAATTGAACAAAATCTTTGCAATTCCATGCCAAGTAAAATTTATTATGTCAGGAAATCCTATAAATGAATCTACAAATGCTTGGACATCAAATAGCTTTTTATGTTGGTATGGATGACTAACTTCACTATCAGAAGGAGTAAAATACATTAAAATATTTTGATAGGCTTCTCGTGCACTTTGTTTGCTTAATATATACTCTAAATGCCGCTCCATCATATCCTGAAAATTCTCTAACTGATTTCTTGACCAATAAAAAATTGAAGTATCAGGACCATAATATCTTCCATATTGATCATCAATTACAATAAAATCTTCAAGAATATTGCAAATTTCTAAAATTATATTAAAACGGTGTATGGCATTTACAATTAACTTTGCTTCACTGTTCTTATCAACTGTTTTATTTACACTGGCAAAGTTATAATGAATAGATGTTCCCTCATTAGATTTCTCTCCTCTTAAAAATATCATTATTGTTTTCAATATTTTTAGATCTTTTAAAAAACGTTCAACTATTTCGACAGGAATTTCTCGTATGAGATACTGATTCAATTCTTTCTGTATTTCTGTAGGGTTTAATTTTTTTTCTAATGAAGATTTCCAAACTCGCCACCAATTATCAAAAATTGCGTGATAGTTGAGCTTAGAATGGATAAAAATTTTCAAATAAATTCCTATAGCAAATATCCTGTCATTGTTTCTATCATACTCAACATCAAAATTAATTGCTATCGGAGAATAACGAGGAATAGCAAAAGATTGAGTTCGTCCTTCTAATGGAAAAGTAATTCTATTATTTGCGATTGCTTCTGCTTTCATTTTAAGAGTTGGTAGTTCGGAATATAATGGTTTTGGAATTGCTCCTATTTTGATCTCATCAACTTTGCTTAAAACATCTCCTATCGTATCGCAACCATATTCTTCAATTAATTGTTGGGCAATAGATTTCGAAGTAAATGGTAATAAGCGAGATGACCACTCTTTTGGATCAACACCATCCTTCATGCCTAATGTAATTTTGCAATCTTCAATATATTGACAATATCCACATCCTTGATGAATATTGAGGTCAATCTTTTCTATAGAACAAGGTGATTTTTTCCATAGATTCTGAACAGTTGAAATAACTCTTGAGAAGATTCGCTCCGCTTCTCTCCATCTGATAATATTGAGATACTTACCTTCAAAAAGATCTTCAACTGATTGAATATCCTCCAAATTTTTTTCTCCAGGATTGGGAAAAATGCCACTTAAATTTGCTCTAACATAAAATTTGTTGCTTAAATTCAATTCTTTGAGCTTTAATGCTAAAGTTCTTAGATAATAATAAATCTCTAAAAAATGCTTTTTACTCACATGTTCATCTTGGACAAATTTTATATCAAAGATTGAAATTCCTACTCTCGTTTTTGAATCAATTTCGGTTAATTTGCGAAATTTACCATCGAAAGTTAATTCTACTACTTCTTCAAGGTATTTATTAATTTCATTACCAATTAATATGATATCGGGTCTAAGATCAGAATAATCAACTGGTATTGATTTATATTCAGATTTCGAAGGAAAAATGTCATAAAAGAAGGAAATAGGGATGTCGTATTCAAATTCTAATAATATACATGTTTCAGTTTGATTTTTACAAATAAAATCATAGCATTGGATTAAAGTATCCCTATCTACAACAGAATTACATATATTCTCTTCTTTACCAATCTTATATTTCACATTTTTCAGATTAATTAGGTTTGAGTATACTTTCTTCTCAAATTTTTTTCCACTCTTTACTAAAAATTCTCTCTGAAAAATTAATCGTTCTGGGGGTTGTAAAGGGATCTCTCTTACAGGATCAAACCAAAGATGTTGTTTATTTTTTCCAAGTTCTAGGAATAAGCGTCTTTTACAATTAGTAATAATATAACTCTGTAATAATGTTTTAGAAAAATTGCTCTCTGGCATTAACCAACCTGATATTTTTATTATGAACTTAATTTGGTAAAAAATAAAAAATTATAGGCTTACTTAGTTTACTAATAATTTTACTTACTTTTAAATGAATTTAATGATTCACGCTTGAAAATAGCATATAAAAAATAAAATTAATTTAAGTAAACTTTTATTACATAACCTTTGATCTTAAAGATTGTTATCAAAACAATTTATAATTCCAAAATTAAATGAAAGAATGTATATTTTATGCCTGAAAGTAGTGTTATTTTAAATGACCTAAATAAGGTATTCATTCCTTGTAGAACCGTTCTAGAAATGGAAGCCTTAACATCTTTATTATTAGAACATTTTAATTATGAAATGATCAGAGAAATTCCGAAATCTCAGCCCACAAGCCAATCTCTTATAAAAGTGTTTAAAGTTGTAGATGTTGAACCTTTAGAAAGGATAATTGAATATTTTATTGATGTTGTGGTTAACAGATTAAAACCAATTGTGATGTATGAAAGAGATCATCATGACAGGTTTAGAATGGGAAATGTTGTGGCATATACAAAAACAAGGATATGTTCATACCTCGCATTGCATCGATTAAAACTAAAATTTCTTATAATAAAGGATTTTATGGACAAATTTAAAGAAAATAATTTTCAATTAAATGAAAATCAAAATGAGGGTTATCGAACATTTTTATCAACCTTTCATAAAGAATATACAGAAAAAAATACAATGAATCTAAAACTCATGCTCTCAACAAAAAGAGTTTCAGAAAGAGTAAGTGAACTCTTAGACACTAAAGATACTATAACCAATGATGATATCATTCAAGCATTAACCTTTAAAAAGTATTTGGATGATAAAAATCGAATTAAATTTATTATGAGGGAAATCAAAGCATCTTTATTTGTATGCAAAGTAATGTTAGCAAAAATAGATATTCAAAATCCTTTTTCGATTGCACGAGAAACCATGATTGATACTGAGGATATCATGATTAGTCAAGATTTCATTCCAGAACTCATTCCCGCGATCTCTAAATGCCTTTCAGAAAATCAGCGCGAACAATTGACGGATTGCTTTAAAGCATATGAATTCATGATGAATAGCGTATTGGAAGGAATCAATTATGCTATTAAAATAGCATCTGGTGGACAAATTGAGTTGGATCTTGATGGAACAATTTACAATACGGGAAATATTTTTAATTTTTGATAGTAATTTTAAAGCTTTCCTTCCCTAAATTTCTTGTATCGATCGAATTTTCGTTTCCCAAAACTAATTACTTTTGCTAGCATTTCTGACTTTTTTACCGAAGTATTAAGGCTAGATGGTTCAATTATATAACCCTCTTTTAATGCATTATTGTACAATTCTTCCCCAATATCTGTCCTAATAACAGATGTTGTATATTCATCTTTAGAACCTAAACCCCCAAAAGAAATATCTGCATATACATTCGAAAAATCGCGACAAGCAAAGCATGCGGGTCGAGCGAATTCATGCAAATCTTTAAAATCCATATATTTTACTTGCTTATTTTTAAGTTGAACGATTAAATTTTCTTTAACGTTTAGATTTTCTACATCATCAAACGAGATATCAAATTTTTCTTCTAGTTTCTTCCGAGCTTCGATATCAAAAGAGAAATTTAAATTACAGAATAAACCAAATGTATATTTCACAATGTGAGCAGGCAAAATACTAAGTTCTTGCATCTTTCTTATTGACATTATCTGACATGGTGTACCAACAACAGCAATATTCATGGCATCTGAACTCACAACACTCTTAAGTTTAGTTATAGTAGGAACGAAAGAATTATACTTTTTTAAACTGACAATACCATGTGAGATGTCATAATGAGATCCAGCCGCATCGATTAATTCTTCTTTTGTAGTGGCAAAGAATGGAAATCGGTTAAATAAACCTTCCTTTTTTGATACCATAGCGCCTTTTATTAGGTTTTTTTCTAATAAATAGATCAATAAAGCTGTGACAACGCCTCCATCTGTAGCATTATTCCTTATCTCAATAGAATTTGCTTGACTTGAAGTAATTTTTCTCCAATTACCTATGGATACTTTATAGTTATATTTCTCATTTAATTCCTTATCTAATATATGAGTTTGGGGACATACCAAATAACAAATCCCACAATGTAAACAATTATCTTTATTAGCATAATGTGGTGGACCAACTTGCGACATTTCGATTGCATGTAATTCTCCTGCCGAACAGAATGAAACACAACCACCACATTCGCCACATATTCCTTTTTCATGCACTTCTTTTATCAAATCTTCAAATGATTTTGGAATTACCTCTTCAACCATCTTTTCTCTCCATATTTATTTTTATTATTAATATTCATTTGGTAAATTCTTGAGTTCAGCCAATGAAAAAACTGGACCATCAATACAAACATATTTATTTCCAATATTACATCTTCCACATTTACCTATTCCACATTTCATTCTCATTTCTAATGAATTTAAAATCTGATGATCATTAAAATTTAAATCTTCTAATACCTGTATTGTAGTTTTAATCATAATAGGTGGACCACATACGACTACTACTGCATTGTCTGAAGAGGGTCCAACTTCCTTAACTATTGGAGCAACAAAACCAACTTTTCCTTTCCAACCCTTCTCTTCGCGATCAATTGTTAAAACAACTTCGATATCATCTCGTTTTTTCCATTCTTCAAGAACATCTTGATAAAGTACCTCTCCAGAATCACGATTTCCATAAATAATAGTTATTTTTTTATAATCTTTCCTAATCTTTTCGTCTAATAAATATACTACAAGCGAACGTAGAGTTGAAAAAGCAAATCCACCACCTATTACAACAATATCTTTTCCTTTCATATCTTCAATTGGCCATCCATTTCCAAAAGGCCCTCTAACACCAACAATATCTCCAATTTCACAAGCATGAAAACCCGTCGTAACAGTACCCATTTTCTTAATTGTAAATTTTATTGTTCCTTCCTCAGTAGGTGATGATGCAATCCCAATTGGACACTCTCCCTTTCCAATTAAGCTTATTTCGGCGAATTGACCCGGAATATAATCAAATTTTTTATAATCGTCATCATTTTGAAATTCTAATTCTAAAGTTTTGATATCATTCACCTTATTTTCTGACACTACATCTTTGATAGATGTCAATTTTGGAATATAAGGATTATGCACTTACTTTCTCCTCCTTTTTTGTTTTAATACTGTTTAATTTTTCAATTATTACCCTAAGATCATTGTTAACAGGGCAGAGTTGTATACATCGCCCACAACCAACGCATCCTAGCATATTATAATTCTCAGGGTAATAACAAAATTTATGTAATATTCTATTTCTACAACGTTCAATACAACTGTCTCGTGGATTATGACCGCTAGTATGAAGTGTATATAAGCAAAATTGACATGTATCCCATATCCTAAATCGACGCCCTTTGTTATGATATTGATCCATTTCATCAATAACATCAAAACAAGTACATGTAGGACATAAGAAAGAACAAGTTCCACATCCAATACAAATATCACTAATTTCTGCCCAAATAGGATGCTCAAAATGTGGATCAAGAATTTTATTTATATCTTTTAAATCTAATTTGGTCTCGATTGAATGTTCTGCTTGCTCATATAATTCCCTTGCTTTTTTTATATCTTTTCTATCGGCATCTGAAAGCCACTTTAGTCTACTCATTAATTCCTTTCCTTTTTCACTTATCCCTTCAACTAAATATTTCTCACCCAAGTCTACTAAGAAGATGTCCATATCATCTTTCATAAAGGGATGACCCTCTATAGAGGTACAAAAACATGTGCTTCTTGGAGTATTACAGCCGATTCCTATAATTAAAGAATTAGCTCTCTTCTTAAGAAAAATTTCATCCTCAACATCTCCAAAAGCAAAAAATGTCTCTAAAATGACAAAACTATGTGCATCACATGGTCTTATTCCAAATATAATATTTTTTTCATCCAAATCTGTTCTTTCAATAATTTCAGTTACATTTTTACCATCAGTCTTATATTCAAAAAGAATATCAGTTTTTGGAAATAATATTTCTTTTGGAGGGACTTTAGAATTATAATAATCTAACACAATATCATCAGGGTTTAAGATCTTTTTAAACTCCAAATTACCTTTTACTTTAATAGGTGCATAAAAATTAAATTCTTCATTTAGCTCAATATATAACTTTCCTATCTCACTCTTCATCAATATTTTTTGCTCTATTTTTAATCACCTTTTTAGTCTTCTTCCAGCATGAATTCTTCAGCATCATCCATACTATATTCCATCATAGGAGGCATTTTCGATGCATCAATACCCGAAGTAAAATCAAATCTTTCTTTTACAATTTTTTCTAACTTTCTATTAATTAAGTTCAAATCAATTCCCACTGGACAAACACTGCTACAAGCACCACATGCCACGCATCGACCTGCTAAATGCATAGCGCGTACAAGATGGAATGATATAATATCAGAAATTTCTGTAGTTTTTTGAAACCATATTGGCTTATTTTGATCTACAAAACATAACTTGCAATAACACATAGGACATGCTTCTCTACAAGCATAACATCTAGTACATGTCTGTAATGTGTCTTTAATATAATTCCATTTCTCTACGGTGGGTTTTGATTCGAATTCCGTTAAGTCCTCGAAATTATCGTCAATAGAGCTCACTTCCTGGCATTCACCTACATAACTTCCCTGTAATTCTTTAATTTTAGGTGGGGCTTTAATTTTACAGACTTTACATAATTCATTAACATAATCTTCAAAAGAAAATTTCTTTTCGAAATCCTTACCCTTCACGATTATCTCATTACCAGAAGTAAATAACTCTAAAATTTCATTTTCACCAATTTCCTTTTCAATTTTTTTCCGATTAATTATACCATTACAAGGAATTCCAATCATAATGACATTTTCAAGATTAATTTGGTTTTCGGTCCTTAAATGAATTAATGCTCTTCCAACACACCCTTTAGTTATAATTCCTACATTTAAATCTCCTTTCTCAGGATCAATTAGTTGAGGAATTCGTGGAACTAAATATTTAGCTAAATTAATGTAACATAAATTATTCCAAACTAACCGTTCAACTTCATCTACATTCCTTATTAAAATCGGTGCTGAACTTAAAGGCACAGTCCCTTTTGAGTATCCAATAATTACATCTACTTTTTTCTCTTTTAGCAATGCACGAGCAGTTTCTTTCATTGAGTTTTCAATATCTCTATTTTCGCTTTCAATACTCACTGATATCACCATTTACTTTCAAATTTTTTATTAGGTCCTAATTTTTTAACAATTTCTGTTGCTTTTTTAATTAAATTAGCAAACCGTTCACCTTCTGCAGCAGAAGCCCACATAAAATTAACTCTCCCTGGTTCTATTCCAAAAAATTCTAATAATTCTTTTAAGATGGCAAAACGTCGTCTTGCTACCAGATTTCCTGTGAGATAGTGACAATCCCCTGGATGACATCCAGAAACGATTATTCCATCCCAACCGTCCAATAAACCTTTAATGATAAAATAAGGACTTACTCTACCGGAACATGGAACTCTTACTACTCTAATAGTTGGAGGATATTGAATTCTACTTACACCTGCTAAATCTGCTCCAGCATAGGAACACCAGTTGCATAAGAATGCTAATATTTTTGGTTCCCAAATATCTTTTAAGGTTTCTTCTTGTTTTAATTCTGTTACCATCTATTTAACACCTCCCTGTTATCATTGCAAATATTTGTTGACCTGTAAAGCCTAACACATCTACTGCTGAACATCTACAATTGCCTGAACAAGCACCACAGCCTTTACACAACGCTTGGTTAATTTGAGCAATTTGTCCGAATCTTCGGTCATCAATTAATTCGATGGCATTATAAGCACAATTTTCTATGCACATACCACAACCAGTACATCTTTCGGGAATAATCATGGCTGTTTTGCCTTCAGCTTCTATTTCATTTTTTGATAATATTGTACAAGCTCTAGAAACTGTTGCATTTGCTTGAGCAATAGAGTCCTCAATTGTTTTTGGACAATGCGCCAGTCCTGCCACAAAAACCCCCTCAGTGGCAAAATCTACAGGTCTTAACTTCACATGTGCCTCTAAAAAGAAATTATCATCATTAAGAGGAATCTTTAACATTTTAGCTAAATTCTCATTCTCCTCCCTGTCAGAATATATTCCTGCACTTAATACCAACAGATCACTATTAATATTTATTTTATTTTTTCTTGAGGTTATGACCTCAATTTTTAACGTTGAATCTTGAGGATTTATTTTGGGGGGATTTTTTTCATCATATCGAAGGAATATAATACCCTTCTCTCGTGCTTCTCGATAATACTTTTCTTTAAATCCATAAGTTCTAATATCTCGGAATAAAATCGTGATTTCGGTCTCAGGGTATTTTTCTTTAGCTAACAAGGCATTTTTAATTGCTTCTGCACAACACATTTTACTACAATATGGATGTTCTTCGTTTCTAGAGCCTACACACTGAATCATAACAATTGATTTTTTGTTTTTAATTTCATCTGATATATTTAATATCTTCTCAAAATCGGATTGAAGGATTATATCTTTATTTTGTCCAAATAAATATTCTTTAGGTTGATACTCTCTTGCTCCTGTTGCAACAATAACGACTCCGTGATCAATTTCAACCCTTTCTTTCTTCTCGCCATGAAGAATTGTGGTGTTAAAATTACCAATATATCCATTAATGTTTTCAATTTCAGCATCAGTATAAGTATGAATGGATTTATTCGATTTGATTTTGTCAATCATATCCCCTAAAAATTCTTGTACATTCCCCCCCTCGAGTGTATGATATATATTTCTAGCAAATCCACCTAATTCTCTTTTCTTTTCAATAAGAAATGTCTCATATTCTTGACTGGCAAAATTAAGAGCCGCTGTCATTCCACTTATACCTCCTCCGATAACAAGAACCTTTGGATTAACTGGTAACCTAATTCTTTCAATAGGTTCTATTTCTCTTGCTTTATTTACCGCCATTCTTACTAAATCCTTTGCTTTTTGCGTAGCTTTCTCAGGTTCATTCATGTGTACCCAAGAACATTGATCCCTAATATTGGCCATTTGAAATAAATACCTATTCAAACCAGCTTCTCTTATAGTCTCTTGAAATAAAGGTTCATGAGTTCTAGGTGTACATGACGCGACGATGACACGATTAAGATGATAATCTTTTACTGTATCCTTTATTATTGTTTGAGTGTCAGCTGAACATGTATATAGATTACGATCTGCTATTACCACATTTGGAAGCTCATTTGCATATTTTGTCACTTCTGGAACGTCTACAAATCCTCCAATATTGATTCCACAGTGACAAATAAACACTCCAATTCTGGGTGGTTGACCATTTACATAAATTTCAGGAGGTAGTGTTTTTTCTGTTATTAATGTACCTCTTTTTTCATAAAGAAGTTGATTAACGCTACCAGCTGCCGCACTCGCCTGTGTTACTGTATCAGGAATATCTTTGGGGGATTGAAATGCTCCACATGCAAAAATGCCCGGTTTTGATGTTTGGACGGGATTAAAAATTTCAGTTTTAGCAAATCCAAATTCATTTAATTGTATACCGAATTTTTCGGCGAGGTATTTTGCATCGTTGGGAGGATTTAATCCCACAGCAAGAACAACCATATTATATTCCTCTTCCATTACCATTCCATCTTCAGTTTCATAGCTAATCCTTAAATTCTTTGTCTCAGATACTTCCTTTACAGTTGAGACACGGCTTCTTTTATATTCTACTCCATATTCTTCTTGAGCTCTTATAATATATTTATCAAAATCTTTTCCATATGCCCTTACATCCATACTAAAGATCGTAGGTTTAATTTGATGCATATGTTCATGAGCTATCACTGCCTCCTTAGCTGTATACATACAACAAACTGAAGAACAATAAGGTTGCCCTTTACCTGTATAATCTCTAGACCCAATACATTGGAGGAATGCTAATTTTTCTGGAACGTCACCATCAGAGGGACGTAAAACTCTACCCGCATACGGACCACTAGCACTTAAAATTCGCTCAAATTCAATACTTGTTACTACGTTCTTATATTTTCCATATCCATATAAGTTTGCTTCCTTTGGTACGTATTCATCAAAACCAGGAGCTAATATTATTGCTCCCACATTTAATAATACTTCTTCATCCTCTCTATCATATTCCACTGCTTTTGCCTTACAAACACCTTGGCAAATTCCACAACCAATACAATAATCTTTATTAATTGCATATACAAGGGGTACAGCTTGAGGATATTTTACACTAGTGGCCGCATATCTAGAAAGCCCCTCATTGAATATGTCTATTGCTTCCACAGGACATTCTCTACCACAAACACCACATCCCGTACATTTATCTGGAT
>Ga0180437_10006506_pt1 | contig 15537 bp, 13 predicted proteins | sample SS_ome_4_FD_132410 | JGI IMG/M metagenome (GOLD analysis project Ga0180437, IMG submission 132410) | Hypersaline lake sediment archaeal communities from the Salton Sea, California, USA - SS_3_D_1 metaG | ecosystem: Environmental > Aquatic > Non-marine Saline and Alkaline > Hypersaline >...
CGGTCGTGAGCAGCCCGACCTTGGCGCCCTTTCTCTCGGTGGTGGCATTGATGACGATCGTAGAACCGTGCACAAAGGACGCGAACTCGCTCGGGCTTATGTCGCTGGCCGAGATGACGTCCATCACGCCCTGTTCAAATTGCGCCGGGGTGGTGTGGCTTTTGCCTGTGACGACCTCACCCTCCGGGGTCACGAACACCAGGTCCGTGAATGTACCTCCAATGTCTGTAGCAACTCTTAGCATATTGATACCCTCCATTATGAAGTATATGGCTGACTTGCTTGACTTGTACTATCCGATAATCTGTCCTCTTTCTTGAGCCTTTCCGGCAAAGACCTACAGGGCTGCGCTGGCAATTCTACTGCTATGCCTCACACTTTCTGTTTACGGTGGTGAGCCAATTGCTCACATTATATTATTTGCCTAACATATTCGCTATCCGTTGGACAGGTTCTGGAAGATCTCCGATGCATTCCCAGAGGCAAAGCCTGCAGACCGTGGGTAGCCATCCTGATGCTAGAATATCGTGTATTGGCCATCTTGGATGATCTCTTCGCTCGCCTCATCTCCATATTCCAGAACGAGACCCCCGATCTCAATGCGACCACCCTTGGCGTAGATGATGTCATAGTGAACCACATGTCTGGGATCGCTAAAGTCGGCGACGCCTACCGTTCCCCCGATATGGTCGCTACGGCCATAGGCCCAATGCAGGCCCAGTACCTTCTCATCCTCCAGGATGCTTCCGGAGATGACTGCCTTGTCGTTACAGCCCAAGCCTAACTCGGCGATATTGCGGCGCGCTTGATCTATGGCAAAGTAGTCCCGTTTCTGAACCGCCTGTGGGCCGTCGCCGATCACCTCCACGATGCGGTTTTCCTGCACCCTAAACAGGACCCGTTCATCATCGTACATAACAGGGATCGTGCCTTCTGTCTTGCTGGGCTGGCCTTCCAATTCCCCTTCGTAAGGAGCGCTAAAAGCCTCGCCGCTGGGCAGGTTGATGAGGCGCATGCCTTTCTTGTCCGCGTGCAGTTGTCCATCATCGGCCTCAGCCTTGCGGTTTCGCAGGTCAAAGTACACCTGATGTCCCGTGGAGAATGTCACCTTCGCGCCCACCGCCTGGTCAAGCTTGTCGGCCAAGATGTGGCTCTTGCGAGCTACCTCACTATAATCCGCTGCCAGGGCTGTCTGCTCCATGCTCTTCATGACTCCAGGCATGCTGGCGGCTCGCAGGGTGGGCAGTTTTTGGAGAAAGTCAATCAACGGGGCGGTGGCCGAGTACTCCGTAAGAGCTACAACGATGTTTGTGTCAGACAGGATGTCTTCCAAGCGAACCCGCTGTCCCTCCATCTCTCCCTCCTCCGGCAGAGGCGCGCTGTGAGCGCCGGTGGCTGGATAAGTGAGAAGAGGATGCACACTGAACCCCAGCTTGCTTCCCAGCCGCTGGAAAGCTGAATGCCACTCTGTGACCATCTCTCGCCGCTCTGCCCATTTTTCGTTATCGGTCCACTCTCCGTGAGGCAGATCGCTCATGATCAGCACCTTTTCTCCCGGTTGCGGTGCGAACACGTCTATCAACAACTTCTCTAGATTAAAGCTCTGTGCCATATCTGTCCTCTCTCTGGTCCGCTCAAAAACCAAACTCCTTCACCCTTTCCTCAATAGGGACATAGTCGAGGTCAAACCCGAAATGTCGCGGGCCCAAAGCCTCAATCCCTTTTTCTGTACGGTGGATTTCATGAGCCTTGCGTCCAACGATCGCCACCTGAGCCCCTACCGAAAAATCGTAGCTGGTCGCAGGTTCGCCCGTCTTCAGGTCTACCATGATGAGCGAGTCGGGGCTGGTCACGAAAGGTTGGTCGTCCCTCCAACTCACGTGATACTCATTCTTGTACCAGATCTTGAAAGTGTGTCCCTCGTAGCTTCCCAGCCCTTTCAATTTATGACTTCCGAGGCCAAAGGCGTACGACTGTTCATCCGCTATCTCCGTGGCGGTGATCTCCCCCTCAAAAAGCAGCCAGCCATCAACGGCCTTGACTGCCTCCGCCACCGGGTCAGTGCCCTTCTCGCGAGCCTCTCGAATCACCTGCCCGACTTGAAGGGCCTTGGTCAGCGTGCCAGTAGCCAGTACTTCCTTAACGTCCTTGATCTGCATGAGATACCAAGAGATCCCTATCCCGCCATAGGAGGCAACGTTTATCATGCGGCCGATACGATCGGCCATTGCCGTGCTGACCGTATCTTTGAGGATCAGAACATCACCCCAGCGGGTGACCAAGGACAGGGGGCAGATCGGTACTTCGCGAACCTCCGGTATCGTCTGCGGCAGTTCAGGAATAGCTCGCCCACCGGCATAGTCGCCATCTACTACGGGGAGACCAAGTTCTAACGCCGCTGCGATAGGCGCTGGAACATTGCTGCCTCCTATTTCTCCCGGGACAATGGCTTCCACCTTGACCCCCGCAGAGTCTTGTAACGCCTCAACAGCAGCCACCATCAGACCCAAGGGGTCGAATTTCTCCTCGACACACCCCAGTTCAGCCAGCTCTTCCTCCGTGCCACCCCCACCACCTCTGCCCCCCATGCCAGCCACTGTGGCCGTCCACGCTTCGTCGGGAAGGCTGTCTACATCCCTCCATTCGATTTTACGTCCAGCCTCCAACTGATCGAGCAGTAACTTCAGGCCCCTGTGAGGTCTTCCGCCTCCGCCCGCTCCCATAAAGCACAGACCGCGTACAAAATCCTCGCACTCTTGTCGGGTCCGCAATACCACATTGCCCATTTTGCCCCCTTGTTATCCATATCTCTTTTCGACAGGAACGTACTCGATGTCGTAGCCGAAATAGTGGGGTCCTACCACGGCCAGCCCCTCCGGGGTGCGCCATTTCTCATTGCAGGGTATGCCCAGCACCGTTACCCGGAAGCCGTAACGTAAAGCCTCGGTGGTGATGGGCTCACCGCTCTCTGTTTCCAGGACGGTGATCAGGTCTGGCACCGAGACCACAGCCTCTCCATCCAGCATGGCCACCAGGTTCTCATTTTGGAATTGGAGCTTGAGGGTTTGAGAAGCATATTCATCAACGCCTTCAAAGACCGCCTCACCCTTGGCAAAGCCTGCTTCTGTACGACGTTGCACGTCTACGATCTTGCCCTTGAAAATCTGGAAGCCGCCGACGACCTCCCTGACCGCCTTGACCACATTGATGTTAGATTTTCGGGCCTCCCTTATGGTACGGCCGATCTTTTCCACCAGGGTCATTGTGTTAGGTACCCCCCACTGCTTTAGCTCCTTTCCTTTCGTGGCATAGCAGGCGATCAGGGCCGTGCAACCCATGTCTATAGTGAGGCTGCGCGCAAACCTCTCCGTCCAGCGGTTGTTGATCGTATTCAGGATGGCGTTATTGCCCTTCTCATCGCCCATAGCGAAGGGAGTAGCGGAGATGCCGTACAGAGTGGCGGTTACCATTTGCAGTTCGGGGAAGGCCCGTCCCATCCCGTCGCAGTCCACCATGGGCAAGCGCAGGCGAGCGGCCACGGTGAGAGGGGTCACAGAGTTCAATCCTCCAGCCTCAGCGGACATGGTGGCGGTGATCTTTTGCCCTAGATAGCTCTCCAGAGCTTGAAAGGCTTTAATGATCTCGTCCCCTTTTGGCAGCTTTTCCACCATGACTGTGGGAGCGCCCATCATGGCCGTAGGCACGATCAAGGCGTCATCGTCTATCTCGTCCAGAGAGAGCAAAGTCACCGGGCCAAACTCGCGGATGGCCTGTATTCCCATCAGCTTGCCGATATAAGGATCGCCGCCTCCACCTGTGCCCAGGACGGCTGCTCCCAAGGCGATATCCTCGACGTTTTCTGGGTGTAGCAATCTCATTTCAATTCATCCTTTCTCCAGCCTGTCTCATTCAAGGGCCAAGTCGCCCACTGCCTTGGCCCGAATCCTGACGGCATTGCTGGGTAAATAACTCAATGGGATTTCCTCGATATCCACAATGGTGATCGTCTCCTCATCGGCTCCAGCAGCCTTTACCTTGTCGCTGGCCTCCTGCTTGGCCTGGGCCAGGGCCTCATCCCTGGGGATCTCTGCCAGGGCAAATATCCGATCCGTCTCGCCTCCTACCTGAGCTATAGCCGCACCGATAGCGTTAGCTACTGGAAAATGCTCAGGCTTGACCATCTCTGAGACTCCTTCCACTTTTCTGGAAACCAGAATGATGCCACCGCCGACGAGGATCAAGGGGATGGGTTCGACGCTGGTCTTCATCCGGTCCACGGCGGTCTCTACCAGCGCCTGCATCTCATCCAAAGCTTCTCGGACGAGAGTGGCATCCAGGTGTTTCACTGGGCCAGGATCACCTATGTCGGCCAACCCGCCGGCCACCGCGATGTCCGTCGCCGTTAACACGGATCCCCCAAATACGAGCCCCTTGGTAGTCAGTTCATAGCCGACGCTTTGAGGCCCGATCCTCAGAGGTTCTTCAGAGATGATGCTTCCTCCGCCTAGCCCAAAGGAATAGACATCGGGCATTCTGAAGTTAGTGCGAACGCCGCCAATGTCCACCGCGACGGAAGCCTCGCGGGGGAAACCACGCAGCAGCATGCCCACATCCGATGTCGTACCCCCGATATCCACCACCATGGCATCCTTCGCCCCAGACAAGAAGGCGGCTCCTCTCATGCTGTTGGTGGGACCCGAGGCAAAGGTCAAAACCGGATATTTCTCAGCATATTCTGCGCTCATTAACGTGCCATCGTTCTGGCTCAGGTAGAAAGGCGCATCTATCTTCATCTCCTCAAGAGCTTTCCTGAAGGACTCGACGATCGCCTTGGCCAGATCTCCCAGGCAGGCGTTGAGAACAGCGGCGTTCTCTCGCTCCAAAAGCCCCATCCGTCCTATCTCGTGAGATAGGCTGATGGAAACATCAGGTATCTCATTCTGGATGATCTCTGCCGCCTGTTCCTCAAAGAAACTGTTGACAGGAGAGAAAACGGCCGAGATGGCCACGGCTCGGATCCCTTTAGATTTGATATCCTTGGCCACCTCACGAATCTCCTTTTCATCCAGAGGCGATATCTCCCTTCCATCGAACTCGTGACCGCCGTGCACCAGATACTTGTGATCGCCAATGGTCTCCCTCAGGTCAGGAGGCCAATCCACCATGGGGGGCAAAGCCTCGGTCGCTGGCAGTCCAAGCCTGACGGCAGCGGTCTTCATCAACCTCTTGCGCTCTACCACCGCGTTGGTGAAATGGGTCGTGCCGATCATGACGGCCTGGATTTGATCTGTCGGCACTTTTGTCTGCTCCAGTGCGGTCTTTATCGCTGTGGTAATGCCTGTGGTAACGTCTGGCGTGGTGGGTGTCTTGAACCAACCAACAACCTTTGTCCCGTCCATCAGTACAGCGTCTGTATTGGTGCCTCCCACATCAACGCCCATTCTCATGGCAATGTCTCTCCCTTTCTATTTTCAGTTTTTTAGTGACGACTTTGGTCGTCCTGACATACATGCGACTAGAATCGCTACTACAAATTGGGGCTCACTCTCGCTCGGCGGTGGCCCTTCTCTTCATCTCTTTCGCCATCTTTCGCGTGGCGTCCTCCAGAAACTGGAAATAGGCTTCCTCGTCTGTCATCAACAGCAGCTTTCTTTTGTCTGCATCCTCCTTGAACTCGCGCAGGAACTGATCGTCTTCCAACTGTCCCCCTTCAAGGGCGAATCCGATCAGCCTGCAGGCAGCGTCAATCAGGCGAAAGGTGCCATAAAGCCTTGGCTCAACGACGCACAGGTGAGCGCTTGAAACCAGAAAAGAAAGCGCTTCGTAAAGACTCTCTTCGGACAAGACCATGCGCTGGCTCATGAGGTCCACTCCTTCCCATACTCTTCCATGAAAGCGATCTGCTTCAGCTCCAACCTCGGAGGTGGTTCGGGGGCTTCTGCCGGGTAACCTAGGGTGACGACCAAGAAGGGTTCAACGTCATCTGGCAGGGTCAGAATCTCTTTGATGGCAACCTTGGCATAGGAGAGGGCGACACAACTGCCGATGCCCATTTCATAAGCAGCCAGCATGATGTTTTGTGCGGCGATGGCACAGTCGGCCAGATAGGTCTCCTCGGCCCAGGGATTTGCCCCCGCTTCTTTCTCCGCACAGATGACGATAAAGGCGGCAGGCATGACGAATATGCCGGGCGCGAATTTCCTGACGAGTTCTTTCGCCGAGGGTGAAGTGACGACCACAAACCTCCACCTTTGTTGGTTGCTGGCTGTTGGAGCCCATCTGGCCGCATCCAGAAGCCTCTCCAGGGCGTCTTTTCCAATTGGTTCGTCGGTGAACTGCCTTATACTTCTTCTACTTTTGATGGCATCGAAAACATCCATAATGAGAACCTCCTGTGAATTATGAAGGGGCCTCTCAACCTCAGTCGTAGAGGTGACAGGCTACCAGGTGTCCGTCGGCCAACTCTTTCAGTACAGGTTCCTCTTCAGTGCAGCGATCGCCCTCTCGCGCTGGACAACGGGGGGCGAAACGACAGGTGCCCTCTTCACCGCCTAAAGTGGATATCTCCCCCTCCAGGATGATCTCCTCCGGTTGGTATTCCGGGTCTGCGACCGGCATTGCCGAGAGCAAAGCCCGAGTATACGGGTGCATGGGCTGTTGGAAGATGTCCTCCACGGAGCCCAGTTCCAGAATCTTGCCCATATACATCAGCGCTACCCGATCACAAATGTAGCGGATCACAGCCAGGTCGTGGGAAATGAACAAGTAGGTCAGGTTCAACCTCTGTTGTAACTCCAGCAGGAGGTCCAAAACTTGAGCCTGGACCGACACATCCAAAGCCGAAGTCGGTTCATCGAGGATCAACATCTTGGGCTCCAGCGCCAGAGCGCGAGCAATCCCTATCCTTTGCCTCTGCCCACCGCTGAATTCGTGCGGATAGCGGTAGAGGTGATCCTCCATCAATCCCACGAGACGGATCAACTCGCGGACTCGATCATCCAGGGCGCGGCCCCTGGCCCACTGGTGAACCACCAAAGGCTCACCAACGATCCTCTTGACCGTCATCCTTGGATTCAGCGAGGAGTAGGGGTCCTGAAAGATCATCTGCATCTCGGCCCGCCGTTCACGCATCTCCGACTCGGACAGCCGACACAGGTCCTGACCCTCGAAGAGGATCTCCCCCTCTGTGGGCTCAATGAGGCGTAGGATGGTCTTGCCTGCGGTTGTCTTCCCCGAACCTGACTCTCCAACCAGCCCGAAGGACTGCCCTGGCTCGATACTCAGGTCAATCCCGTCCACGGCTTTAATGTATCCTGTTTGCCGCTGAAAGAGCCCTCCCCGTATTGGGAAGTACTTCTTCAGCTTCTTCACTTCCAGCAAAGTTTCGCTCATGACAATCTTTGCTCAAGACAGCAACTCTACTACTGTGCCTCACACTTTCTATTTACGGTGGTGAACCCATTGGTCACAGTGTGGCGGGCTAACGACCAAGCTCAGCCGCGCTGGGGCCGTACCTCACTCATTCATATTAACGTTCTGCCCCAGCGTCGGCTGCAGCGCCTTTTTAGCTAGTCATATGCGCTTGATCTGCCAATCATTAGGATCCAAGGGGGATGCCACCACCCGACTGTATTTGTCTGGATTGAACCCAAGCCAATTGTCAGGTGTGGGAAAGACTATGTGCGCAATTCCATTCTCTTCGGAAACAGGGTGATAGTAGTAGATAGACTTAAAACAGTGACGACTGTGGGCAGTCCAGTACTTAAGCAGCTTTAGGGTGTTCAGATCCAGCTTGAAGTGCCAGTCTGTGACGTAAAGTAGCAACATCATTTGAGTGTCTGAGGAGTAGCGAATAGATTTGCCTAGTATCTTATCCAAGATGTAGTGCGCGAAGTCATAGGGCTTGTAGGAAGCAGGAGCTTGGCTGTACGTTGTCCCGAAATGCTCTAGGGGGGCTATTTCCATTAACTCTATGTACCCTGGCCCACTCGCTGTAGTGACTGTGAAATCGAAGTCGTCCAGTGCGTTTCGTTTTAGGCTTTCTATGCTGGCATGAAGAATGCCCTGTTTATTCGCAGTGTTAAGGAAACCACGGACGATGAAGTCTTCAATATCTCCCTTGGTTTTTGGCCAGCTCAGTTGCACGAACTCGGCCTGGCCTCCATTCAGCCCGGTTGTGAGCCTGATTGGCCCGCTGGTTCCTGTCGGCTTTTGAGGCTTGGACATTTCACTTTCCAACAAACTTTCTCCCGCTGGTTGAACCAGCTAACGGTTTGGTTCAGCGGCAGCGGCGGTGCAAGCAAGACTCCTTCGCCATAACTCAAATCGGCTGGCTCGCGGCGTATACCCTCAGCGGCGAAGCCGCTGTCCGCTGGAGACGGTGTTAGGTGCGCAGAAATCAACACGCTCTTCTAGCCCAGAAAGTTTCAAAGCTTGCCATCTGAGGATTCCTCCTTTTTGATTCGCGCACCTAACGTTGCGGTTCAGCCGCTCGCGAAGCGCCAGCGGAGCGAGTCGGCTTCGCTACGGTCGGTGGAGCGGGCGACCGCTCCACTGCCGTTACAGAACCGTGCGTAAGACTTTCGACTTCACCGGGTCGCCTGCACTCCCTTTTTCCGGTTCATCGGAAATTGCCAAGTGCAGTACATCATCCTTCTCGAAGTATATCATGCGAGTCTTATTCATTTATGAACCTCCCGGTCCTACTGTAAACTCGCTAGAGTACAAAAAACAGCTTACCTCATGGCCAGGCGCGATCTCTATCGGTGCCGGTGGCGGTTCCTCCGCACAGCGAGGCATGGCGTGCTCGCAGCGAGGGTGAAACCTACAGCCCGGTGGAGGATCGAGGAAATTAGGCACTGATCCTGCAATCCCTCGGATCTCTCCCTTCTTTGTGCCGTAGGTGGGGATGGCCCTCAGCAACCCAACAGTATAAGGATGCTTCGGGTTCTTGAAAACATCCATCACGCTGCCATCTTCCACCACCACACCGGCGTACATCACCGCCACCCGCTGGCACATCCTGGCGACGACGCCCAGATTGTGGGTGATGAGGAGCACCGAAAGATGCAGCTCTTGGACCAACTCTTCGATGAGGCGCAGGATTTGAGCCTGAATAGACACATCGAGCGCTGTCGTCGGCTCGTCGGCAATGAGCAGGCTGGGTGTCCCTGATAGGGCCGTAGCGATCAATACCCGCTGTCTCATCCCGCCGCTGAACTGGTGAGGGTAGTCATCAATCCTCTCCGAAGCGTCGCCGATACCAACCCTCTGTAGCATCTCTATGGCTCTTCCCCTGGTCATCCGTCGCAGCTCTCTGATCGTGGGGATGATATTGCCCATCAGACTCAGCCTTGATGCTTTGGAGGGGTCTCGTCTGGAGCCGATGATATCTATCATTTGATCGCCGATAGTGAATACAGGGTTCAGGCTGGTGGTAGGATCTTGGAAGATCATGGCCAGCTTCCGAGCTCTGAGTAAACGCATCTCTTCCTGCGTCTTTTGCAAGACATTCTCTCCCTCAAACAACACCTGGCCGCTTGTGATCTCGCCCGGAGGGCAAGGGATCAGGCGGGCAATGCTGAGGGCGGTCATCGTCTTGCCGCAACCGGTCTCTCCGACCAGCCCCAGGATGTCCCCCCGCCAAACCTTGAGGTTGACCCCATTCAGGACCTTGGAGACGCCATCGAAAGTGTGAAAGTCCAGGCGAAGGTCTTTGATCTCTACCAACAAATCGTCCTTCATCATCGGGCTTTCTCCTGACGGCTACCTGCGCGCTCTCGGATCAAAGACATCCCGGAATCCATCGCCAAACATGTTGAAGCCAAACACGGTCAGGAACATAGCCAGCCCAGGGAAAGTGGAATACCACCAACCGTAGGGAAGAAACTCTCGGCCTTTGGAGATCATGGCCCCCCATTCGGGAACAGGAGGTTGAGCTCCCACCCCGATGAAGCCCAGTGCGGCCAAGTTGAGGACGGCGAAACCGAAATCCATGGAGGCCTTGACCACGATGGCGGACAGACAGTTGGGCAAGATGTGGCTAAAGATAATACGTGGGCGGCTGGCGCCGATGCAGCGCGCTGCTTCGACATAGTCCTCCTCGCGTATGGAAAGCACCTGGGCCTGTACCAGGCGACAGTAGCCAGGCCACCACATAACGGATAGGGCCATCATGGCGTGGAGGATGCTGGGACCCAGAGCAGCCGTAATGGCCAGAGCCAGGAAAATGCCCGGCATGGTCAACATGATGTCTGTGAGGCGCATGATGACTTCGTTGACCGGGCCGCCAAAGTAACCAGCGATACCACCCAGGATGATCCCAATGAGGCCACCCACCAAGACGATCACGGCTCCTGCAATCAGGGAGATTTGAGTCGCCCAGACGGTCCGCGTAAAGATATCGCGCCCGTATTCATCGGTGCCGAAGAGATGATCGAGGCTGGGCCCCTGCAATCGTATCTCTACATGGGTGGTAAACCCGGCATCCTCCGGATAGGGTACCCAGGACCTACCGGTGAAGGCAACAATGAGCAGAAAGATGATGATGGCCATGCCGACGATGGAGAGACGACTTTGTCGAAAGCGATATAGGCCCCGTCTCCATTCGTCAATAAGGCCCTGGTTTTCTTCCCGCCAATGGCCCCACCAGCCTTGGGCTCTAATTGCCGCATTCATAGCTCTTGTCCATCCTCTAAGGAGAGGTGCCTACCCATACCGGATCCGTGGATCAATCACTCCATATGAGACATCAACCAGCAAGTTGATGGTCGTAAACAGCAAACCCACAAAGAGAGTAATGCCCATGATAGGTTGAAAATCCAATGCCATGGCAGATTTTACGGCATAGAGGCCTATACCTGGCCAGTCAAAGACGGTCTCTATCATGACCGAACCGCTCAACTCCCAACCGACGAGATGCCCTAGCATGGCCACTGTAGCGATGAGGGCGTTCTTGAGCACGTACTTGAAGAGGATCACTCGCTCTGGGAGACCGCTGGCTCGGGCCATGGTGACGAAATCCCGTTGCATCACTTCCAAGATGTCTGCCCTTAATACCCTGGTGATCACGGCTATGGCGATCAAGGACTGGCAGAAGGCGGGCAATGCAATATGTTTCAAAGCGATGCCGAACTTGTTCAAGTCGCCTGCCAGCAGGCTGTCAACCAACAACATACCGGTCACATTCGGAGGAAAAGGAACGCGGGGATTAAAGCGCCCACTGATAGGCAACAGATGCCAAGTCATGGACAGGATCAATTGCAAGACCATGCCCAACCAAAAGACGGGCATGCTGATGGAGGAGAGGGCGGCTATCCTGGATATCTGGTCCGGCCATTTGTCCTTGAAAACGGCGGCAGCCATAGCCATCGGCAGTCCAATGATCACTCCTAGGATGGTGGATACGATGACCAACTCGAAAGTGGCCGGAAAATACCGTTTCAGGTCCATAGCCACCGGGTGGCGGTTCATCATGGACTGGCCGAGGTTGCCTCTGAGGACGCCCTGCATGTAGTTGAGGTACTGTATGTGCAAGGGTTTGTCGAGGCCGAATTCCTCCTCAAGTTTGCGGATCTGTTCCGCGGTAGCCTGCGGTCCAGCAGCCAGCCTGACTGGATCCCCCGGCACCATGTGAGAGATGACAAAGGTTACCATAGATAAACCGATCAGCACCGGTATGATGAGAAGCAGTCGCCGTATCAAGTAGTAACGAAGTCCCACAGCCTACCTTCCCTTGGACGGGCGGTGAGGGAGGGGATCTCCACAACCCTCCCTCACCACCGGACTATCTGCTAAGTCTCCTCTATCCACAAGGGCCAAAAGTCCAGGGCGATGTATCCCGTGTACTCGTAGCCTTTGACCCGGTCCGAGAAGCCGAGCATGTTGGGCATGGTGTAGAGCATGATCGCCGGAATATCCTCCATGATTGTCCGTTGCATGTCCTTGACCAATTCCAAGCGCTCTTCCTCATCGGCTGTCCCCTCGGCCTTCTCAAGGAGGGCATCGAACTCGGGGTTCTTGTAGAAGCAAGCCGACTGGAAGCTGCCTCCCTCCGGCTTGTCCCAGAAAGGAGAGTAGTACTGGTACCTGAACCACTGGGTGGCGACTGGACCCAGATCATCGAAGACAGCGATGGTGTCCGCCCCGGTTTCTGGGTGCGTGGACATGGCAACCATATCTGGCCAGACTTTGGGAACCAAGTTGACCGTGATGCCGAATTGGGCCAGAGGCTCAGCCAGCATCGTGCCCATGGCCTCCTCGAAGGGCAAGCCGGTCACGTACACAAAATCTATCTCCAGGCCCCCACCTGCCCAGGGTGTCTCGTCCAGATATTCCTTGGCCTTTTCCAAATCCTGTCGGTAGATGGGCTGGACGTTGGGGTCATGGCCTGGCACGCCGTCGGGCAGACAGCCGGTAATCAGTGGACACAGTTCCGGCCCACCTTGCGTGGCGACAAACCCCTCGTAGTCAAAGGCATGGGCCATGAACTTGCGGAAGTTGATGTCGTTGAAGGGCTCCTTCTGGTTGTGCATCTTGATGTAGCCGGTCAAGAAGCCTGGATTCACCTCCGTGTGGGTACCGGGATTGGCGTCAATCAAGGGCAGGTCATCCACGGCGACTGTGTCGGTGATGTCAATCTCTCCGGCCAGCAAAGCCATTCGCCTCTCCGCGGAGTCGCGGATGATCCTCCAGATGACTCCATCTAAGCGCCCCTTCTCTGGCCATCCCCGCCAGTAATCTGGCACCGCCTCGAGCTCATACACTGTACCAGGTTCCCAACGCTTGATCCTAAAGGGCCCAGATCCAGCCGCGTTCTCCAGCAGCCATTTCTCTCCCTTGTCACCGCCCTCCTCATGCTTCATGACTTCCTCGGGATTGGCGATGAAGGTCTGCCCGCCGTATCCCAAGAGCCAGGGCAGGTCGGCGAAGGGTGTGGTGAGGACGATGCGCAGGGTGTGGTTGTCCACCACCTCTATGCTGTCCTCATTCATTACCGGTAGGATGTTGGCTGCACGCGGCCTCTGGAAGCTCAAGATGCCTTTGAGGGTCCATTCAACTGCTTCCGCCGTCAGGGGTGTGCCATCATGGAACTTGGCTCGCTCGTCGAGGTGGAAGATCCATTCCCTGACATCGTCAGAGACCTCGTAACTCTTGCAGACGTTGGGCGACAGTCTGGGTGGCCATCCTTCCTGCCACCAGAGCGAGTCGTAGACGGCTCTCATCATGCAGTTGATGGAATAGTCGCCGCGATCACGGGGATCCAGGGTGGGGATATCCTGGCCCCCGGCGTAGATCAATATCTGCGGCTCAGCAGCCGGGACTGGTGTCGGCGTAGGTGGCACTGGTGTTGGCGTAGGGGGCATTGGTGTCGCCGTAGGAGGCACTGGTGTTGCCGCCTCAGGCGGCGTGGTTGGCGCGGGCTTTGGCTCAGGGGTCGGTCCACAGCGAGCCACTAGCGCAGCGCCAAGACCTCCGCCCACTAGTTGCAAGAATTGCCGCCGCCTGATCTTGAAGCGCAGAGCTTTTACAGCGTCACTTTCTTCGATTCTCGTCATTTCTTTCCTCCTTTATTCTATCGAGACAGTGTTCTGGCGGCCGAGACCTCAACTCTCGCTCTGGCTCCATTGGCAGAGATTGGAACACTCGGGCCCTGCTTACCTGCTGCCAGTTTTGAGATAGCACATATTCATCCCGGCCATTGGCAGAGATTGGAACACTCGGGCCCTGCTTACCCGTTGCACATGTCTCTAACCGCTGGCTTGTATAGGACTACATTCATTGATATAATCGCAGGCTATCACCCCCTCTCTATATATCTGTCCTCCTCCTTTGCAGGAACTGCTTATCTTCCAACTGATCGTCCTCAAGGCCAAAGCCAAGGAGCCGGCTGGCGGCCTCCACCAGGCGGAAGGTTCCGTTCTTTCTTAGAACGCCTGATGCTCTGTCCGGGCAATGATCTCGTCCTGCAATACTTGGCCGAGATCGCAGAAATAGTCGCTGTAGCCGGCCACGCGCACGATAAGGTCCCGGTATTGCTGTGGGTTCTTTTGCGCAGCGCGCAGCGTGGCAGCGTCCACGACATTGAATTGAATGTGGTGACCGTCCAGCTTGAAATAGGTTCGTATCAGGTGGACCAACTTGTCCAGGCCGTCGTCGTCCTTGAGCAACTGGGGCGTGAATTTCTGGTTGAGCAGCGTACCACCGGTGCGGACATGGTCCATCTTGGCTACCGATTTAATGACCGCCGTCGGGCCGCGCCGATCCGCGCCCTGTACTGGCGAAATGCCCTCAGAGAGGGGCTCCTCTGCCCTTCGTCCGTCAGGTGTGGCTCCGATCACCGACCCAAAGTACACGTGAACTGTGGTGGGCAGCAGGTTGATATGATACGTTCCCCCCTTGGTGTTCTTGCGGCCATCTATGGCCTCGAAGTAGGCATTAAACAAGGCTACCATCACATCGTCCGCATAGTCGTCATCGTTGCCATACTTGGGTGTCTTGTTCAGCAGCATCTGGCGCACTCGCTCGTGACCCTCCAGGTTATCTCGTAGAGCGGTCAGCAGCTTGTCCATGGTCAGAGTTTTCTGGTCAAAGACGTGGTATTTGATGGCAGTCAGGGCATCAGTCATCGTCCCTATACCCACTCCCTGAATGTACGTCGTATTGTACCGCGCGCCGCCGTCGTGATAGTCCTTGCCGCTGGCGATGCAGTCGTCAATCAGCAGCGAAAGGAAAGGCGCAGGGACATAGTTGGCGTACAGCCTTTCGATGACATTGTTCCCTCTCACCTTGATGTCCACAAAGTGGTTTAGCTGTCTTTCGTAGGCTTCAAACAGTTCCTCGAGGGTGGTAAATTGGGTGGGGTCTCCCGTTTCCAGCCCAATCCTGCGGCCCGTCCTGGGGTCAAAGCCATTGTTCAGGGTGATCTCGAGCACCTTGGGCATGTTAAAATAGCCCGACAGGTTATAGTTCTCTTTGCCAAAGGCGCCGGTCTCCACGCAACCGCTGGTGCCGCCGCATCGCGCGTCCACGACTGATTTGCCCACCCGGATCATTTCCTGGACGACAACGTCGGTGTTGAATACCGACGGCTGGCCAAAGCCTGTGCGAATAATCCGGGCCGCTCTCCTGATGAATCTATCGGGGTTCTTTTTGCTGACCTGTATGGAAGAACTGGGCTGCAACAGCCGCATCTCTTCGATCACGTCCAGAATCAAGTAAGTGACCTCATTGACGGCATCCGAGCCATCCGGCTTTACCCCCCCCAGGTTGATCTGGGCAAAATCGGTGTAGGTACTGCTCTCTGCCGCAGTGACCCCCACTTTGGGCGGCGCCGGCTGGTTGTTGAATTTGATCCAGAAGCATTGCAGAAGCTCTGTGGCCTGCTCGCGGGTGAGCGACCCCTCTGCCAACCCCTTCTCGTAGAAGGAAACCAGGTGCTGATCCAGCCGGCCGGGGTTAAAGGCGTCCCAGGGGTTGAGTTCTATCGTCACGCCGAGATGGACGAACCAGTAATACTGCAAGGCCTCCCAGAAATCC
>Ga0180437_10006507_pt1 | contig 15535 bp, 21 predicted proteins | sample SS_ome_4_FD_132410 | JGI IMG/M metagenome (GOLD analysis project Ga0180437, IMG submission 132410) | Hypersaline lake sediment archaeal communities from the Salton Sea, California, USA - SS_3_D_1 metaG | ecosystem: Environmental > Aquatic > Non-marine Saline and Alkaline > Hypersaline >...
TACACCCAGGCGTGTATGTTGAGGAGCGACGCGGCGGGCTTGCCCCGATTCAGGGGGTCTCCACGTCGAACATGGGGATCGTGGGCTTTACGCTCAAGGGGCCATCAAATGTCGCGACTCTAGAAACGAGTTTTACAGCATTTGACGGTGAGTTTGGTGGATTTACTGCTTTGAGCCAAGTCCCGACTCACGTCTATGCGTTTTTCGCAAACGGAGGACGTCGGGCATACATCGTTCGTGTTGTGCCATCTGATGCAGTGATTGCTACCGGTGAAATCACTAATCCTATTTGTGAAGAGACAGTTGGGACTGGTGACGGGACTACTCTGGACTTTACTTCTGGTGGTACGGCTTTGACGCCGTTGTCAAATCTGCCAGTTCAGCAGGTTACTCCTGCCCCTGGAGTTGTCGCAATCACCTATTATGAGGCAAATACTGCTGTAACTGGTCAGACACTTACTGTGTTACCAGCTCCAGATGGTGATGGTTCAGGTGTGTCGCCATCGTCGCAGGAAGCGATGATTGGGCGCATTGTTACTGTTGCAGTCGCTGGTGTCAGTCCAAAGATCGAGCCAGGAAGTGTTCTCATCAACACTGTATTGAATACTTCGCCATACATCTATGGTGATGGTTCTGGATACGCGCCTGCTCCAGCTCAGGAAGGCATCGGTATACTTTACGATTCGAACAATATTGAAAGAGGATATATCGATTACGATACTGGCCTTTTCAATGTTTCGTTTGAAACGACCGCTGGCGCTGTTCCTCCACCTTGTGTGCCAGACAGTGGAGCGGCAGTAACGGCAGATTATACTCCACTTAAGACAACTGCTGTTACCATCTATGACGATGGTGCTGGTGCGTTGGCTTCTACCACGACAACACTTGATGGTGTTGGTCCAAATACAGTCGATTACACGACTGGTGACATCGAATTCAAGATTGATGTTGGATCTCCTGCGCCGGCGAACAAGCAGCCCATTAATGTTTGCTACGAGCAAGTTCTTTGGGATTATAGTGCTATTTCAGCAGGCGAATGGGGTAATGATGTCAGCGTAGATGTTCGAGGTGATGACGATTATTATACAAGGGCAACGGCGGCGTTCTCTCGATATGATGTTCTCGTTTACCTCGAAGGCGAACTGGCTGAGCTTTACGAGGATGTCAGTTTTACTAATACTTCTGATGCTCGGTATGTTGGCGATATTCTCAACAACGAAGGGACTGGTTCTAAACTCGTTGAATTTACTGAGCCATCTAATGCTGATCTTGGTCCAGAGCGTCTGAGTGGTTATGCTCGCTCTGTTGGGTGTGCGGCTGGCAACGGTGGAATCCCGACTGCGAGCCCGACGCTGGACTATGGTTCAACAGATGGTACGGCTGGCGGCGGTGGTGTTGGTTCTGCTGTTATTCCTGTTGGTGTTCGAACTCTTCCATTTGAGGGGCCTGTTCAGGCTGGTTCTTTGACCATTACCTACACTGACAAAAACGGTACTACGAGAACCATTACCGATGATGGCGATGGCTATTTGATTGGTGATGTGGATGGCGCAGCGCCGTCAAATCTCAATGTTATCGATTATACAACTGGTCATTTCTCGTTCCGCTTGGTAGCTGGTCAGGAGATATCCGAACCAGAGACAACTCATGGTGCTGGTCCTGCTACTGTGGTTCCTGGTTCTATTGGCACAGCAGCGTACTACAAAACTCCAGATCTTGAGATTGTTGAAAACGCAGCGGCAGGTGGAACTGATGGAACGAGTCCAGGTGTTGTAACTCGAAACGAGCTCACTGATCCTGCTCTCCTCGCCGATCGAGAAGGCATGTACGCTCTTCTTACAACGAATGAGCTTATAAACCTTACCATTCCTGACGCGGCTGGAAACGTAACGATGTCGTCTGATCAGGTGACTGAGGCCGAGAGAAACGGTATGTGGTTCGTTATCTTGGCAACTCCTCCAGGGCTTACGCCGCAACAGGCACAGAGTTACCGCATAAATACGTTGGGACTCAATAGCTCTTATGGTGCTCTGTATTACCCATATATCACCATCGCTGATCCTGTGACAGATCTTCCAACGAATATTCCTGCTGGTGGACATATTGCTGGTATTTATGCACGAGTTGATAACACGAAGAGTGTTGGCAAGGCTCCTGCTGGCGTTGAAGATGGAAAAATCAATTTCTCCATTGGTCTTGAGCGTACGCTGGAATTCGCCGAGCTTGATATTCTTTTCCCAAAACAGGTCAATTCTCTCATCGATACGGCGCAAACTGGACGTTGCGTATGGGGTGCTCGAACACTAGAGAATCCACCTTCAGATTTTCGTTTCATTCACACGAGACGGATGTTCAATTTCTTGAAGTCGTCGATCTTCAATAGCACTCATGGGTATGTGTTTGAGAACGTTGGAGCGTCGCTGCGCAAACGAATCAAGCTTGCTGTTGAGAGCTTCCTTCTTACTCTCTATGGGCAGGGATTGTTCAAAGGAGATTCGCCACAAGATGCATTTACTGTTATTTGTGATGAGTCGAACAATCCTCAAGAAGTTGAAGATAGCGGTACGGTTATTTGTGACGTCTACGTTGCTGCCAATGTACCTGGAGAATTTATTGTATTCCGTATTCAGCAAAAATTCGTTGCGGCATCGTAGTTTGAGTGAGGTGTAGTATGAAGAAGTTAGCAGAGGAGTTGTTGGGGATTCTTGCAGAGTCCCGAGGTGAAAACAAGGACGGCTCACTTCGAGAGGATGAGCCTGATTTTGAAGAAGGGCCACTCTGTGAGGACACCAAAACTCCCTGTTGGCATCTTCAGGAAGCAGCTCAGTTCGTCGCTGAGGACATGGCTGAGGTAACTGGCCTTGATGCTGAAAAGCTTTCTGTGGCACTCACAGAAGCCATGAAATGTGACCATGGGTGTGGTGAAAAGTATCGCACTTCTAAAGGTGATTTCAAGGGCGGAAAGGGCGAGGCTTTCAAAACTTGTGAGCAGTATGCTAAGGACTGTTGTACAGGTGTGAGAGATCCAGCGGCTTTCTGTGCTTATTTAGGAAGACGTGCAGGTAAGGTTTAAAAACAACAACGGGCAATTGATTGCCTATTTTCGAGGGTGAGGAAAAATGGACGCAGCAATCACGAATAATGGGAGTGAGGCCACTTTTATTCCTGGGCCAAACATTCAGATCAATGCTGGCGAAACCAAGACATGGTCAGATATCACAGTAGCTGATCTTGATGGGAACGAGGTCATCAAGGCAGGTGTTGTCGCTGGCGATCTTTCGGTGTCAATGACTCCAGGGGCCAATGATGCAGCTCTGGCGACTCAGGGACAAATTGTTTCTGATGCGTTGCCTGTTTATGCCTATATAGATCTACCGGTTGGCTTCAACGGACGTGTAGCGTTTGTAAGCAATGGTAGAAAGGGCGGCGAAGGAGCTGGGGTTGGAACTGGTGTTCCTTGTTACTATGACGCTTCAGGTGGCGACTGGTTCACTTTTTCAGGTGACATTGCGGTGACCGTCTGATTGTAGGGGGTTATCGTGGCAGAACAGTTTGTCACAATCCAGCAGGAGATAACTGCTGGTAGTGATTGGGACGGCACAGTACCGACGACTACGCCAACAATAGCTGATGGCGTAAAGTCGTATCCGACTCATACGGCAGGTGGGCTGTTTAGTTTTGGTCTTGGCACTGGTTTCTTTCTTTGGCAGGTTGAGCGTGTTGCTGTTGATTTCAATGGTGTAGCAGTCAAAGGCATTTATATTCGCAAGACTGGAGCGCCAGATATTCCTATTTGGGAGTCTACGCTTGCGACAGAGAAAAAGGTGCTTATTACTGATAAAATTCAACTTCAGGCGGATGAAGATCTTGTTATTATTTCGACAAGCGCAACTCTTGCTATGTATGCAAGAGTGACAGCTCGTCCTGTCTTAGCGAGGCCATAATGCCAGTATATTGCGATGGAAGACCGTGTGATAGAGGATCATCTTCAGGAGGTATGACTTCTGAAGGTGGTGTTACGATTTCTCTGATAAACAAAACTGGTTCGGCTTCTGTCAAGGGAACTGTTGTAATAGCTTCGACTACTATTGATGATGCTTTCGATATTGCTTCTGCTGGTGAAGTTCAACCTATTGGCGTTGTTTTAGATGATGGGATAGCAGATGGGTCGTATTGTCGCGTTGTGATCAGCGGAAGGGCTCAAGTGCTTTTGGAAGACGCTGCTCCTGCTACACGTGGTTATTGGGTTGAGGTGGCTACGGCAACGGCTGGAAGAGCAACAATGTTGGCAAGTCCTAATGCTGTTACACATTGGGCTGAACTTGGCCATTGTCTTGAGAGTGTGGCTGGTGGCACTGATGTACTAGCGTGGTGCAATTTGCACTTCAACTAGTAAGAGGTGGGAGGTAAAAAGTGGCGCGTTTGTCAGAACAACTTGGGTTAGCGATTCGTCCTGGGCCTCCAGATTGTGAAGGGCTGATCGTTAAACTCGCCCGTCTTCACAACAACAATTATCCTGGCAGGGATGCTCATGGAGTGCTTCCTGTGTTTGTTGTAGGGCACCAGGACCTCTCTGAGGGCGAATGGGTATCTTGGGTCAAAACAAACGCTACCGCGCCTTACGGGGTGGCCTATGCCGCAAAATTGGCCTCTACAGGGGTAGACCTCAAAGAGATGCTCCCAACTGCGCCAATGGGGCGTCAGATGAGAAAGCCTGGTGGAGGCGTGAATTACAGTCATTTTGAGTATCTGAGTAAAGCTGGATACATATTGACATTGGTTGAGAAATGGCCTTCGCTGTATAATTTGATAGCAGAGGAGATGGGTGAGCAGCGGATGACCCTTGCAGAATTTGTAAGGAAAGTCCAAGAGCTACCTTCTCCGCAGGAGGCAGGGGAAGGGCGCATGGTGACACTTGGTGACCTTATTGGTCGTTTAGTCACTGTAACCCCTAGTTTTTAGGAGAGGGAGTAGGAGAAGGATATGCCAAGAGCAGCAGCGTCAGATCCGCTTCATGCGTTTAGGTTTCATGCGACAGCAACATCTCCATTAGCATTGGGAGATGCAAATAATCCAAACGATGTACTTCAACCAGAGGGAACTGACCCGGATTCCGGGTATATTATTGGTGAAGGATCAGAAGCGGGTTTCAACAGCATTACATTGCCTGAGATCACGGTGGAACATGCAGAATATCGTGAGGGTATTCGCGTTTACACAATGAAATTTCCAGGTGTACCAACTATTGCAGAGATTACATTAAACAGAGGTGTGGCTATAAATGATACCGCATTTTTTAACTGGGTTCTCGCAGCGATAGAAGGCAATGAGTATAGAACAAACCTTGTTGTCTATCACATCCAGCGTCCAGCATTAGAACATAAGCCAGACACATCGAAGGGGCCGAACTTGGATGCTGAAGCTTTAGTAACAAAGGAGTATCGCCTTTATGAGTGTTCTCCTGCTCGTATCAAAATTGCTGGTGACCTCGACGCCAGTACCAGTGATGTGAGTATCGCTGAGCTTGATGTGGCGCTCGAACGATTCGATGTCGTTAGGCCCAAAAACAAAACGTAGAAGTTGGGGATTATTGTGCGGCCCATCTCGCCATAACCTGGCCTGTGGCGCCGGTTTGAGGCATCATGGGCTCAGGAGGGTCTTAGATGCCTCGACTCCGATATTTAGACATGCTCCAGCTTTACCCGTTCTGGTGTTTTGACGCTAGTGGGTTTGCTGGCAATCCGCTTTTTTCAATATTTGACCCTTCTTTTGGTTTTTCGGCGTGCACAGCGCCAGAAGTCAACATTGAACTACGCGAAGTACAGCCAGGAAACTGGGAATACAAACGTCGTGCAGTCAAAACGGCTGACGTGTCTGCCGTTACTCTTTCTAAGGGGGCTAGATTTTATGATAGCGACTTTTGGATTTGGATTAATAATGCTATTAGAGGAAAGCAACCTTTGAGACGAAATTTGGTGTTGGTTCATTTTATGGGTTATCGACCATTATCTGCTACGACTCAAGCTGATACGTCAGGGGCTTTTCCTGATGAAGTGGCGTCGACATGTTTGACGACAAGGATTCCTGCACGTGCGTGGTTTCTTTCTGGGTGTCTCCCAACAAGGTATAAAGCAGGTGGTGATTTTGACGCGGCGTCAAGTGACGTTTCTATTCAAGAATTAGAGTTACAGCCGGAGCTTGTTGAGGAAATGACGATTGCAACAGTTTCGCCAGTTTTGGCGAGATCTTTTTCACTTACGGCGACTTCTCTCGAAGCTGCTGGAGTGCAAGGGTTCTAGTGGGTCGCGGTGCAGAAAGTCAATGCCGCTTCTGTTCCACGAGCTGAAAGAATCCTTGGTCGGGCTAATTGCCTGGCCACGGATGCAGTGGGAGATTGCGTTCGCATTACTGCTGCGAAAATAGCTAATCGTTTTCAGGTTACAAAATTTGTTCCAACTGTGACTGGAACTGATCAAGCTGTTGGTATCATAATAAAGAAGGATGACCCAACGACGTGTATCGTACAGTTTCATGGTCCTATGCGAGGGGTGTATACTGGACTTACACCCGGTAGAAGATATTGGGTTGGTTCTGATAGCAGGTTGACATTGTCTGTAGGTGTTCCTGGGATAGGAGGCGTTTTTTACCTCCAAATGATGGGGGTGGCTACAGATGATGAGGAGATATTGGTAGATCCATGTCTGCCAATGAAAAGGAGAGGATAGATGACGAAGTCGAAGGTGAAGAAGGTGAAGGCGACAAGAGAAGAGTCTCAGGAAAAAATCAAGCCTGAGATCAAAGAAATGGATTCCAAGGTTGAGGCCAAGGAAGAGTCTAGAGCTCAACCAAAGGAAAATGAAAAACCAAAGCGAAAGCTTGCTGGGTACGAAGATGAAGAAGGCGCTAGATATTTGGACGAGATTGATTTGTTGAGGTGGCAAAATTCTGTACTCAGAATCAAAAATCTCAGACATCAAGTTGATGCTTTGAGACATCAAGCTGAGAACATACGTTTGACAATGGAAGCTCAACGATCGAAATGTTTGAGCACTGCGGGGGCTTTTGAGGTGTCGGCCAAGAACAGGGAAAAAAATCAACATATAAACTTAGTCAAAGAGATGGGGGCTAGATATGGTGTTGATTTTACAGACAAAAATGTCGTCTTGGACGATGAAACTGGAAAGATAAGTTTTATCAATCCTCCTCCTTGATTGGTTTGGGGAGAGGGAAAGCATGTTGGCCGGTGCGGGGACCGAGCTAACAGGGAAAAGGAGATAGGGATATGGCCAATGTGCAACCATTGTTTATCGGTAGTGAAGGACTACCGACCGAAATGGCGGATACTGATTCATTAGATCTTGGCGCTTTGAACATGAGCGGCGATATCACAATGAGCACAAATGAAGTTACGGGGCTTCCTGCGACACCATCTGGTGATACTGCGGCGACGTCAAAAGCATATGTCGATGCTATTGCTTCTGGTCTTCATCTAAAAGAGACGTGTCGTCTTGGTACGACTGCTGCGCTTTCAACGTGGACAGCGAATGGATCTGGTGTTGGTAAGACACTTACAGCGCCAGATAACAGCACAAGTTACAACGATTTTGATAGTATCACGGCGTCATTGAATGACCGTATTCTTGTAAAAGATGGCGGTCCAAATGCGACTCCAGCCATTGATAATGGTATCTACGAAGTCACTCAGCTCGGTGATGGAGCTACTCAGCCATGTATTCTGACTCGTGCAACTGACTTTGACACGACAACCGAGGTCAAAGCAGGGTCGTTTACTTGGGTCGCTGAGGGTAACACTCAGGCTGATACTCAGTGGGGTGTTACTACTGATGATCCAATTACAGTTGATACGACAGCCATCAACTGGACACAGCTTAGCGGGCCAGGGGCTTACACTGGCGGTGATGGTATTGATATCACTGCGAATGTAATCAAAGTTGACCTTGCAACTGGCGCAGTTATTCAGCCAGGTCTCCAATTTGGTACGGGTGCTGATGCCGGCAAACTTGCTGTGGACCCAGCAAATGGTATTACGGTCACGGCTAGTGGTGTTGAGGTCGATCCAGGCGCTGGTATTTCAGTTGATGCCAATGGTGTCAACGTCAATGCTGGAGATGGTATTTCAGCGACTCTTGCAGGGACCACAGATGTTGATCTTTCAGCAACTCCTGGTCTTGAGTTTTCTACTGGGCAGCTTCAGGTTTTGGTCGATCCTGCCGGTGCTCTTCTTCGACTTGCTGCTGGTCTCCATGTCAATACTGATGATTCAACCATTCAAATTAATGGTTCAAACCAGCTTGAGGTTCTTGGAGCTGATAACGCTATAAATCTTCAAGAGGAAGTCACGGCCAATGAAGCTGTAACTGCTGGTGATCCTGTACACTGGGGTGGCGCTAACGATGAAGTTCGTGAGTCTATGGCTGATAGTGCTGGGCGTCGTAAAGTCGTTGGTGTCATGGAAGACACCACTGCGGCATCGGCTACAGGAACCATGATCAAGCGTGGCGATTGCGATGGTGTTTTGAGTGGTGCGACAGTTGGTGATCGTTATTATCTTGCAGCAGGTGGTGGTCTTAGTGCAGCTAATACTCCTCCAACAGGCAGTGGTGATGCGGTTATTTTTATAGGTCATGCTCGTAACTCAACTGATCTTGATGTCTTGATCCAGTTCATCGGTATAAGGGCGTAATTCTCACGTGGTTGACAAAGTCAAACCTTTAAAGCTGGAATCTCCTGCTACTGGTGGTACACAGCTAGATGAGTTCCCGACTGCGATGAATCCAAACCAGGATCATGCCAATATGCGTGGTCTTGTTATTCAAAGTGATTCATCTAGTGATGAGGTGGTTCATCTCACTCGGGACTCATCTGATCGTATGACATTCAAGGATGCCGAGAACACAACTCCTGTTGATCTTTCTACATTGGTTGCTGGGAGTGGTGGACTTACTGAGGATGCTCACAAAACGCTTCGTCAACTTATTCATTTTATTAATGAAGGTCCTGCTGAGGGGTTTGCTACTGGGGCTTACAAAGAGATACTGCCGTCTGGTAATCCATTCCCGACTTCAATGACGTGGTATGAAAGCTCTTCAAAAAGTAAAATAATAGTTAAAAGATTGATTACATGGACTGGTGCGAATCCTACTACAGATCAGTGGAAAATTTACGATACTGACGGCTCCACAGTGTTGTGGATCGTCACTGATTCTATCTCGTATTCTGGACCGTATGAGACCACGAGAACGAGAACAATAGCAGCGGGGCCATAATGGGTATTTTGTCTCCAGCGGCAATTATTTATGACGCGAGTGGTAATCCTGTTTCTATTATCAGTGATGGCGGTATTTATCGTATTTCTGGCATAAACAAGGTGCTCGATGCTAGTGGATCGCAAATAAATCCAGCCACAAAGGAGACTTTAGATTCCATCAAAGACACGGATGGAATAAAGAAGATCACGGATGCATTGCCCGCTGGATCTAATCTTTTGGGTAAGATTCAGATCAGGAATCCTGGAAACACTGTTGATCTTGGTGATGCGACGAACCCAGTCAGAACTGACACAACTGGAACGACTACTCAGCCTATATCAGCTTCGAGTCTTCCGCTTCCAACTGGAGCTGCTACAGAGGCGACTTTGGCTACGAGGTCAACGTCAGCGGCTCAAACAGATGGAAGTCAAAAAGCGCAAGTTGTCGATAGCACTGGTGATGGTCTTGAAATAGATGCTTCTGGAAGGGCGGCGATTCAGGATCAGCCGAACATGGACGTTGCCCTTAGCACTCGGGCTACTGAATCTACTCTGACGTCAATAAAAGACACCGATGGCGTAAAGAAAATCACAGATGCTCTCCCTGTTGGCGACAATGTCGTTGGTAGAGTCAAAATAACTGATGGTACAAATGTTTCAGATGTTGTCGTTGATAACACAATAAACAGGTTAGAAGTTAGGACTACTGTCGTTGGCCAGACTGCCGGGGCTGGTAGTGAGAAAAAGGCTTCTGTTATTGATGACATTGAGGATTCCAACGTAAAGCGACTTCAGACACAAGCGCTTTTGGCGCCTGGTTCGACTGTGAATATTGGAACGTCTATTCCGTCAGACCCAGCTAATTTGACGATAGAATTTTTAAAAAATGGTACTAGTGAGAATTTGAGAGTTGATGGTTCTGTTACACCAGTTGAATTCAAATATCAACCAAGTGCTGGCAAAATAGTCTCTTTGGAATCTGTTCTTATTGTTTTTACTGCTGATGATTTTGAGTTCAACGGTCAAAGTTTTGGTCCTAATAGTGCTTTGACAAATGGAATTGAGTTTGAGTTGACGATTGATTCTTCGAATACAACGATTTTTACAATCAAGCAGAATGAAGATTTTCTTAGAATTCCTGGAAGAGTGCCAATTATAAACAATACTGGACCGAAAGACCTTTTGTCTGCTGTGTTTTCTTTTGGTGGTTTAGTAAAGCTTGATGGCGACACAAATGACAAAGTGTCTGCGATTATAAATGATGACTTGACAAGCGTAAAATTAAAGTACCTCACGGTAACTGTATACGGAGCAGAGGTGTAAAATGACTGTTCATTTGGCAGAAAATACAACAGTAGGAGTCAATTTTAAGTTTGCTGCTGGGCAGGTGACAGCTTCTGTTTCTTCATTAAAAATAGAGGTAGCGAGTTTTAAGTATGACATTGGTGGTGATCGTGGTTTGTTTGTAGGTGCTGTAGATCAATCTGTTACTGACGATGATACAAGTTATGTCTACCTAAACAAGAATGGTACTCTTGTTATAAACACAACTGGGTTTCCGAGTGACACACATATTCCTTTGGCAAGAGTTGTTGCTACAAACGGAGAAATTGTTGCAATTATTGAAGAACGTGTTTTGTTGGCTAGTTCTTCGTCCGCGATTGGGACGTGTCGAATTAGTTATCCTGTTGATGGTGATATCAGAGGAGGTCAAACATCTGCGAGTTCGAATAATGATTATGCTGCCGTTAGATATGATGGAACGCCTAACACAGACACAGGTCGTAACAGATGGAATCGTCGACCGCCACAGAATTATGTAAGCGGAAATGTCGTATTGCGTATTTGGTATTCGTGGGCAGTTGCACCATCTAACAATGACACGATTATCCTTGAGTGGCTGTGGTCTTTTCGTAGTTCAGGTGAGGCGCTTGGATCGTGGGATGACAGCGATCAACAATCTTTTGAGGTCGATACAGAAAACTCTGATACTCTTTATTATAAAGATTTGACAATGCCTGGAGAAGATATGGATATTGATGCAGACCTTATGTTTATGAAATTCCAACGTAGAACAGATTTGAGCGGTGATGATTGCGACGAAAACATGTATGTGCATGACGTAGAATTACAGTATACGGGATATCTCGTTGCTGGACAGCCAGGGCAGTAAAATGCCTAAGAAGGGTTAGTAAAAATGTCTGAGATTGACATCCTTAAGGCAAAGGTTGAACAAGACTATTTAATTGGTCATGGTGAGCGTATCTCCATGGACCCAGAATTGGCATCTGATAACAATGTCAGCGTAGGTCAGCAGGTTAGGATTGGTGTAAAAGAGAAAAAAACTGATCCGAAGGCTTATGGGATCTATACAGTTTATGCCTTCATGGATGATGGTACGGACGACAATGATGTCCGTATGGCTTATGATGGTCGTCAACGACTCAATGAGAGTGATAGTTTTGATGGTATTTTATCTGGATGTGATCAGGTGGTAGTTCATGGAAAAGACGAGTCTTGGTTGAATGACAATGATGAATTTGGTGAGTTTTTGGACGAGTCTAGTATATCGCATTCAAATATTGCTTTTTGTGCTCCTCATGGTGGTGTGATTGAAACAAGAACTGACGAAATGGCAAAGCATGCTTTTGACAGTCTTGTTGCGGCTGGAAAGGATGTAACTTGTTGGCGTTGTATTGGACACCAGGACGAGGTTGGAGGTTACGATGCGTGGCATATAACTTCTACTGAGATTAGTCGAAAAAGTTTTCCATATCTCGACCAAATAGGAGATAGAGGTTTCGAGAATGTGGTCAGTTTTCATGGTTATGGAGAGGATGAAATTGCTGTTGGTGGTGGTGCTCCTACCGCGATCAAGCAAGCTATCGTAGATGCTATTTCGGCTATCGATGGGCTTTCGTATGATGTGACAATTGTTACAAGTGGTTCATATGCTGGAGTTTCTCCTGATAATTTCGTGAATTGGCTTTCGCTCAATGGTGGCGGTGGAATTCAGATTGAGATTCCGTATGGTGCTCGTGTAAATCATTGGCAAGCGATTGCTGAAGCTGTGGCATCTGTGTTTGTATAATGATTTGTGTTTGTTTTGGAGCAAGCCAGAAAATTTGTTAAGTTATGTAAAAAGTTGAAGTTTTTTTGGTACTCTAATCGTTGAGCGGCAGGGTATATCAGAGATGAGCAAAGATTTAGAAGTTGATAATGATGAAGAAACTGGAGTAGAGCTTGATATCCAGCCAATAATTTTAGAGGAATTATGTACTATTAGAGGGGATCTTGATTGTATCAAGCAACGGATCAGCAAGCTTGAGGCGATCATGAGAGAATACATGGAGAGAACCGAGCAAGTAATAAAAGACCTGAATACCATTTATGCTTTCCAAAAAACATATACATCGAGGTTGTCCGCTATTGAAGAAGTATGCGCTGATGTACCTCTTAAGTCCTCTACTCCACTGCCAAAACTCATAGAAGATGATAAACTTGAATCATGACCTTGACGGCGAGCGTTGGCGAGTTGGTGCAGATTCAGTTTCCTGCTTTTGATATCGATGGGATAACGCCGCTTACTGGTCTTGTTGATGGCGATTTTTCTAAGCTTCTTATCGTGGATGATTCGGTATCAGCTCAGACAGCAACTGTGACCGAAGTTGGATCAACTGGTCGTTATGTCATATCGTTCACTCCTAATGCTAATGGGCTTTGGTATGCAGAGGTAACTACGCCAGTGGATGATATTTTCGCAGATCAGGTTGAGGTTGGGCCTCCTCCAACTGATTGGATTGATTCACTCGTAACAGCGGTATGGTCTGAGATTTTGGCTGGTGCTTATCCTGCTGATTCTGCTGGCTGGCGACTCGCTCGTGTCGATGACACCGTTGTCAATATCTATACGCTTACTCAGGGTATCGATGACAACGTGCAGAACATTCATGACGCGCTCATTATGGCTGTGTTGACGGCGAGCGGCGGCGGTGTTGATGGAGTCGAGACGAATGCCACACAGGCAGATGGTTTTTACGATGGATTAACGGCAGTTGTACGTAATGCCAGCGGCAATGTATCTAGGCGCATTGCGTCATATGTCCAGACAGATGGGACCTTCTATTTTGACGACGATCTTCCGTTTACTCCAGCGGCGGGCGATGACGTTATTGTGCTCGGGCTCTTGGGGAAAGTGCTTTGTGAGGGGTCGTCGTCGAATCTTGAGAAGTTGATCGAAATCTGGCAACGTCTTGGTCTCGATCCTGAGAATCCTTTGTGTATCACTAAAACTGCGCAAGAAGCTAATGGGTGGCGCTTGGTTCATACTGAGGTTGGTGACAAGCTTATCGTAACGCGGGAGGACGTCTGAAGTGGATAATCTCCTGCCACCTATTCCTAAGCATCTCGCAACGCTTGGACTTCTTGACAGCCAAATCGGGATGGCAACTCTCGGCTACATTGTTGGGCCTGAGATTGTCCCGCGGTTTCCTTCTGATGGAGTGATTCGAGCTGACGAGCTGATTGCTGTTGTTTCAGAGCATGGAGACCTTATTGCTCAGCTCGAAGCCTGTGAGTGGAGAGGTGTTGTTGATAGTCCTCTTGATATGGATGGAATTGTTGAGAGCTTGGCGTGGAGAGCGGCCGTTCAAGAGGATGATCTTGGTGGTGATATCGAGGCTGAGAAACCGTATAGTGGAAAGGTTGAAGTGGAAGACGATCCACAAGCCGAGATTGAGGAACGCGAAGACCTTACCGCCGAGGTGGCCAAGGTGGATGGCACGGCTGAGGTGAGCGAATGCGATCGAGTCGCAGAGATCACAGAAAAGCCTGGAGAGGGACGGTGCAAGTGATATGCCTCAACCTGCAAATTTATTGAATAGTATTAGGGTTGTAAGGGGACAAACCAAAGTTCTCGATGTTGTGGTCAAGACTTGCGAGGGACACTTTGCATCGCTCAATGGGGCAACTCTCTATTTTACAGTAAGAGAAGAAGTGGGTGGATCAGTTTTGATTCGGCTCAAGAGTCCAGATGAAGGGATTGAAATCACAGATGCTGCCAATGGTGAGGCAACCATTACCATTTCTTCGACAGACAGTGATTTGACGCCAGGTTGCTATTTTTATGATTTGTGGGTCGAGTTCCCAGGGACTCCGCCTATTCGACATCCTGTTGTAAAAAAAGCAGAACTTACGATTGAAGCTTCTCTGGCAGATTTTAGTTAATTTTTTTGTCAGGAATCGGCTCGTCGTTTCGTCCTAATAGTAGGAGGGACGAAACATGACAAACGCCATTGAGAACATTCAGGATCTTGCCGATTTAGTCGAAGAAATTAGCATCCGTCGTTCAGATGGGTTTGATGATCAATTCAACAATTTGGTATCGCTTATTTTGACTGGTGAGCAACTGCGCGATCAGCTTTCTGAGGTAGAGTGTAATTCAGCTACTCTTAGGGCTGAGGCTGATGTTGAACTGTATGAGATCGTCGCAGGTCAGGTATCCATAGATGTGTATTGGGCTCTCAGAGAAGCCACTGAGGCGGCTTCAGACGAGGATTTCGATGATGAGCATGAGCTGGAATATCTTAGGCGCGGCATTGGTGTTATTAGGAAAGAGCGTATCGAGTGGGCTGTGAGACGTTTGACGAGATAGTTTTAGGCGGCTCGTTGCCGCCGACAGTTGGTTTTATACAAAGCATTCCTGCAACGAGCTATCAGAAAAATGAGTTTGTGCTTTTTGGCAAGCTGCAAAGCTATCTTTGCAGCGGTATGGGCTTCTTCTGGGGTGCAACCCGAGTCAGGCGTGGTCCTTTGAAGCAATTTGTTGATTGTATTGGTTTTGTTTGTCATGATCTCCCTCTCCCTATTTATATTGTATAATATAATAAGCGTCTGTCAAGATATTGATAGACTTTTTTTGAGATTTTTTTGGTTGAGGTGTTAGTTGAGATGTTTTTTGTAAGGTTGGTTTTTCTTTTCTTTTTTGGCTAGATAGAGTGCGTATTTGCACCTATCTACGATATGGTCTCCCACATCGTAATTTTTCGCTAGCTGTAGCGCTAGCAGGGCGTCGTAACGCCCTTTTTTTGGCTTCGAGAGCAGTCTCTCGATTATTCTCAAGGCCGTTTTCTTTACATCCATGGCGACCCCTCCTTTGTCTCCATGATTATAATATAATACTATGATAAGCGTCTGTCAAGATATTGACAAACTTTTTTTACAATATGTTTTGGTTGTAACAAAACGATTGAAATACGAATCTTGACA
>Ga0180437_10006510_pt1 | contig 15533 bp, 12 predicted proteins | sample SS_ome_4_FD_132410 | JGI IMG/M metagenome (GOLD analysis project Ga0180437, IMG submission 132410) | Hypersaline lake sediment archaeal communities from the Salton Sea, California, USA - SS_3_D_1 metaG | ecosystem: Environmental > Aquatic > Non-marine Saline and Alkaline > Hypersaline >...
CTTCTCCACCAGGTTGATGGTGCCCACGACCAGCCGCGTCTGGGCGTTGTCGTACAGTTCGCCCGAGTTGTTGAACACGCGGACGTAGCCGGTCAGGTCCAGGCGGGTCTCGTCCTGATTGGCGATGCCCACGTAGTCGGCTTTCCAGGTGATGCCGCTGGTGAAGTAGCGGATCTCGACGGGGATTTTGCCGCGGAAGTCGCTGCGGATGTTCCACTGCAAGGCGTCGTTGCGGCCGCTGGGGAACGTGGTGTCGATCAAGTCGACCTGATCGGCTTGGTCGAGGATGCGGAAGTCGATGCTGGTCGGGTCGATCAACGTATTGGCCCAGGAGAACTGGATGCGGTTGACGCCCTTTTTCACGGTTAGCAGCCGGTGCTCGCGGACCATGGTGATGTCTTCGGAGTTGTAGATGGTCAGCTGCGTGCCTTCCCGGCGCGGGACGGTTACCAGGTCGACCGCCGCCACCGACTCGGCAGCGAGTGCCGAGAGCATCAACAAGGCCAGGGTAGATCTTCGTATCATCATCTGCTTGTTCCTTGGTTTCTGGTGCGTTGCCCGCACCCGAGGGCAAATCATCCCCGGGGAATCGGTTCGCGCCTCTTCTCCTGATTCAGTTCCGGCCCCACCTTGCGCCGCTTGTAGGTGACCGAGTAAGTTACCAGCCGCTTCTCGCCCGGGGTCAGGTCGAGAAAGTACTTCACGTGGTTCTGGTCCACGCGCTGCTTGCGGCCGGCCACCCGGTGCAGATCGACGTACGCGCCCGGCTCGTTGGAATCCCAATCGTCGGGCGCCGCGTCGTCGGCCCAGAGGACCACGTTGGCGTCGAAGCGGCGTTCCAGTTCGGTCTTCACGTCGACCGGCTTGCCCGAGACGATCTCCTCCTCGTAGACGAACGTCTCGTCGTAGTCGATCAGGTCGTAGTAGAGGACGAAGGTGTCGTCGAGGCGGCGTTTGTATTGCCGGGCCACGATGTTGCTGATCCGCTGGTCCTTCAGGCGGCGGACGATGGTGATGTCGCTGTCGCGGCCGACGTTCACCTCGACCCGGTCGCCGATCGGCACGTACTTGGTGGTCGTGCCGCCCACGTAAGCCAGATCTTTGTTTGCATATTCCGAGAACAGCCGCACGTTGCCGTCGGGCAGCGGCGAGAGGCCCAGGTTCTCCATGGCCGGAAGGTCCTTGTCGTTGCCTTGCTCGTCGGTCAGCTTGAGGTTTTTGAAGCGGTAGTACTTGGTGAACTGCTTGCCGCCGTCGCGGTCGGTGAGCTTGTAGATGCACTCCAGCGGCACCTCAACGACTTCCATCGAGATCAGCCGCTTGGGCTCTTTGTCTTTGATGTCCTCGCGGCCCTCGATCGCAAAGAGGAAGTACTCGGAGAGGCCTTCCTTGACGACCGTCTTGGCCGCCTCCAATCCCATTCCGCCTCGCTCGCCGTCGAAGTCGGCGCCCCCCAAAGCCCGGCCAAACGCTTCCGTCATGGCTCGGCGCTCGTTCTCCGGACGCGCTCGGAAAGACATACTGGACCCCGGCCCGCCAGGCGGCGGTGCCTGGGCCAGTTTGGCGATCTTCTCCACCAGGTTGATCGTGCCCACGACCAATCGCGTCTGGGCGTTGTCGTACAACTCGCCCGAGTTGTTGAACACGCGGACGTACCCGGTCAGGTTCAATTGCGTCTCGTCCTGGTTGGCGATGCCCACGTAGTCGGCCTTCCAGGTGATGCCGCTGGTGAAGTAGCGGATTTCGACGGGGATCTTGCCGGCCATGCGGCTGTTGATGTTCCACTGCAGCGCGTCGTTGCGGCCGGCGGGAAACGTGGTGTCGATCAGGTCGACCTGGTCGACCCGGTCGAGGATGCGAAAGTCGATGCTGGTCGGATCGATCAGCGTGTCGGCCCAGGAAAACTGGATGCGATTGACGCCCTTTTTCACGGTCAGCAGCCGATGCTCGCGGACCATGGTGATGTCTTCGGAGTTGTAGATCGTAAGCTGCGTGCCTTCGCGGCGGGGGACGGTGACCAGATCGACGGCCGCCCGGGCGGTCTCCCAGGAACCGATCATCAGGACAAAGAGGGGAAGATATTTCAGCGTTTGCATGGCCGATTTCCCGTGGCCTTTCTTGCTCCCGAACCACCCGGATTGGGCTCGGCCCCGCGGCGCCCGGGGATAGATTTTAGTGTGTCGATACCCTATCATAGAACATTCCGCCCTTAAGGGGGGGTGCTGCGGTTCGTTCCGGCGCGGAACATAACACCTGATGGACATTCAGACGATGCGAGGGCCCCAAAAGTTTCGTCCGGCTGCGTTTCAGGCCCCGAGCTGCCGCTTGTAGCCCTCATGGTGTCCACGGGCAACCATTTGGGGTATAGGCGACAAGATCATGGTCGGCCGGACGAAATACTCGACAGGGAGCTGACCGTCCGTCGATCGAGGTGAAACATGTCCTACGACCACAAACAGACCGGTGGCCTGCATCTGCTTGTCTTTGCCACGGTCGGCATCATGCTGGCCGGCGCGTGGTGGGCCCGCGGCGAGCCCTTCGCAGCCGTCATCTTGGCGGCCACCGGCCTGTGTATCCTGCCGCTGGCGTTCACGTTTCAGCACCTGAGGGTTCGCGACGAGGGCGACTGGCTGGCCGTCCGCTACGGGCCGCTGCCGCTGTTTCGCAAGCGGATTCCCTACGCCCAGATCACCGCCGCCGAGCCCGACCGGTCCTCGTTTCTGGACGGCTGGGGAATTCACTATGTACCGGGCCGTGGTTGGACTTATAATCTGTGGGGATACGATTGTGTGAAGTTGACGCTGGGGCGCAAGGTCATCCGCGTGGGAACCGACGACCGGGACAACCTGGTCGTCTTTCTCCGCACGAAAATCAGCCAGGACAACGTATGAGACCTCATCGCGATCTGAGGCGAATGAATCATCACGCCATGCAATCCGCGCAGTCGGCCGGCCGGTTTGTCGGCGGCGTGTTCGGGTTCGTGTTCTTCGGCATCGGGCTCACCGTGCTCATTTCCCTCTGGGGTGCGCCCTTTGGCGCGTTCGGCTCGCCGCCCCTGTTCTTTCGCGTGTTTGGCAGCTTCATCGCCTTGGCATTCGTGGCCATGGGGGGAACGGCTCTGCTGGGCGCCATTCGCGGCGCCGGGCCGTTCAGCACCGATCACGTCGCCGGGGTCCAAGCGATGATGGACCGGGCGACCGACCACGAGCCGGGCTCGCCGACGGCCTCCCAAGCCGGCTATCACTGCCCACACTGCGGCGCCCCGCTCTCCGAAGGCGTCGACATCTCCCCGCACGGCGACGCGAAGTGCGGCTACTGCAACTGCTGGTTCAATATCCACGGCAAGTGACGCCGCACGAAGCCGTGCTCATCCATCGCGCAGATCGCAAGAAGGGACCAGCCACCCAGTTTGACAATTCTAGGTGGATTCGGTAAAAAAGTGGCTTGCAGTCCCGCAGGTGAACCATGAATCGTGTCTTCCCGTTTATTGACTGGTTCAAGGGCTACCGGCGGGCGGATTTGCGGGCGGACCTCGTCTCCGGGGTCACGGTGGCGCTGGTCCTGATTCCGCAATCGATGGCTTATGCTCAACTTGCGGGGCTGCCCCCCTACTACGGCCTGTACGCGTCCTTCCTGCCACCCATGGTGGCGTCCTTGTTCGGCTGCAGCCGGCAACTGGCTACCGGGCCGGTGGCGGTGGTCTCCCTGATGACCTCGGCCTCGTTGGAACCGTTGGCCACGGCCGGCAGTTCCGGCTACATCGCCTACGCGATACTGCTGGCCTTGACGGTGGGCGTTTTCCAGCTTGCCCTGGGCTTGTTGAGGTTGGGGGTGGTCGTCAACTTCCTCTCCCATCCCGTGGTCAGTGGATTCACGAACGCCGCCGCGATCATCATCGCCACCTCTCAACTGTCCAAGCTGTTCGGCGTCCACGTGGACAAGGCGGAACACCACTACGAGACGATCTGGCGGGTCCTCGTGGCAGCATGGCACTACACGCACTGGCCGACCTTGGGGATGGGCGTTCTGGCGTTGGGGATCATGTACGGCCGGAAATGGACCTACCCCAGAATCCCCTACGTGCTGGTGGCGGTGGTTGCGACTTCCCTGATTTCGTGGGGAACCGGGTTCGAGCAAACGCATCAGGCACCGCTTTCGTCCATCCGTTCCCCCGAGGTTCGGAAGTTGATCCAAGACTTCAATGATGCCACGACCGCCACGGAGAGGTTGGCGGCGGAGCGCACGACAATCAATCGCAAGCTGGCGGCATTGAAGACGGGTGAGGGCGATGAGGCGCTCGAGTACCTGCACGTCCAGCACGAGTTGGACGAGGTGAACATCCGCATCCACCGGCAGAAGACGATTGCGTGCGCTTACCGGGAAGAGCTGCGATCACTGCTGTTCCGAGGCGTCGCGGAGCCTGACGGTTCCCTGCAGTTTCATCCCGCCGCCGAGCGACCCGTGGAGGAGCGCGGCGACGGCCGTACGTGGCGTCTGGTCGTGGGCAACGGGGTCGTCGAGGACAGCTCGGTGACCATGACCTCCGGCGGCGCCGTGGTGGGAGTGATTCCCCGAGGGCTTCCGACGCTCAGCATACCCAAATTCAGCGTGCAAGAGTTTTTCGCTTTGCTGCCGTCGGCGGTGATTATCTCGTTGCTCGGTTTCATGGAAGCCATCTCGATCGCCAAGGCCATGGCGGCGAAGACGGGGCAAGTGCTGGACCCCAACCAGGAGCTGATCGGGCAGGGGCTGGCGAATATCGTGGGCTCGGTCGGTCAGAGCTATCCCACCTCCGGCTCCTTCTCCCGTTCTGCCGTCAACTTGCAGTCCGGCGCCGTGTCGGGATTATCGAGCGTCTTTACGAGCATCGCCGTTGCCATCACCCTTTTCCTGTTCACGCCCCTGCTGTACCACCTTCCCCAGGCGACGCTGGCCGCGATCATCATGATGGCCGTGATCGGACTGATCAGCGTCTCCAGCTTCGTGCACACCTGGCGGACGCACCGCATCGACGGCGCCATCCAACTCATCTCGTTTGTCGCCACCTTGGCCTTCGCGCCGCATCTTGACCGGGGTATCATGATCGGGGTAGGGCTATCCGTGGCAGTCTATCTCTACACGGGTATGAAGCCCAACGTGGCGCATCTCTCGTATTATCCGGACGGCTCGTTTCGCGACGCCGAATACTGGAAGCTGCAGGAATGCAAGCACATTTCGATGATTCGGTTCGACGCGCCTCTGTTTTTCGCCAACGCGAGTTACTTCGAAGACCTGGTGAACGAGAGAATCACGTCGCTTCCGGAATTGCGGCACATCCTGCTGGTCGCCAACGGGATCAACGACATGGATGCCTCCGGCGAGGACGTGTTGGCCCTGGCCGTCGACAACGTGAGGGCGGCCGGGATCGAATTCTCCATGAGCGGCGTCAAGGAGAAAGTGCTGACGATCATGAAGCGAGCGCATCTCTACGAGAAGATCGGGGAGGACCATATCTTCCCCAGCCAGCTGGTGGCCATCAGGACGATTTGGGAGGCGGCGCACCAAGGAGTCTACGAAGAGAAATGCCCCCTGCAGATTGTCTGCCTCCTTTCGGAATTCAGCCAGGAGCAAGGAGAGAGGGATGTCGATAGTCAGGGTGTTTAGCGGCACCTATTGTCACGGTGAAGAAATCACCGTCGAAGTCGTCAAGGCCCTCGGTTGCGAATGCCTTGACGACGCCTACATCGTCAGCCAGGCGTCTGAGCGTTTTGGCATCGCAGAGCACAAGCTGACGCGAACCCTTGCGGGCGGAGTCTCCGTCTTCGACGGCTTCACGTACGAAAGGGAACGGAACAAGAGCTGTCTGAAACTGGCGGTCGCCGAAACGCTGAAGCAAGAGCGTCTTGTTCTTTCAGGCTTCTGTAGTCAACTCGTGCCGGCCGAGATATCTCACGTACTGAGCGTTTGCATCATCGCAGAAATCGAGCATCGCTATGAACTGGCCATGCAGACGTGCGGCGTATCCAAGCGCGAAGCGCAGAAGATCATCCACAAGGAGGATGAGAAATGTACGCGGTGGACGGACTTTGTGCTGGGAAAATCTCCCTGGGATTCGGAGATCTACGACGTGTTCATCCCCACCAACCGGGTGGGGCCGGGTGACGCGGTCAAGTTGATCTGCGACCATGCCCAAGGTGGCGCATTGGCGCCCACGGAAGAGTCCCTGCAAGCAGTAGAAGATTTCTTGCTGGCAGCGCAAGTGGAAGTCACGCTGGGAAAACGGGGGCATAGCGTCGCGGTTTCCGCCAGAAACGGCAAGGTAACCCTGACCGTCAACAAGCACACCATCATGCTGTCCCATCTGGAAAGGGAACTGCAGCGGATTGCCGGCGGCGTGGAAGGAGTGCGGGAGGTGCAGACGAAGGTCGGGCCCGGGTTCTACCAGCCGGGGGTCTACCGACAGTTCAACCCCGAGTTGCCCAGTAAGGTACTCTTGGTAGACGACGAAAAGGAGTTCGTGGAGACGTTGTCGGAACGACTCGAAATGCGAGAGATGGGTTCGACCGTCGTGTACAGCGGCGAGGAGGCTCTGTCTCTGCTGCGGGAAGAAGAGCCGGAAGTGATCGTGCTGGACCTTCGCATGCCCGGCATCGACGGGATCGAAGTCCTCCGGGAAATCAAGCGCAAGCACCGTCACGTCGAGGTGATCGTGCTCACCGGCCACGGCTCCAAGCAGGACCAGGAAGTGTGTATGAGGCTGGGTGCCTTTGCCTATCTGCAGAAGCCGGTCGATATCGAGAAGCTCTCCGAGACGATGCGGGAAGCCTATCGCAAAGTGAAGGCGAAAGCAGAAGAATCCCAAACCAATCGGACAAAGGAAGACGAATCATGTCCATAATCACGATTTCCAGGGGATCGTACAGCAGGGGAAAGGAAGTGGCGGAAAAGGTCGCGCAGAAGCTGGGCTACCCGTGCCTTTCCCGCGACGTGATTATTGAAGCCTGCGACGAGTATAACGTACCGGAAGTCAAGTTGATCCGGGCCATTCACGACGCTCCCTCCATTCTGGAGCGTTTCACCGGGGGGAAGATGAGGTTCCTCGCCTATTTCCAGGCCGCGCTCCTGGAGCATTTCCAGCAGGACAACCTCGTCTACCACGGCCTGGCCGGACACTTCTTCGTCAACAACGTGTCGCACGTGCTCAAGGTCCGCATCATTGCGGAGATGGAGGATCGCGTGAAGCTGGAGATGCAGCGGGAAGGGATCTCCGAGAACGAGGCGCTGCGGATTCTTACCAACGATGACGAGGAGCGAAGGAAATGGAGCCTCTACGCTTTCGGAATCGACACCTGGGATTCCTCGCTGTATGATCTCGTCATCCATATCAAGAAGATTACCACCGACGAGGCCGCGGAGTTGATCTGCCATACGGCCGCCCTGGAACACTTTCACACCACCCCCGAATCGCAGCAGGTGATGGACGACTTGACGGCGGCGGCGGGGGTGAAGGCCGCTTTGATCGATCTGAAGTCGGACGTCGAAGTCTCGGCCGAGAACGGCGTGGTCCGCGTGATGATCAGGAGTTCGCAACTCCGGGAGGAATGGCGGATCAAGAACCTGGCCAAAGCGGTTCCAGGCGTGCGGGACGTCCGGATCGAGGCACAAGAAATCAGTCTCACGTCATAACCGCCCTAGTCACAGGTAGTGCCGATGGATTCCGACGCGCTGAACACTCCGGTTCCCACCGCGCCCCCTGATCGCGACGCGGGGAGGAGGCGTCGCGCCGGCTATCGGCGGCTCTGGCTGTATTCCGTCTGCGTGACCACGTTCGTGTCGTTGACGCCCCTGGTGATTCTGACGTCGGTGAACTTCTACTACTACCGGAAAGCGCTCCGGGAGGAGATGATGGAACCGATCTTTCGGCTGGTCTCCATTTCCAGACGATTTATGGATGATTTTCTGGAAGAGCGTCGGGCGGCGCTGACCTATGTGGCCCGAAGTGAATCGTATGAAGATCTTTGCGATCACGAGAAGCTCGGCCGGGTGCTCCTGGACACGAAAGAGTCGTTCGGAGGCTTCATCGACCTGGGAGTGATCGACTCGGACGGGAATCAGCGCTCCTACGCGGGACCCTACGCGTTGGAGGGGAAGAACTACCGGGAACAAAGTTGGTTTCAGGAAGTCTGTATTCGGGGAATCCACGTAAGCGACGTCTTCAGAGGCTACCGCGACTTGCCTCATTTCGTGGTCGCCGTGCGGCAATCGGACCCCAAGACCGGCGACTACTACATCGTCCGGGCGACCATCGACGCGGACGTGCTCAACTCGTACATCTCTTCGCTGGACCTGAAACCCTCCAGCGACGTCTTCCTCATCGACCGCCGGGGCGTGCTGCAGACCGCCTCCCGGCACCATGGGACCGTCTTGGATCCGAGTCCCATTCCCGTGCCCCCCTTCTCATCCAAGACGGAAGTGCTGGAAACACCCGATGACAAAGGAGAGCCTCGCATTCTAGGGTATTCCTATATCGAGAAGTCGCCGTTCATCTTCGTGGTCCTGAAGCGCTCGGAGGACGTGATGGCCAGCTGGTTGCTCTTTCGAAGCAATATCCTTTGGCTGCTGGGCACGAGCATGGTGCTGATCATGGCCGTCACACTCTGGAGTTCCACCATCCTGGTGAGCCGCATCCGCGACGCGGACCGCAGGCATACCAAGACGCTGCACGCGATCGCCTACAACAACAAAATGGCTTCCGTAGGCCGGATGGCGGCCGGCGTGGCCCATGAAATCAACAACCCGTTGGCCATTATCAACGAAAACGCCGGTCTGCTGAAGGATCTGGTTTCCCTCAACCGGGAACCACCCGAAAAGGACCGGCTGCTGAACATCGCGGAGAAGATCGCCCGCTCCGTGCAGCGGTGCAGCGGCATCACGCACCGCCTGCTGGGGTTTGCCAAGCGAATGGCTCCGGCGATCGAACGTTTCGCCGTCGGCCCGGTCTTAGAGGAGGTTCTGAGTTTTCACGGCAAAGAGACGGAGTACCGCAGGATAGCCGTCAACCTCGATATCCCCGAAGATTTGCCACCGATCGAAAGCGATCTGGGGCAACTTCAACAGGTGTTCTTGAATATTCTGACCAACGCGTTTGCTGCCGTTCCCGACGGAGGGCAAGTCGATGTCTCCGCGGAGGTCGTAGACCACGATGCGGTCGCTATCCGGATTCGTGACAACGGCGTCGGGATTCCGGAAGAGCATCTCGACCATGTCTTCGAGCCCTTCTTCAGCACCAAGGGCGAATACGGCACCGGTTTGGGGCTCTCTATCACCTACGGCATTGTCCAAAACCTGGGAGGCCGGATCGACGTGCAAAGCAAGGTCGGCGAGGGCACCACCTTCACGGTGCGGCTGCCCATGACGATGCGGAGATGATCCATGCCACGTGGGAAAATACTGATCGTTGACGATGAAGAGGACTTGACGTCCGCCATGGTGGAACGCCTGAGGCTGCGCGGCTTCCAGGCGGAAGCAACCGCCAGCGGCCTCGACGCACTGAAGCGCCTCAGCGAGACCGACTTCGCGGCGCTGGTCCTCGACATCAAGATGCCGGGAATCGACGGTCTGCAACTGATGGCGGAAACCAAGCGCCAGTATCCGGATCTCCCCGTCATCCTGATTACCGGACACGGCTCCGCCACCGATGCGGAAAGAAGTATGATCAGGGGAGCTTCCGACTACCTCATGAAGCCCGTCGACATCGGCACCCTGATCGAGACGATTGACAAGGCCCTCGGCAGCCGGGAGACCGGGAATCATGGATAAACCGCCGAACCATCGTCTCCCGGAAGACCGCCTGGCGTTCTTCGGCCGGGTCGGAGCCGATGTGAGTCACGACATGCGGAATACCCTCTCCATCATCGGCGAGTATGCCGGCCTGCTGGACGATCTCATGACGATGGCCGAGCAAGGCAAGTTTCCGGATTACGCGAAGCTCAAGGGACTTTCCGCGAAGATCACCCAGCAGGTCAAAAACGGGACCCAATCCATGGAGCGGTTCAGTCGCTTCGCCCATGCCACGGATGAGCCGGCGACGTCCTGTGATCTGACCGCGCTGGTAGAGAATACCGCCGCTTTGGCCCAACGCCGGGTCGCGCTGGCGGGTTGCCGGCTGCAAGTGCAACTTCCGGATCGAAGCCTCCCGGTGAAAGCCGATCCTTCTATCCTGCAACAAGCCGTGTTCTCCGCCATCGAGTTGATGCTCCAGTTGCAGGAGGCGGACGCGTCGCTCACCGTCAAGATTGTTGCCGAAACGCCGGCGGCCGTGATCACCATCTCAGGTCCCGACGCCGTTGCCGGCAGCCAATGGTCCGAGCAACTGTCGGGACTCCAGGCGATGATGAAGGACTTACAGGGCAGCATCGAGGCGGAGCGGACCAGCGGTACGTGTTTGTTGACGCTGAAGGTTCCCACCCAGTGAGGGCAAGAGCGAGGCGGTTCGACGGCTGCGGATTTCGGTAACCACGGTCTTGTGACCGTAACGGAGGATTGATCATGGCGAATGAAAAGGTCTTACTGGTCGACGATGAACGGGAGTTCGTGGAAGTTCTCTCGGAACGAATGGGGGCCCGCGGCGTCGACGTCGATACGGCGGCCAGCGGAGTCGAAGCCGTCGACAAGGCCAGGCAGGGACCCTACGATGCGATTATCCTCGATCTCGCCATGCCGGGAATGGACGGGCTGGAAACGCTCAAGCATCTGCTCGACATCAGCCCCGACCTGCAAGTGATTCTGTTGACCGGTTATGCCACGGTTCAGAAGGGCATCGAGGCCATCAAGCTGGGCGCCATGGACTTTCTGGAGAAGCCCGCCGAAATCCAGAGACTCATCGAGAAGATTCAACAGGCCAAAGCCAATCGACTGATGCTGGTGGAGAAGCAGTCCGAGGAGAGAATCAAGAACATCCTAGAGAGCAAGGGATGGTAAGCAGAACGGGGGTCAGACCGACTTCAGTCGTTAGTGGGCGCCCTCACGACTAAAGTCGGCTTGACCCCGCGTTCCACACTTCACTCGCGCCACGTCCAGCGGCACTCGTAGCGGTAATTCGCCTCCGGCGTGACCAATTGGAAGGTCACCAGCGAGCCGAGCGGCAGCTCCACCTTGTCGGTGGGCACGACCGTTCGGGCCGATTCCGGCTTGCCCAGCTCGTACTTGCTGATCTCGAAGGACGTGTAGGACCGCGAGGTGGGCATCAGCACCCAAACCTTGGCCAGGCCCGTCTCGGCGTGAATCACGAAATCGAACCGACCTTCGTTGGCGGTCTGGCTGACGGCTTCCGAAGACATGAACGATTCGACGACGAAGTCTATGTCCTGCCCGATGGGAACGTGGCTGAAGTCCAGCGCGAGTTGCCAGAGGTAGTTGCCGTCCGGCTGCTTCGATCGGGTCAGGGTCGGTTGCAGACGCGTATTGCGACAGGACAGCGTCACCTCCTTGGTTCGCAGCAGGCGTTGCACGCGCAGCTGCGTGTTGTCGCTTCCCTCCTGCGTGCGGCGGACCCGCACGCGGGTCAGTTGATAGAGACGCCTGTCGCCGGAAGAACGTTTGGAAAGTTCACGCAGATCGAAGATGCGCGCATCGGTGATGACCGCGAAACCTCGAAAGTCGGGCGGCGGCGGCGTGGGGACGTCGGTGAAGGGCAAACCGACCAGAGATTTCACCGGCCCATGCTGCAGACGCTCCAGAATCGTTTCGTACAACGGGCTGGTCTTCGAGATGGCCTCCAGCACCATCTGCGATTGGGCGGCCCGGCGGTTGACTTGATAAAACTGATACGGCACGCTCACAAACAGCACCACCAACAGCGCCAGCCAGACGTAGGTCGGCCAGTCGCGCAGGTTCAGCACCGTGCCGATGGTTCGACGCCCTGCCGCATCCCGAAGGGTCCGGGCGGCCTTCACGATCCGCCCGTCGGGCCGCTCGGCCTTGGCGCCCGGGCCGCGAGACGGCGGAGCCTTCGCCGGAAACGGATCCCAGGGCGGGTCGTCCGGCAGCTCCTTGCCGAAGTAGCCCGGCCGCGAACGACAAGCCTTCCGCGCCACGCAGTAGCCGTGTTGCACCAGCGAGCGGACCTCCAGCGGCGAAAAATAGTCCAGATCGGTGCGAATCCGCGCCGCCTGGCGTTGCACTTCCGGGTTCGGCGCCGACGGGTCCTGCGAAGGCGGAACGACCTGGCCGATCGAGGCGAACACGAACCCGGGCGAGTCCTGGAAGTTTTCCATTTCCAGTTGCCAGACGCGGTCCATCAGAATATTCGAGGAACGCAGCGCGGTGCGAATCAGCCCGCCGGAACGCCCGCCGGAGGTCACCTGGAATTCGCTCCCCGCGTCGCTGACCAGGATCATCTCGAAGCCGCGCTGCGCCGGCCGGAGGCAATCGCGACCGACGACTTGCCGCAACGCGGCTGCGACCAGTAGCCGGTTCAGCCAGACGTGATCGGACCATTCCGCGTCGCGCCGCGCCGTGCGCTGGTATTGCAGCAACGTCTGCGCTTCCGGATTCTCCAGCACGAGATTCTGGAAGCTCGGATCACGGTAGAGATTCCGCGTGGTGATCACTTCCCACATGGCGTCGATGAATTGCTCCGCTCGGGCCTCCCAGTCCGGGTCCTCGGGCGCCGGCGGCTTCTGGCCCATCTCGGCGGCCAGCATCTCGGCCAGGCGGCGGATCGGGTTTTCTTCCGGAAGTTGATCCGCGCCGCGAATCGCTTCGGCGGCCGCCTCCAGATCGAGAAACTCCTCGCGACACAACTGGGACGTGTCGCGCATCCACGACTGTTCCATGCAGCGGAACATCCGCACGCCCAGGTTGTCGAACACGCCCCCGTCGGTAAAGGCCTGCCGGTCGAACTCGCCGGGCTTGGCCCCCACCTCCCAGCCGGTCAACTGCAAGGGCGGAAAGAAGCCCGGAAACGCCGACGAGGCCGCCACGGCCATGGGGATCGTGGCCAGCCCCATGGTCACGCGCTCGAAGCGGTCGCTGCGCCCCGGCGTTCGCCGCTGCCGGAGCAGACCGTCGCGGCTGAACGAGCAGAGGCAGCCTTCGCTGAGGTTGGTTGCCAGGACGTGCAACTGCGGGCTTTCCGGCAGCTGGAACAGGCACGTGTCGCCGTAGAGGAATTTTTCGTAATACCGCTCCAGCAAACCGGGCCGCGTCAGCCGCCGATGACTGCTTTGCAGCAGGATCCGTCGGGCCAGGTTCACCAGCGCGGTAAGCGGAAAGCGCCGCACAATGCGGTTGCGCACGTCGAGTTGCACGAAACGGACAATCTGGTCGGCGGCCTCTTCAAACTCGACCGGCGAGCCGCAGTACTTCTCCCAGTTCAACGCCAGATGGGCGCCCAGAATGCTCCCGCCGGAGACGGTCGTCATATGGGTGATCTTCGGCAGAATCTCCGCATCGCGGAGAAACCGGACCACACCCAGATGGTAGAGCGTAGCCCGAAAGCCGCCGCCGGACAGCGCGAGTCCGAGTCGATGCATGAGATTGCCCCTCGACGAACAGAGCCGCCGTGGTCCCACGGGAGAAAACTCCGAGATCACCTCGCAAAGATAGGTCGGCCTGGGTCGCGGGGCTCGAACGCTGTAGGATGTACACGGGTCGTTGGTGGAATAGGGCCAATACGGGCTGCCACCCGCCGACGCTTTGACTATAATACGGGCCGCTCGCACGTGAAACGGCGGTCAGACCGACTTTGGCCGTTAGCGGTTACCCTAACGACTAGAGTCGGTGTGACCCCAAGCACCATTTTGCAGGACATGAAGCGAGAGGGGATCATCACAACCGCCCCCCCGCAAAGAGGTGGGCAGTGGGTATTGCGTCGGCCCGAGTGACAATGATTGGGTATACATAAAACGCCTAGCCAATAAATGGCTAGCGGCCAAATGGAACCGGCTTGGCGGTGAGATCCTCGACGCATTCCCTTATGCCACAATCACTTACAACTTCGCATAAAACGTGCTATTAGACGAGGGTTTATGCCAACTGGGGCCAGGGTGGTCGAAACCATCTGCCTGGACGGAGAGACCCGTCGACAATGGGGGTGGGTCAGACCAACTTCAATCGTTAGTGGTTGCCCTAACGACTAAGATCGGTCTGACCCTAAGCGTTCCGAAGCGTTCCACTACGGTTTCGAGGGATTAGCAGATGGGCGAGTTCATTTCACGACTGTTTCTGAATGCAATACTCATGGTGGTCGTCATACCGCTGGCTTGCCTCGTTGCAACTCCTTTCATACTGGTGCTGTCGATTTTTGAATCTGAGCCAACCTGGAAATCCGTTCGCCAAAAGTACCAGAAGCTCATCCAGCGGTTCTTCGAGTTCGGAATCACTGTCTAGCATAAGGGTCAGTGATGCAGGGTGGGTCGAGGAACGAGTGTCGGTGGCGAATGCACTTCTTCGCTCTCGACGCGTGGGTCTCGTTCCTCACCCTACATCCCACCACCCTCCGTGTTCTCCGTGCCTCCGTGGTGAGAATCTTCCGGCCTAACCTCCGGAGAGCGTTTGGGCCAGCTTGACCAGCTGGATGAACTCGCCGCGATAGCCGCTGGGGTCTTCGCCTTTGCCGCGGTTGGCAAGCTGCAGCGCCAGATCGAAGGTGCCTTCGCCGCGATGCTCGCTCTCGCGCAGCAGCATCCCGTAGCAGGCCACCGCTGCGGCGAACTGGAAGTCGGGCGACGCCTCTTCGACCGCCTTGCCCGAGTCGGTCACCGGATACAACAACTCCTGGCTGGTGGCCGCATCGGGCTGCTTGTAACGCAGCCGCACGGTCAGCAGCTCGTCGCTCTCAGCGTCCGGGCTCAACTCCTTCGGCTGCTGATACTTCGACGGATCGATCTTGGGCAAGTCGCCCTCATCGCCCGCGGGCACCAGCTCGTACAGGGCGGTCACCGTATGGCCGGCGCCGATTTCGCCGGCGTCCTTGGTGTCGTCCTTGAAATCCTCGTCCTTCAACAGGCGGTTCTCGTAGCCGATCAGCCGATAGGCGCCCACCTGGGCCGGGTTGAAGTCGATCTGGATCTTCACGTCCTTGGCGATGGTGACCAGGGTGCCGGCCAGCTGGTCGACGAGCATTTTCTGGGCTTCGAGGATGGTGTCGACGTAGCCGTAGTTGCCGTTGCCCTTGTCGGCCAGCTTCTCCAGCCGCGAGTCTTTGTAGTTGCCCATGCCGAAACCGAGCACGGTCAGGAAAACGCCAGACTTGGCTTTGTCCTCGATCAGCCGGATCAGTTCGCTCTGGTCGGTCATGCCGACGTTGAAATCGCCGTCGGTGCAGAGGATCACGCGGTTGACGTGCTCGGGGATGAGGTTCTGCTCGGCCACACCATAGGCGAGTTGGATGCCCGCTCCGCCGGCGGTGGAGCCGCCCGCCTGGAGCTGATCCAGGGCGGCGATGATGACGTCCTTGTTCTCACAGGAGGTGGAAGGCAGCACCAACCCGGCCGCGCCCGCATAGACGGCAATCGCCACGCGGTCGCGCTGGGAGAGGTTTTGCACGAGCA
>Ga0180437_10006516_pt1 | contig 15521 bp, 11 predicted proteins | sample SS_ome_4_FD_132410 | JGI IMG/M metagenome (GOLD analysis project Ga0180437, IMG submission 132410) | Hypersaline lake sediment archaeal communities from the Salton Sea, California, USA - SS_3_D_1 metaG | ecosystem: Environmental > Aquatic > Non-marine Saline and Alkaline > Hypersaline >...
ATGCCGGCGTTGTTGAAAAGGACATCGAGCTTGCCGTAGAGGCGGACGGCAGTGCTTATGGCATTCTTAACGTCATCGGACTTTGTTACGTCGCAGTAGACAAACTCTGCCTTACCGCCCGCTCTGTTGATCTCCGCGGCTACTTGCTTTCCCTGCTCCTCGAGCACATCAACTAGGACAACGCTGGCTCCTTCCTGGGCAAACAACCTAGCGGTGGCCGCGCCAATACCACTGGCAGCGCCGGTAACCAAGGCCACCTTCCGCGCCAGCCTTTCTGCCATGTTACTACTCCTTTCTCATTTCTGTCTTCTGTGATCATGAACGCCATAACTCCTGTGCCTAACATGCTTCCCAGTAGCCGAACCTTTACTATTAGTTGAATGGATATTATATCTACTGTGTTGTCGCCGCGGTTATCATCGGATTTTCCCTCCATTAGGCCTTCTCTCGAGCCCTGAGCCTAGAATAGTAAGGAGAGGCGGATAGATTAGAGGGCAGCAAGCGGGTTATGCCCGAATACTCTGTCCTGCACTCCTAGCACGGTCATAGGTACTCGGCAGTACTTCATGAAGAGGGTATCGTGCCCGACACACAGGCTCAGTTGGATGACCAAATTGACATTCTCTGAGTTCAGGATTCCAGCTTCTCCTCAATACCTACTATCGCCTCCTCAAGCCCTAACTCGACGAGCTTTTCCCTACTAGGGATACCCAAAGCTATACTCCAACCCCTCTCGTCATAATAGTCATCAAGTAGCCGTTGAAGGTCGTCTCTCGTGACATGATGCATCCTGTAATAGTCAGTTAGATACTGCAACCCGTCTGGACTTGGCATCGGCTGTAACCAGACCTCAGGAAACTGATCGTCTTTCCTGGTGAACCCCTCTCTGACATTGAGAACCTTATACAGGTTAAAAACCCTTTCGCCGCGCCTCTTAAGCTCGTGAGGATCTATTTGAATGCCCGTTGCAGCCGAGTAGAGTTCTGCCATATTTGTTGCGTTAATCAATCCTCCCAAAGCGGCCCAACTGGTGCATGCACCCAAGCAGCTAACGATACTGGAGAGATCTTCGATATGCCTAGTGAGCCGGGCAGTATTGAATACTCCGTAGTAAGGAACAGGCGCAAAAATCCGATCAATTGCATCTTTGGAAGTGCCCCAGCCCTCGGCATCCCTTCTTATCGATATAAGAGGGATCAGCGGGAACATTGTACTCGAATGGCCCATCTCGCTGTGCCCACCCCTAGGATTGGTTATTCCCATGCTGAACCGCATTGGATCTAACTTAGCTGCCCTGGCTGGATATATGCAATCAGTTCCTTTGGCTATGCCAAATCCCTCTACGTAGTCTGACCTGGCATCGCGACCAACCCATCGCGAGGTCTCAAACCATCCCTCAGCCAAAGTATTGCCGAAGCCTTGCCGATCGATGATTTTATCAAGGAGCTCCATGTAGGTATTCAAGTCTCGCCCCAGTACGACGCCGCCGGTATCCTTTTCGGTTATCACGTTTTGCTTATATCTCCTGGTGACCCAGTCTATCAGACTGCTGGATGTGCAACCACAGACTCCTGCCCTATTCATCATTTCCACTAGTTTTATCGCTTCTCTCTGCTCAATAAGATCCAGTTTTTGACCGACAATCGCAACCACCAAATAGAACCCAGTTTCCGAGGTGGCACCGCGAAACTCACCGTCCTTTATCTCTAGAACATTTCCACCTCCGCAAGGTAGCCAACAGGAGGTGCAAGGTTTGACCTCTTTTCTAACCTCAGACACCTTCTTGACGCCATAACGGGCGTCCCAATCATACTTGCTCCAAATTCCCGGGTCCAAGTTAGGCACAATGATGTCCCGCCAGCCAGCCTGGCCCTCAGGATCGTGCATGGACATTAGATAAGCCACAAAGTGCTCATAGATACTGTCAACCATTCTCATGAACCTCGGCTGGTCGGAGATCTTTATCCCTTTGGTGCCCTGGGTCACTATAGCCTTGAGATTCTTAGAGCCCATCACCGCTCCGAGGCCAGACCGGCCCAATGTGCTCTTCTTGTCAGTGAGAGCCATGGCGAATCTGACCAAGTTCTCACCGGCTCGGCCTATAGCGATTACCCCACAACCTTCATATCTATCCATCAATTCGTCTGTCGTCTCATAAATGTCCTTTTTGCCCCAAAGTTCACCGGCATCACAAATTTCCACCTCATCATCAATGATCTTTATATATACTGGGGCTCTGGCTCGCCCAGTTATGACCACATGATCATATCCAGCGTTCTTCAACATCAAGCCAAATCTGCGGCTACCGCTGCTTGCAGTGGTGATGTAGTATCGACCATCTTCGGTAGCTGGAAGGGCAAACTTTGTGGTGGCGCCAACCTTTGCTGCTCCAGGAGCGACTGTACCTACCAGAGGACCCACGCCAATTATGATCGGATTATCGGGCGAGAAAGGATCGGTGCCGGGTTTCATGAGATCATAGGCCAATTTGAAATTGATCCCCCACCCACCAACAAACTTCTTGGCGAGTTCGAGATCGAGGGGTTCTTTTCTAGTCTCCCCGTTGGCTAGATCTACATAGAGGATGCTGCCTGCGTAGCCATAGTACTCCATTTAGCTTCTCCTCCCGATCATGTTATTGGGGAGATATTGCTCCATACATGCAATATCTCGTACATAGGTGACAATTCTCCACACACTCGTCTGAAAAACTTATCTTGCGGGGTTCAACAATGATTCTTGACTTTGATGGATTAAAGGCCCCTACATACTGAAGCGAACATCGCAGTTGACAACACAGGCATTCGGTACACAAATCTGGGTTCACTCTTATATTCTTTTTGTCCATTTGCTAAACCTTTCCGAGTACGATCAAGAGATATCAAATGCATTGTCTCTTGAGAGCCGACTTTGTCACTCCTTCTCAAGTTGTCTCTTGTTCATCTATCCGTATGACGTGCACGTGTGGCACGTACGTACCGAGAACGTAGCGTGGCAATAGTCTACACTAATACGCCAGATTTGTAGACGCAGACTGCAGCATATGTCACCACCTGTACACATCCCAGAAGCGCCTGCTCCGGGCACCTTCCCTTACGGCCTAACGACGCCCAGATGCAGGCATTCCCTCAGGCCTTTCGAGCACTTCGATGATAACGCCCAGGGTCTTGACAGTGTCCATGCAAGCATACCCACCGCCTGCAAAGCGACCGCTTTGCAGGCAAGGAAAGCCCTCCTTCTCCAATATGTCGATGGCCTCATCCAGACTGTGCACCCGGACGCTCCCCAGATGATTGACTCCCTCCCCATGCTCTCTTAAAAAATCGCTGAAAATACTGTCCCCCTCAAGAGGTTGGACCAATTCCAGCTGCATTGGCCCCACGATGGCAAAAGCAGCCCTGAACCTATGCTGTACCGACCTACCATGATAGGTCATGTCACTGAGAGTAGAACTATCAGCGTCAAAGATCTCCCAGGACCCAATGCCAAGAGTGTTCTGGTAATGCTCCATGCTCTTCTCCAGGTCATGGACTGCAATGCTCACTTGGTTGAGTTCCGAGACCTTGATTTTGGCACGGCTTGCTTTTGTCATTTTCCCCTCCTTCATGGTGACCTGCCCCCAGTAATTGTACCACTTGTTAAGTTAGAGTTGAAGGTATTAGAGCGGGCTGTATAGCCTCAGGAGCCGAATCGACGGCGGTCCACACGTAATATACCATGCGTACGTGTAAAAGGGGCTCGTTTTGGGTCGATTTGGCGGGTGTAGGGCAATATTCTTTAGAAGGCTTGACATAAATAGTAAAGGGCGGTTTTCTATAGGAATTTCGCGGCGGGGCTGTGTGATACACACCCCCACACGGGGGGATAATCTATTGACAAATTGCCGTGACAGCAATTAACCGAGTTGCTTATGCGGCGAAATTATATCTGGTCCGATTTATGGGAGGGACAGCCCAGCCTCGATGAATTATCAAAGACATCCCCTTTTTCGTCAGCATTTGTAGGATAGACCGCCTACCTATATACTAGCAATCCTTCTCGGAGCCTGCCAACATTCCCTTTATCCATCCTATCAGTTGGATCATAGTGCGCTCTTCGATATCAGCGATGTCTAGGATGCGGGGTGACCTCCTGGGTCCTTGTACTTGAGGGAGAACCCCTCCAGGTCAAGCTCTCTCAGCTTCTCTGCGGTGGGAGCGCTGGTCTTCTTGTCCCAGCCCCTCTCCTCATAGAAGTCATCGAGGAGCCTTTCCACATCTTCTCTAGTCAGAATATTCGTCCGATAGTAGTCCATCAGCGGGATCTCGCGGCCATCTACCTTGAGCGGGGTGAACCATACATCCGGGGGCCTATCATGCCTGCGGTCGAAGCCAGCCCTATAATTAAGGATCTTGAGCAGATTCCAACACCGCTCGCCAGCTTTCATCAATTCAGCAGGGCTCATCTCTATGCCGGTGACCGCTGAATAGAACTCGGCGAGGCCTGCTATGCTGTGGAACCTTCCCATGTAGAGCCGGTTGCAAATACCTAAGCAGTTGCACACCGAGGTGTAGTCCTCAGCGTATCTAGTGAGACGCCCGACATTAAAGGAGTTAGCAGTAAAGATTCGCTGCATCGCTTCATCAGGAACCCCACACCTCTGAGCCTGTTTCAGCCACTGCTCAATAGGCCGCCCCCGGTTGTAGGAGGGGGCGCCTAGCGAACCTTGTTGATTGGCACAGCGACCGGGTTGCACCATCCCCTCAAATTCCATCGTGCCCATGCCGTTTAGCCTGGGCTCAGCGACCAGGATAGTATTAAAGCCCTTGATGTGGACTGCATGCTCCTCAGTGCCCCTGCCGATGCGCCGGCAAGCCTCCACGATGCCATCGGCCATAACGTCGCCGAATCCTTGGCGGTGAGCAGTCATCCTCAGCATCTTCAGGGTGGTATCCAAGTCTTTCCTCAGCTCGATGCCGCCAGTGTCCTCTTTGGTGATGGTTCCCTGCTCATAGAGGTAGACCATGTAGTCCCATACCGCGCCCCACTGGAGGCGGCAAATCCCCAATCTGTTTGTCAGATCCATTTCCTGGAGGGCGTCGCCATAGGCGTCCACAGTGCTCCCCTGGAACGGCAGCGCCATTATTGCGGTGTCATATGTGGTGAAACCGGCGTATTTGCCCTCTTTGATATCAACGCGATCCTTGTCACACATTAAGCAAGTGGGACAGGAGATGTTCTTCCGGCTCCGCTTATGTATCTCATAGATAGCGTCGGCGTAATCCCCTGCCTTGGGGTCAAGCGCAATCTCTCTCCAGTTGTTCTTAAGGTATCCCACTCCCGACAGCCATCCCCTGGTCATGGCCATAGAGCCACCTACCATCATCTCCTCCCTCATATGATAGCTCATGACGCGTCCGCTCACTTCATCTACCAGCCTGTGGAGGCGGAGCCGGTCTGCGACCTTTGTTGGTTTAGTACCCATCTCGGCCACTATGGCCTTGAGCTTCTTGGAGCCCATCACTGCTGGAAACCCTCCCGACCCCAGGGTGCCCCCCTTGTCCATCGCTGTTACCGAGATTCTGACCAGATTCTCTCCTGCCGGCCCTATGGGCATGATGCTGCAAGGCTCGTGCCTTCCTCGCAACTCATCGGTTGTTTCGTGAACATCCTTGCCCCAAAGGTCCCTGGCATCGCATATCTCCACATCGTCATCAGCGATCTTGAGATACACTGGCTTTTCGGCTCGCCCGGTAATGACCACAGCGTCATAGCCCGATGTTTTGAGCATAAGGGCGAGATGCCCTCCCCCAGTGTGCTCAGGGTAGCCCCCATTGAGGGGGCATTTAGTAGTGAGGCAGATCTCCGAAGACCCGGGAACCGTGGTCCCACTAAGGGGGCCGACCCCAAGGATGACCGCGTTCTCCGCGGAGAGAGGATCTACATCAGGGGGTATGAGGTCATAGGCCAGTCTCAGGGTGAAACCCCAACCGCCGATATAGTCCCTCACCAGCTCGGGATCAAGCGGCTCGCACCATGTCTTGCCTGTGGTCAGGTCGACGTAAAGGATATTGCCACCATATCCATAGTAATCCATTAAGTTTCTCCTTGCCGCCACTATATAGACCGCTCGCAATTATAGGATGCAACGAAGGCAAAATCAAGGAGAGGGTACGGGTGACCTGCCCCCAGTAATGACACCACTTGTATAATTGGAGTTCCCATCATTATAGGCATCTGAGCGGTGTTAGGACTTGGCAGTGTGTGCCAAATAGAGCTATGCAGTCAGACACTGTACACATCTTCCAAATGAAGGAGGAGTATGTCCTTTAGTTCCTTCAGGTTTACAACGTCTTCTCTATTGTATCGAGTCAGAGTTTCAAGAGCGGCTGCATCATCGTCATGCGCGTACCTCCACCATAATCTGACCGCATCATAGCCGCTTATGTCTGGCAACTCTCTTTCTATCCCTAGCTGTTTTTCGACCTTCTTCAATCCACCATAAAGGTTGTTTTTCCAGCAGTCATACATCAAATCACGGTGCGGAAAGAGTTCTACTAGATTAATCCCCAAACAATAGTGGATAAACGGGAGGTCAAATCGGCTGCCATTATACGTATAGATGACACCCACTCCATCCAGAGCTTCAAGTATGCAATCAGCAGTTATGCCGTCGCCCACCAGTTGAACAAACCGAGTTTCAGTCCCGCTGCAAATATGAATACCGACCACAGTAATTTCACTATATCTGGGAGAAAGTCCTGTAGTCTCTATGTCAAGATACGCTTCAACAAAAGGATGCAATTGATACTCCTCAGAGGCTTCGCCTCAGTATCCTCTGCTCACCTAGTATCCAACAAATAGGAGACCGGAGAAATGGTCTGCCTTGTCTTGGCCCTATAGCAAAGAATGTTCAAGTCCGGATGCCGCCCCGCTCGCCTAGATGACCTTCTAGCCTCATCCTTCTTGAAGTGAACCGAAACGGTGCGATTGTGTACGCCTTGTCAAAGCTAGGTGGATTCATCCAGCCCGCTTTCCCTGGTTAGAGAGTCGACGCGTTTTGAACTCTCGAACGATGTCATCGCTCCTTATAAGTGCATTACCTATACCGTAGTCCTTCTTTAGCCTCATCGGGACGCAACAACAGGAGCAGCAATTGCATATAGCATAGAAACCCTGACGGCACTTGATGATGGTATGTATAAGGCCATTCTGGTGGCATTGCCTTAATATGTCCTTTGCCTCCTGCTTTGTTATCTCCCGATAATCATTGGGTCTCTCTTCAATGAATATATTTCGGCTGAATCCGACCATTATCTCCGTATTCTTAGAATTATCGCAATTGCCAAATACAACCCGGCAGGTGCATGGGCCGAGAGCTAGGCCCTCTGAATTGTCAACTATCTCATTTGCCTCGTTGAAGGTGCACAGATAAGCGCAGCTCCCCTTCTTGCCATAGGTATTGGCCACCTTTCTGACAACCCTTCCCAGAAGGGGTATCCTTGTCCACTTGGCCTGGAAGACGTAATACCTAAGAAACAGCTCCCGATATCTGCTGTATAGCCTCAATGAATGGTGCATCTCAAAATCCTTGCCAGACCGGATAACACTTCATACCCTCCAATGTCAGTGAAACGTGTCTGTAGTATAAGCGTTTCGTGTCGTCAAGGCTAGCTGTATTTCCATCGAAACCAATCGATGCTCTTTGAGACTAAGCATTTCCCCCTGTTGTGGATGGCAAAGGTCACTGACTGACTGCGCAACATTACGGAGTGTAGGCCAACAAAACGCACTTTTGTTGGCTTCTGACTGTCATAGTCTGCTAGAGGGCCAAGACAAGGCAGACCATTTCTCAGGTCTCTTATTTGGTGCATACCAGATGAGACTATTCATGGTCGCCTCTTTGTCGTATAAGGAGAAAGAGTTTATGGCTCATCTTTCCTGTGCACCTGAAGACTGCAAAGAGAGCAGCTCTCTGTCAGCTAAGAGAATCCGGAGAGCATCTCTTTCCCGCAATTGGAGATCCGGATTGATCAGCTCCTGATCAGCTATGATTCCCCGCTGAGAGATCTGCTCCGCATCACCTATGATACCCCGGAGCGAGAGGAGAGTCAGGCCTTTTTCCTATCTGTTTTTCGGTCTTTTCTCTTTTTCTCCTACCCGATAACTAGGAGATGTGTTAGAATAGACACACAAGTGAATAGTCCTATCGAGAGCGGCGGTGAGGGAACTGGCCCCGTGACCCGCCCGGCAACCTTGAGCCATCCTGAAGGTGCCAAAGCCAGCCCTATGAGGGATCGATAGGTCGCGGGAGACCGCGAAAAGGAAGGCAGAGAGCCTCTGCCCGAGGCTTTTTTATTACCACGAGGAGTTATGGGTGGATGATGAGGATCATGATGAAAAACCTGAGGGGGCCCTCTCATATCCGAGGAGGTCCTGATCATCAATGATGCAGCAAAGGAGGAGGAAAATGAGAAGACGTAGGAAGCGAGTGACAAGTCCAAATATATGCCACCGCTGCGGCAAGTATTACCGAATTGCGGTTTCCCCCTACCAGAGAGGGAACTGGCCCATCTGCGAGTGCGAACAGACCATGGAGGCAGGGTTCCCTCGTCCACGGGGAGGATCTGGGTCTAGAGGATCTCCTCCGTGATGGGACGGCGGTTCAGGTACTCCAGCAGATCCAACATCCGCGGGCCCGCCACTAAACGAGTGAATAGGAAAGGCTGAGGCCACTCATTTGTGAGCATTGAACATACCGCTATTCTGTTCAACCAGCCTTTCCCCGCTCCAAAACGGAGTCCAGTTTCCTAGATAGGAAGACAAGCTTGGGATGGACAGCTCCAAAAGGACTTCTTTTTGGAACACGTGTGGCGGAAAGAATATGATCAGGTCAGACCGGATAGTACACTCGGGTACCAACCTCCAGCTACTGAGGCTATACAACTGGCTCCAATACCATCAACTCTAACTTAACAAGTGGTACAATTACTGGGGGGCAGATCATCAAAAGGCATCATAAACGGACGCTGGGGGCTGCAAGCGGGACACCTGAGCCTGCTTGACAACCATGTGCAAGTGGCATATCCTCCATGCCAAGAGCAACGATAGATGAGGATTGCCTTATCGCGGATTGAATTGGGAAATCCCAAACCATCAACAAAGCAAGGAGGTTCAAAATGGCAGAGAGTGAAAGTGTCAAGGAAAGAGCCTATAACTACGAACGGCAGTACCATGGCTGTAGTCAATGTACCCTGCTTGCACTTCAAGAGCTGCTAGGATTTGAAGATGAGTTAACTTTCAAGGCAGCTAGCTCCCTATGTGGCGGACTCGCCTTTAGCGGTAACACGTGTGGAGCGCTGACAGCTGGAGTAATGGTTCTGGGCATGAAATACGGTCGTGCCAATATTGAGGAGGGGCTTGCTGGCTTAGTGAAGGGGATGCTGCCAGCGTATAGATTGGTTAAATGGTTTGAAGGTGAGTTTGGAACCACCGTTTGCCATGAAATCTCAGGCTTCCAAATAGATGAAGAGACGCTCAAGGGGATACTAGCAGTCCCAGAGGCGATGGAAGCGGGCCTGCCGCCAGAACTGATCGAGAAGTGCTCTCAGCTCGTGGGCAAGACGGCAGAGAAGGTAGCCCAGATTGTAAGCGAAGAGGGTTGAACCGCAGGCTAAAGCCAACGTGGAGCCAGTTTGAAGCAGTTACTAAGATTGCTCAAAACATCAACTCGCTGGAGGAGAGAACTCCAGTGTATACGGGCGGACTGAGGGGAGGTTGGGGAGCAAGAAATGGCTGACTGAGTATGGTCACTGTTTAGACACTTGAGATTCCGTTGGGCTACCATTCTCAGGCATGGGCGGTTGAACATCGTGCGGGCAACAAGTCTACACTTCGGCCTAGATGTCGGCCGTTTATGAGGCTATGTATGCCACGATGGCCGGAGAACAACAGATTTCAGTTAGTATTGTCTCAATAGTCGATGGAGAGCGCATAAGCGCTCTCCATATCGAGGATGCGACTAAGCATGTCAACAAGGATTTAACATTGCCCTAAGTGAATGCCGAATAAAGGAGGTAAAGCAGCTAATGAAAGCCGAAAGTATAGGTCATGGTTTAGATCATGTGAACGTTCTGGTGAAAGACCTGGAGGCGGCTATGAGCTTCTTCTCCGATGTTTTTGGCTCCAAATTTATCGGACCGATTGACCATAGACCTTATGGATTCCCACTAAGGGTGGCGTTCGATAATGTGGGGTTTGCATTGCAGTCCCCAACATCACCGGATAGCACGCTTGCCAGACAGATAGACGAGCATGGAGAGGGAGTGGGTTGTATTGGGGTCAGGGTGTCGAATATTGAAGAGGGAGTCGCAGAACTCAAAGCCAAGGGGCTTAGACCAGTGCCGATTGCACCTGGGAAGCCTGACATAGCAGAGTTGCCTGGTCTGAAGTCAGCTTCGTTTACCGGGGAGAATGCCTTTGGAGTTCAGCTCGAGCTGGTTGAGTATGACACCTTCGTGCCGGTAGTCATCGGCAATATGGTCTGGCTTCCTGATTTACCTTGGTTTAAAAGGAGCCCCAATCCACTAATGAGGGTTGAAGGTATTGATCATATCCACGTTCTGGTGAAAGACGAAAACCTAGAAGCAGCTTGTAGCTTCTTCTCCAGTGTTTTTGGCTCCAAATTCATCCTGATTGACCACCGAACTCATGGATTTCCGTTCAGGGTAGCGTTCGACAATGCGGGACTTGAATTGCAGGCTCCGTTACTGGAAATGCCATTATTTGCCCAAGAGCTCGATGAGCGTGGAGAGGGGGTGGGACGTATCGGGTTCAATGTGTCGAACATTGAGGAAATGGCCGGACGCCTCGCAGCCAAGGGAGTTAAACCATCAATGCCGCTGCCTCCACTTGGGGAGCCTTTAGTAGGGTTGCCCGGTCTCAAGGCAGGCTTATTCTCTGGGGAGGGTGCCTTTGGAGTTCCGCTTGAGCTGGTTGAGTATGATGCCCTCCGGCCGATAGCCATTGCTCATCTGGGTCGGATACCTGAGCTGCCTTGGTTTAAAGGTTAGTACCACTATAAGTCAAGGCTGCCACTGCCACCCCTCTCCCTTCTGGACGACACGTCCCAGACCTGGGAACGGGAAGTGAAAGGCAAGCATCAGGGCCTTCTCAGTCGCAGCCCTGTTCAAAAGTCGGCGCCTAGTGGCCACGGCTTGCTCGGGAGCAAAATCGAAAACTGCACACCATTCCGGGTGCTTCAGATGTATGGGATGGAGTACCGTGTCGGCAACGCACAGTAGCTGTTCGCCTGCCGAGGAAATGGCCAGCGCCATGTGCCCCGGCGTGTGACCGGGAGCCTGGAGTGTTCGTATGCCAGGTACAATCTCCGTTTCGTGGTCAACGAGCTCGAATTGGCCCTGAATCGGTGGGAGGTTCTTGCGTGCGAATCCCAGGAGGATTTCTTTGCCGTGTTCGTCAAGTTTCTCTTCCGCCTGTTCTGAGGTCCAAAAATTCCACTCATCTTTCCACATGACGTAGCGGGCGTTGGGGAAAGCTGGCTTGCCCTGGGCATCGGTGTTGCCGCCGATGTGGTCTGGATGTCCGTGGGTGAGGATCACTTTCGCAATGTCCCCGGACGCAATCCCCTCAGCCCGGAGGTTCTGGATGAGTCTTCCTGTGGTTGGGGCAAGACCAGCCCCACCCGTATCCACCAGTATCCACTGCTCACCCGTGTTGACCACCAGACAGATGTACGGACTTACCCATTCTGCCCATTCTTCAAGCTGCAGATTGTGTTCTCGAAGCGCCTGTTCAAGGTGTTTACTAGGTGCGTTGGCGAAAAGAAGGGTAGCAGGGGATGGGAAGGCAGGGGGTGCGTATGTGTGAGTGCCATCGCTGACGGCCATGCATTCGAAAGTACCTACCTTAAACCGATGGATTTCAGTGTTCATAGTTCTCCTGCCCTATAGTCTACAAACTCGGCTCAAGTATAACATACGATGGAACCAGAAAGAAAATGACCTAACAAAACCGAGTTTTGTTACCCCAAATCCTGAGGTATTTAGCTTCAGCCCGGAGCGAGCTGACAACTAAGAAAACAACTTAGTGTAGCATGTGCCACTGAGGGATGACCAGGGAAAAGCCTGTACTATGTTGGCACGGCCGACGCTTTCACAGACAGACAATAGCTGCTGCGTGCCGGTCAGGGCCGGCAGTATTGGCTTCTCCCCGAAGTTTGGTAGCCGGACCAATGGTACACACTATCTCCGTTCGCCTTCCGAACAGCTTGGAGCGTTTCATGTGCAATGCCCCATAGTGAGCCGTGCTGAACCCAGGGCAAAAAGCGTCTCTCACCCCATTTTCCCCCGTACCGTCAGGATCGGAGTGCTTGCAGCTTGCAACACCTTCTCCGTGACACTGCCGAATACCCAATGGCGGATGCCGGAGCGTTCGTGCGTTGACATGGCTATGAGGTCAATAGCATTGCCCGCAGCATAGTTGACAATCTCTACTGCTGGAGACCCTGAGCTCGTCTCACTCGAGGCGTTTACCCCTTTCTCCGTCAACGCCTTTTCCACCCCCTCTAGATAGGCTAGGATGGATACCGCTGCCCGGGCCCCTTGTTCAGGGGTCACAAGGGGGTAGGGGATTTGGATGCCTGGCGCTACCATGACGGGAACCGGGGCCAGTTCCAGGACATGGAACAGAATCACTCGTGCGTCGAACGCTCGGGCCAGCGCTTCGACGTGCGGGACTGCTGCCTCTCCTGCCTCGGAACCGTCTAACGGCACCAGAATCTTCTTGAGCAATCTTCTCTGCCGAAGAGCTGTGCTGGGAGCGGGAGCCCGGATTAGCAGCACTGGCTTCTGCGCAGCCTGAAGAAGCTTCGAGGCGACATTGCCCATTAGCCATGGCCCCCCGCTTGCACTGCCATGTGAAGCGCCACGGCTCGCCATAACTACAAGGCCCACATTGTTTTTCTCAATGTACTGCAGTATCTCGGTGGCGGGATTACCCATAAGCACTTCGACCGAGGTTCGTGCTTCTTGCTTAGCTCGCTGGTGACCGGACTGTCGCTGCACTTGTTCTGTGAGGTGCTCGAGATAAGACCGGTAGACATTGTTCATCTCAGGAAGCTCGGGCTCGTACACGCTCGTCAGAACAAGCTCTGCTCCGAATTTGGCGGCGAGCTCCTCAGCGTATGGAAGAACGGCTTCGGCCACACTGGAACCATCCAGTGGTACTAATATTCTCTCATACATGTGACGCTTACCTCCTCATCTCAATTCGTGCTAGTCGGTGGCACGGATGCTTCACTAATGACCAGCCTCAACCCGACCTTTATCTCCCCTAATGCTCCTGTATCTGGTCAGGGCTCGTAACGTTGATTTGAACCTGTATGGCTCTCCAAACTTCAGAAAAAGTTAGCTCGGTCAATGCGCAGGACTCGAACTTCTTGCCCTGACCTGTATTTTACACTGACGCTCCTTTAGCAGCAAGGGGAAAACCGGACAGATCTACGATTGAACTTTCCGCTACTTTGTTCAGTCAGCCTTTCCACGCTCCAAAACGGGGTCCAGTTTCATAGATAGGTAGACAAGCTCGAAATGGACGGCTCCAAAAGGACCTCCTTTTGGAACGCATGTTAGCCCGAGATGTTGCTCAGCTTGATGCGGGGAAGCCAGACTTATTCTCCAACTCGAATACCCGTTTGCTCGGAGTCTCTGACATTCATGCCCAACGGCCGATCAAGGGCTTCTCCTCGGCTAGATCACCTCTTCCTCCCTGAGCAGGGCTATCTCCTCCCATGAGAGCCCACCCACCTCCATGAGCACCTCCTCGGTGTGCTGTCCCCACTCAGGAGCAGGCAGCTTTATCCCTCCGGGGGTCTCGCCTAGAGTTATGGGGAGGCCCAGGGTCTTTGTGGAACCAAAGGCAGGGTGCTCATACTCAACGATATACCCGTTGGCCAAAACCTGAGGATCATCCGCGAGGTCGAGGTGGGTGTTAACGGGAGCGAGGGCAAAATCGCCCCTCTCTCTAAGTAGCTTCATCCATTCGTCTCTGGGTCTTGTAGCGAAGATCTCATCTAGTGCGGCGATCAATTCCCTGCTTATGCTCGCCCTCTTGAACATGTCGGAGCATCTCTCATCAGTAGCCAGATCTTCCCTCCCCACGGCGCGGCAGAAATTAGCCCAGTGGCGATCGGACTGCACCATGCCAAGGCAGATCCATTTGCCATCTTGGCATCGATAGTAATTATAGAGAGGGTTCCCAATGGTCTCTCTGGTAGCCCTCGGGAATTGTATCCCTTGCACCAGTGCTCCCGATATGAAGACAGTTTGCAGGGCCATCATGCTTCCCAGAAGGGAAACGTCCACCTCTTGGCCCATGCCATGTCGCTCGCGAGACAGGAGAGCCACCATTATGCCATAGGCCAGCATTATTGCCCCCATCTGGTCTGCTATGCCTGGCTGAGACTGAGTGGGGATAAGCTCAGGGTCTTCGATGGGCTTCATTATGCCGCTCCGTGCCTGGCCCACTATGTCGAAGGCTGTGGTATCAGCCTCGGGGCCCTGGGGCCCGAAGCTGGAGGCAACGGCGTAGATGATGCGTCGGTTACACTGGCAAAGGCTATCGTAGTCCATTCCCAGCCTCTTGGCTACAGATTTGCGGTAGTTATGGACAAAAACATCCGAACTCTCCACCAGTCTATAGGCAATCTGTCTCCCTCTTTCCTTGGCCAAGTCCAGGGTTATGCTCTTCTTGTTACGATTGAGAGTCTCGAAATAGTAGTTGCGACCATATACGCCCGTAGCCGCGCCCATGATGGTGGTGAAGCCACGTCCCCCGTCACCCCGGACCCGATCCTCTATCTTTATAACGTCGGCACCCAGGTCACCAAGCATCTGGGTTGCCCCTGGGCCCTGCTGGAACTGCGTCCAATCGAGAACCCTGATCCCCTCAAGAGGCATAGTCATATTTGTACCTCCTTAGCCCCGGGCCGTCTCCTCCAGCTTGGGAGGACTCAGGGCACTTGATAGCGGGAGTGACCCATCCTTTCATGTTCAACGCCTCGGTCAGCTTCTCATAGACTGGCTCGTGCATCCTTTCTTACTTTCACCCGACAGCTATGTCCTCGATGCCATGCTCTGTTCTTCCTATGTGTGCGTCGTCAGCAACATGGGCTCCCATAACTCCTAGTAGCTACTTCCCGAAGATCTCGTTGACTAATGCCTCTGCCTCCTCTGTCGACAGCTCAAATACTCGGTGATACTCTTCACCTCTAATTTCTCCGATCCAGCAAGACATTATAAATAGATGTCCAGTGCCATCTAGCTCCCTAAGCCCGAATCTGACTGGCCCCACGGGGCTGTCAAGCGTTTCTGTTTCAAGCGTAGCTATGATCTGGTCCACATCATCCACGGTTCCAGCCTTCTTTAAGGCATCAGTCAGGAAATAGAGCTGGACAACATAGTTGAATGCCATTTGCGGGAATTCGGCACCGAACCGCTGCTGATACTCAGCAGCTATCTCCA
>Ga0180437_10006517_pt1 | contig 15521 bp, 15 predicted proteins | sample SS_ome_4_FD_132410 | JGI IMG/M metagenome (GOLD analysis project Ga0180437, IMG submission 132410) | Hypersaline lake sediment archaeal communities from the Salton Sea, California, USA - SS_3_D_1 metaG | ecosystem: Environmental > Aquatic > Non-marine Saline and Alkaline > Hypersaline >...
CTGAGAGCGCAAAGGGTCTCCATCGTTTCCGGGCATCAGCCGCCTCCTTCTGGTCTAGTGATCGTTGGTAGATCCCTGAAGTGCAGGATTAACCGATCCAGCATCGCCTCGAGCTGCGAGAGTTCTTCCTCCGTGAAGCAGGCAAGCGGTTCGAAATCACCGGACTGGCGCTCTTCGGCTTCCCTCAGTTCCCGGAGCTTGTCCCTCCCCGAACCGGTGATGCGGATGACGACGTACTTCCGATTCGTCTCGTCCCGTTCGCGCTTGACCCAACCCCGGCGCTCGAGGTTCTTGAGAATCACGGTCATCGTCGGACGATCGCTGAACAGGAGATCGGCAATCTTCGAAGGGTTGAGCTCAGCGTACCGGTCCAGCTGAACCAGCACGTTGAACTGAGGCACGGTCACGCCAAACGCCGTCACGTGGGTCTGACGGTACCGCCTGAACATGTGGATCACGTGCGCCATCTGACTGAGTGCGAGGAACGATCGTGGCGAAGCGGGATCCTTTCCTCTCGTCATCTTGACCTCTGGGTCCGGCGCTTGACACAATTAGAGTTCGAAGTAAAATCAGTCTGCGCCATGATTAGAATCCTAACTATAGCCGCACGACGCCCGTTGCGCAATCCAGTCACTGGACGGCCGATCGTGCATTGAGGAGGAACGGACATGTCGAACCGGCCGTCGATCGAAAGCCCCCGGATGCAGATCCTCAACGAGGCCCTCGAGCGAGGCGACGCGGGCGCGCTCGAATCGTTCTGGGGCGAGATGAGGGAACGCGGCACACCGTTGATCGAGCCGATTGAGGGAAACGAGGAGAGCAGCCTGGTTACGTTCGTCTGGCGGGCGACGGAACCTGTGGTCGCGGTCGGCGTCATCAGCCTGATCGCCGGTCGTCAGGACAACTACCTGACCCACCTGCTCGACACGGACGTGTGGTACCGAAGCTGGCCGGTCGCCAACAACGTGCGGGCGACTTACCAGTTCTTTCCCCAAACCGGCGCATCGCCTGCGGAGGATGGTGGGGCTCTGGCGCGTTTCGCCGACTACGTCCACGACCCACTAAACCCCAAGACGTATGTATTCGAGAAGGACGAGGAGGACCCCGACGGGTTCGAGCTGACGCGCTCGGTGCTCGAGACGGCGAATGTCACCCCGCAACCGCTGAACGAGCCAAGGGACGGCGTCCCGGCAGGAACCGTCGAGATGCATCGATTGAAGAGCGGGATCCTGGGAAACGAGCGCCGCGTCTGGGTCTACACGCCGGCGGGCTACGATCCGGACCGACCGGAGCCCTACGATGTACTCGTGCTGTTCGACGGGACCGGCTTCGTCAAGATGTCGCCGTTCCCGACGATCCTCGACAACCTGGTCGCATCCGGCGACGTCCCGCCGCTCGTTGCGGTGATGCCGTGCAGCATCAGCCAGACGGCCCGATTCAAGGAGCTGCTGCTGCACGACCCGTTCAACGGGTTCTTGGCAAACGAATTGATGCCCTGGGCGCACGACGCGTACCACTTGGCCGGCGACCCGGGTCGCGTCGTGGTGGGCGGAGCGAGCGCCGGAGGGCTCGCCGCGGCCTACGCGGCGTTCGAGCACCCCGAGCTGTTCGGGAACGTGCTCTCGCTGTCGGGGGCGTTCGTCTTCTCTCCGGGAATGCTCAGCCCCGGATGGGACGGCGAGCACGAGTGCCTGGCGCGCCGGATCGCCGCATCGGAGACGAAGCCGATCCGGTTCCATCTTTCGGCCGGAACCCTGGAGACCAACAGCCTGCGTGATCTCGGCGGTGGTCCGAACCTCGTGCTGGCCAACCGGCATCTGCGAACCGTCTTGGAGGCGAAGGGCTATCCGGTCTGGCTCCACGAGTTCCCCGGCGGCCACGACATGATCAGCTGGCAAGGCGTTATCCCGGAGGGGCTGACCACGTTGCTTGATTGGCCGTCGCGGAGCGCGGGTATACTCCGCGCATGAGCGGAGAAAGCATAGGCCTCAAGCTTGAAACCGATCGTCTGATCGTCCGCCGTTTCGAGGAGAGCGACGTCCCCGACGTCCTCGAGTATTCACAGCACGAGCCGTCGGACGAGCATCGCCGCAGGAACGTCGGCTGGGAATCTACCGAGGAGAGCGTGTGCAAGTGGTGGACGCCGATGATCGCAATGAAGCCGGAAGAGGCAATCAGCTGGCTTTCCCTTGTCATCGAGCTCAAGTCCGAGCGCCGCGTCATCGGCAACGTCGGGTTCAACGCGAAGCGGCTCGGCGGCGCGTTTCAGGGGCAGATCGGCTGGACCCTGGGCAAAGCACACGAGGGCCACGGGTACGTGACCGAGGCAGCGACGGCCCTCCTTGACTACCTCTTCGGCGTCCTGGGATTCCACCGCGTGTACGCGATGACCTCGCCGGACAACCTGAGATCGTGGCGCCTGATGGAGCGGCTCGGAATGCGCCGCGAAGCCCACTTCATCAAGAACTGCTACCACGACAGCGGTTGGACCGACGAGTACGTCTACGCGGTCCTCGCCGTGGAATGGCGCGCGCGTCGCGATTCGACGTAGGCTCGGCCGCTACGCAGGCACGAACTGCAATCCCATGATCGACACCTCGCCCGGCTTCCGGACGACGCCGATCGTCGACCGCACTCGCTTGCCGAGCTTGGGATCGTCATCGAGGAGCTGCCCGGTCACGCGGATGCCGTTGTCAAGCTCGACGATCGCCAGGCGGAGGTAGCGGGTTTCGTAGTCGATCGCCAGGGCGTAGACATCGGTGTAGGTCAGGAGTTTCCCCTCTCCGCCGACCTCGATCGGCTCGAACGTTTCGCTGCGGCAATTGCGGCAGACCGCGCGCGCCGGGTAGTTCACCGTCCCGCAAGACGTGCACTTCGCGCCGTACACCTTGTCGCTCACTTCTCCTCCCTTCGCAGCACGGTCGCCACCACGTTGTTCCCAAACCCTCCGAAGTTGCAGGCGTACGCGATCTTGGCGTTCTTCACCTGCCGCTCGTCGGCGTCGCCGCGAAGCTGCCAAGCGAGTTCGACGAGCTGCGCCACGCCGGTCGCTCCCACCGGATGTCCCTTCGCCTTCAGCCCGCCGGACGGGTTGATCGGCAGCTTCCCATCGAGCTTCGTTTCGCCACGCTCGATCGCCTTGTGCGCCTCGCCCCGCCCGAAGAAGCCGGCCGCCTCGCTCTCAGCGATCTCGAGAATCGTGAACGCGTCGTGGAGCTCGGCGACGTCGACGTCCTGCGGCGTCAGCCCGGCCATCGAGAACGCCTTCTCGCTGGCGATCCGGACGGCCTTGAGATCGGTCGGGTCCTCGCGCTCGTGGACGGCGTGGGTGTCGGTCGCCTGGCCGATTCCGGCGACGCGGACCTTCGGTCCTCCGAGCTTCCCGACGACCTCCTCCGACACGAGGACGATCGACGCCGCGCCGTCGCTGACCGGACAGCAATCGAACATGTGAAGCGGGGTGGCGATCGGCGGGTTGTTCACCACCGCTTCCGGCGCCGTCAGGATCCCCTCCATCGTCACCGCCAGCTGGATGTGGGCGTACGGGTTCTTCGTCGCGTTCTCGTGGTTCTTGATCGCGATCATCGCGAGGTGCCTGCGCTCGACCCCGAATCGATCCATGAACAGCCGGGCGAACATCCCGGCAAGCGAAGGAAGGGTCACGCCGTAGATGTACTCCACTTCCGGCTGGGATAGGCTGGCGACGAAGTCCGTCCCTTCCAGTCCGTTCACGACGCGCATCCGCTCAACGCCGGTGACGAGGACGACGTCCGCCATTCCGGACGCGATCGCTTGGCAGCCGACCTTGAACGCCGACGCGCCGGACGCCGGGCCGTTCTCGACCGCCTCGGCCATCGCCGGGTAGAGCGCAAGTTGATCCACCAACGCGCTGCCGAGGGCGGTCTGGCGATTGACGCGCGCCGCACCCATGTTGGCAACGACGACACTATCGACAGGGATCTTGCCGAGGCCTGCATGCCGGAGCGCCGCGAGCGACGCGTTGCTGGCGAGCTCCATCAGCGACCACTCGGAGCGGCCGAACTTCGTCATCCCCGCGCCGGCGATGTAGACGGGTTTCATTCTCTCCCCTCCTTCTCGCCGACGACCTGGCGAACGACGGTCTCCTCGTCCGGCAGCATGATCGTCTCGGCTCCGCGTAGCAGATCCTCCGGCGCCGGGCGACGGCCGGCGACGAGGCGAGGCTTGGCGTTGTAGTAGGTCTCCTTGAGGAGCACCCACGACGGCACGCCTCCGAGCTCGTGCTGCACCTCGAACCGCTTCTCGAGCGGATACTCGATCATCCAGCGCCGGAACCCGATCGGGCTCTCGGCGACGATCAGGACTTCCTCCTGTTTGCAGTGCTCGATGTGGTACTCCATCTTGGCCGCGAACAGGTGCGATCCGACGCGGAGGCCGCGCCGTACTGTCAGCGTGTGATAGCTCATGCCGGTCTTCGCGTCCATAAGTCTGCCGTTGACCATCCCGGCAAGCACCCCGTCGATCAGCCCCGCGAGGACGTACTCGTCCTTGACGCGATACCGCTTGTAGGCAAGCAGCTCCCCGAACAACCGTGCGGCGACGATGTCGTAAAAGTCGCGCTCGACCCACAGGAGCGGGTAGAGCACCTCGAGCAGGATCGGTACTTCGTCTCTCTCGACCTGCCGAACGACCATCTCTTCTCCGCTGGCGAGGGTGATCACCTTGGGCGGATACGGAGGCATGTCCATCGCCGGCGGGCGAAGCGACGCCTCAAGTTCACTGATGTACGCCATCCCAACTCCTTTCGTTGTTCGCACCCAATGAAAATCCTCCGCACAGGGACGTCGCGGAGAGGCAGCCGTCGTGCGAGAACGACCAAGTTGTCTGTCTGCCTTACGATACGACGCATCGGGCGAATCGTCAATGCTGCAGGGAACTCTGCCGGTATGGCGCGCCCGCGGCCTGCCAAGCGGACGGGTTTCCTTGACGCGCCTTGGCGCCCCACACTACGGTGGGCGAACAGAACGACGAACTGCGGAGGGCGCTCGCCGATGGAGCGCACGCGGTATGGGGGAAGGAGCATCGATGGACCGGAGGGGCGCGACGCGGAGTCTCGCGGGCTACAATGGCTTGGCCTACATCATGTGGGGTTCGTGGCGGATCGAGGGGCAGGCGTTGATCGAGGGGGCGGAAGCCGGTGGGCTTGCGGGAACGTTTGTCGCGGATTCCGAAACCGAGCCGATCCTGCTCTCGGCGCTGGCCGCGGCACTGCACGAGTCCTACAGCCTTCGCCTTGGAGGAGAGGAGGAACACCAGGAGCCGACCGACATCGCGATCGTCGGCCACGACGGGAATCGGATCAACTTCGTGCTCCGCGGCTAGCGGCAGTCCGTTCCCGGATCCGCCGCGCGTGCCCGTGGCGCCCTTTCTCCGGACGCCTCCGTGTTGCTCGCGATGAGCTCCATCCACTCGGCAGCCGCCTTGCACCACGTCACGCAGGTCGCAACGGCCTTCCTGTGGACGGGAGTCTTGCGCTTCGGACACATCGCCGTGGGCCCATCGGGGAAGATCTCCGTCTCCCCCGGCGCGATTCGGGCACGAGAGGAACGTCGAGGTCAGCCGTTGCCCGCTAAGGCCGGGACGGCGACATCGCATGGCTCCTCCCGGGTCCGCTCGGAGCCCGCACGTACCACGAAGCTTCCCGCCCCAGTGGAGAGAGCGGCGGATCCGGTCGGGGATCTAGAGTAGATCCTTGACGGGCGCCAGCTCACTTCGCGTGTACTCCCGATTCCCTTCGTCCTCAATCGCCTCGGCCGCCCTCTCGGCGAGCGAGACGAACTCCTGGCTTGTCGTCGCCTCTCCCGCCACCGCGTATGCTCGGGCCAATGCTTCGTACGCGAACGCGAGATCGAAGTCCCCGATCCCGTTGGCCTGGCAGATCTCCAGGCAGCGCCTCGCGTGATGCAGGGCCGGCTGCGGCCGCTTCAAGACCGAGTAGACGCGCGAGATCTGCCATTCGCCGCGCTCGAACTCAAGCGGCGTGCCAACCTCACCCCAGTGATACCTCGACGCGTGCGCCGCGTGAACCATTGTGTCGTCCTCGTCCACTGTCCGATCGGTCCTGTCGAGCAGGCTCCACACTCTGTTGAACAGGCCAATTGCCAACTCCTTGTGGGCGGTCTCGTCGATCGGTCCCCGCGCTTCTGCCATGTCCCCTCCTCCGGTGCCGTCATCATCAACCGAATCGCGGTCGCCAACACGGAACTTGTGCGAGAGGGCTCCGACGGCCTCGCGGACAACGCCGCAGGGGTCGTCTGACACCGGTGCGCTACTCGCCTCCCTGCAGGGCGATCTCGATCTTCGCCTCGTAGATCGTGCTGCGGTCGTTGTCCCTCGAGGCTTGCTCGAGCATGAAACGGACGTCGGGCTCGACGGCTTCGGAGAAGGACTCGCTGCCGTTGGTGAGAACGACGATCGGCTCCGTCAGGTCGAACTGCTCGCTGCTGATGAACAGCGTGTAGCGGGCGACGTTCCGGAGCGTGACATCGATCCGGTTCCCGCTCGCAACGGCCTCGATCGAGCCGGTCATCCTACTGCGCGGGTAGATCGCTTCAATCGGCGTGACCTGGCCGATCAGCACGAGACTCTCTCCGTCCCGGATGACCTCGATCTCGATCTGCTCTCCCGGGTTCTTCGCGTCGATGATCGCCGGGATTTCGTACCCGGTCTCGACCGGGGACTCGCTGATCCGAACGATCTTGTCGCCGGTTTTGACTCCGGCGAAGTGGGCGATCGCCCACGGTTCGACTCCGGCGACGATGAAGCCGGCGTCGACGCCTTGGTACGCGAAGGTCGCGCCGAACCGGATCTCGTCCTTCAGCGGCCATACGTTGGCGTCCTTGAAACCGACGTTGTTCCCCACATCGGCAATCTCGTCGATCCTGATCCAATCGCACCGTCCGACGGCAACGTCGGAGGTCTCCCAGATCACGCGTGCCGGATGCGGGTCGCGCTCGACGCTGTCGACGAACGCGATGACCGAAGGGCGTTCGAGGGACACGGCCTGGATGTCGTGTCCCGTCGGGTAGGAGGTCCAATCGATGTCGATGCCGAGGTCCAGGAACTGGTCGACGTACAACCTGATTTCCGGCGCGGGATAGAGTTCATCGTACGCTCCGTTCGCCGCGCGGATCGGCCGATTGAGCAGATTCCTCGGGTACGTCTGATACGGGCCGTGGCCGGCGATGGTGGGGTGCCCGTAGATGTCGATGAAGCCGGCCCACGCCGTCGCGTCGTGGAACGCCATCCACAGCGCGCCGGTGCCGCCATCCGAGAACCCTGACAGGAAGACACGGTTATCATCGACGTTGTACTGACGCTTGACGACCGCCAGCTGCGCCATCAAGTTCGCGCGCCCGGTCTCGCTCCACCACGTCGCACCCTCGTCGCCGTGCGGTATGACGAGGATCCAGCCCTCCTCGGCGGCGGTCGATGCCCACAGCGCGCGCCTGGGGATCAACGCGTCGACCGAGTACGGAGGATTGGAGACGGCACCGTGCAAGTCGATCAACACGGGAGCCGGCGCCGATGGATCGTAGCCCTGGGGAACGAAGACGTGATACGGGCGCGCTGTGTCGTCGATGCACTGGTTGTAGTAGACGGACCATCCTCGCGCAACGCCGTCACTGGAGTAGCTTCTCCCCGACCGGAGACGGCCGGCGATCTCGAGCGGATCGGCGTCGGCCGCGAGCAGCTCATCGATCGCGGTCCTTCGGTCGTCCGGGTCGGAGGCTGCGAAGAACGCCTCCATCAGAACATCGATGTCGGCCGACCAACCTCCGACGGCACACGCGGTCAGAACAAGGAAGACTGCAGCAGCGGCAAGGCCTCTCCTGCCGATTCGACGCAGCATGCCAGGCACCCCTTCCCCGGTGGACGCACCGGACCTTTCGTGCTCGCAAGTTGCCTCGCACCGGCGACCGGCAACGCAGTCCGCCCGACCGCGCGGTCCCACCGATCCAGCCTTCGGGATTGTACCCGGCTCGGGGGCGGATTCGAGCCGGACGATCCACCCCGAGCCTCCGCGGCAGAGGTGTGATACGATGAGGCATCGGACTCCTGGAGGGATGGACGATGAAGACACGAGCGCTCCAGTCGGCTGCAACCGTCGCGATCGTGTGTTGGGCCTTGGTGTTCGGCGCCTCAGCGGACTCCGCCAAGGTGTACGAGTTCATCCGGGCGGACCGGAACGTCGCGCTGTTCAACAACGTGAGTGAGGCGACGTTTGTCGGACTCCGGATCGTCTTCACGGGCGAGGTCGCTCCAATGCAGGCGATCGGGATCGGTGCGGCCCTCGACCTGCTGTCAAACGAAGGCGGCGTCCTCGTCTACGAGGGGACGATTCTGCCCCTCGGATTGTTCGAGATCGATTGGGCCCTCGACGGACCTCGAATCGACGCCGCGTTCTGGATCGACGCTGAAGGAGTGGAGCACGGGATCGACGTCCACTCACCCCGCGCCCGGATGTGGTACGTCGTACCACCGGGAACCGACGAGACCGATGAGGGATGCGTTTCGTACGTTCCGATCGACATCGAGTTCAAGGGGAACTGGTCGAAGGACCCCGACGGGTTCCCTTTGGCTCGCCATCAGTGGAGTTGGAGCGACGGGCTTGCGCTTGAGGGCGAGAACGTCGAGCGGACGTTCTGGTGCCCCGGATGGTACACCGTGGTCCTCACCGTTTGGGACGTAGAAGGGCTTCCCCATTCGACCACCGATTCCTTCTATGTCCACCGCTACCGCTGCGAAGAGGAGTAGCACGCGAACCCCGCCACGTCGAGGACAATCCACTCACTCGCCGGATCGGGTGGTGCCGCTCAGTCGGCGATTGCGGGGACTCTTGCCTGCCGGCGGCCGTCCGCCACTCGGACCGCTGATCTTCCTCTCCCCAGACCGGTCCCGTGCCTTCTCCGCAGCATCATTGGGTCCTACGCGGAGATTAACGGCTCGGCGATGAATCGGAAAGATCCATCGACTGCCGGAAATGGAGATCGGGACCAATCGGAACGGAGCAAATGATCCCTCACACGGAAGGTGAGACGAGAGCGACGAGTCGACGGAGGGCGTGCGGCCGTGCATTGCGTTGCCTGCTTGTGGGAGCCTTGGCCGCCTCTGCAGCGACGGGGTTTGCCCACGCGCAAATCCCCGAGAAGAACTGGACCTTCCTGGTCTATATGGACGCTGACAACAACCTTGAGGGAGCGGCGATCGATGACCTCAACGAGATGGAGGTCGCCGGGTCAAGTGCCCAGGTCAACGTTGTCGTCCAATTGGATCGAATCCCGGGATATGACGCTTCCAATGGCGGTTGGACAACGTGCAAGCGCTTCTACGTGACGCAGGATCCGGCCGGTTACGATTCGACGATCGTGTCGACCGAAATCGCCGATCTGGGGGAACGCAACATGGGCGATCCCGCCACCCTCGTCGAATTCGCCCAGTGGGGTGTGGACAACTACCCGGCGCAACACTACGCGTTGGTGCTGTGGGATCACGGGAATGGCTGGAAGCTTCTGGAGCGCAGTACGTATCAGAAGAACGTCGGCCCGAAGGACTTCGATACGGGCGAACCGGTGGTTGACCCCAGCGGGATCGGCTGGGATGACACAAGTGGGGGCGACTACATCACCACGCCGGAGCTTCGCTCTGCGCTCCAGTCGATCTACACGCACCACGGCGCCAAGATGGACATCCTTGGGCTGGACGCCTGTCTGATGGGGATGCTGGAGATTGACTACGAGCTGGCTCCCTTCGTGGACTACCGTGTCGGCTCTGAAGAAACAGAGCCCTGGGACGGCTGGGACTACGAAGCCTCGATGGCATGGCTTGTCGGCAATCCGGCAGCCACGGCCGAACAGCTGGCCCAGCAACTCGTGAACGATTACGGAGACTTCTACGGGGCGGGCTCCGACACCACGCAATCTGCGGTGGAACTGGCCCTGGTGAAGCAGGGCTCGCTCGCCAGCGAGCTGCACACCTTGGCCAGTCACTTGAGGGGCGACATCTCCAGCCACTGGTTCGCGATACAGAGGGCAAGGGGGCAGGCGCAGGAGTACGCCGATACGAACTACATCGACCTCTATCATTTCGCCGAGCTGCTCAAGGCGGAATCCGGTGATCCTACCATCCAGGCCGACGCACAGAGGGTGATGGACGCGCTCGCGGCCGCTCTAGTGGAGGAATACCATGGATCGGTCCTGCCAGACTCTCATGGTGTTTCAATCTACTTCCCAACCTGTGGCGGATACGATGTGAGGTACGACACGGACTGCCTTCTGTCCGTCGATACCGACTGGAACGATCTCATCGTCGACTACTGCAACACCAGTCCGGACTGCGGCTGCATCGATCCCGACGAGGACTTCGAGACGGGCGATCTGAGCAAGCTTCCTTGGGCGACCGGAGGGGCCGCGAGTTGGTCGACGACAGACTCGGAAAGCAGTTCTCCATCCCACTCCGCCCGAAGCGGGCAGATCATGGATAACGAGAGCACCTACTTGGAGGTGACACGCGACGTCCCGGCTGGGAACATCCTCTTCTGCCATAAAGTCTCGTCGGAGCTGGGCTGGGACTTCCTCCGTTTCTACATCGACGGTGAGGAGAGGTGGTCACAGTCAGGAGAGAAAAGTTGGAGTCTTGCCAGCGTCTGCGTCACGGCCGGAACCCACACGTTCCGCTGGGTGTATGAGAAAGACTTCATGTTGAGCGACGGATCCGACGCGGCCTGGATTGACGACATCGAGTTTCCCGGCGCCGTAGCGGCATTCCGCGTCGACGCAACAGGCGACGTACATGCAGCGGGAACGTTCTATGGAACGGGTTTTTCCATCGGTTCGGCCGACGCCGCGGAGTGGGTGGAGATCTCCGAGAGCGTAGACCCGGGGGACGTCTTGGTGTTCGATCCGGAACATCCCAGCCACTATCGTCCGTCACAGGAGGAGTGCTCCGCGCTCGTCGCCGGTGTCGTCTCCACCGAGCCGGGTGTCGTGCTGGGCTCCGCACCCGCAACCCCTTACCCACCACTGACCACGTACGACTCACAAGCCGTCCTCGCACTGATCGGCATCGTCCCCGTCAAGGTCACCGACGAAGGCGGCCCAATCCAACCTGGAGACTTGCTGGTGACTTCGTCCAGTGCTGGCCATGCCATGCGCTGGCCTGGCCCCGGGCCGTGCCCGTGCGCCCTCGTTGGCAAGGCTCTCGAACCGATGACGGGCGAATCCGGAGTGATCCTTGTGCTCCTGACTGCCCACTAGGTGGTAGGTGCGCCTTCTCCTCCGTCTGGAGGACCCGAGTGGTCTGGAACTCCTGAATCGGTCATCCGGCCTGGGATTAGTGCGATGGAGCACCTTCAGAAGGTCTAGGGAGGAGTCCCAAACCTGCAGAGAACCCTGTCCAGAAGAGGCCTTCAATAGGGCGTTTCAGGTCATCGACCCCTCAGTGGACGAATCTGGAACTCTCTCGTGGCCCAGCCAGGCGGAAATCGAACGACTACTCGTCTCAGCCTGACTGAGGTCAGCGGAACCTAGCTCTGCTTCTGGGCCGATTCCAGGGAGGCACGTCATCCGAGGACTGTCACTTGCCCGCACCCGCGCAACTGGACGGCTTCTCGGGGTGAAGGTCAAAGCCACAAGCGATTTCGAGGGCTCGTCGAAGTGAAACCTCCGGTGCTTCACGGAGTACGTAGAGCCGAGGCGGTGGTGATGAAGCGTGTGAGGGGATCCGTGGCGCCGGGTCTGGTGCCTTGGTGTTGAATGCCACGCCGAGGGTGGAAAGGTGTGCGGATGCAGGAACCAGAGCCGAAGGAGTGCGAGAACGCACCGGCCCTGGTGAGGCGAATCGTAAGGGGCCTTGCCAGCTGGCTCTTCTTCGGATTGATTATCGTAGCCGGCTCGTCGAACGTCCTGCTCGGAGATGTCGTCGGAGAGAATGCCGAGATCGCTCCGCTATTCACTCTATCCAACCTTGATGGCGACGATGTATCTCTTGCGGGGTTTCGCGGCAGCGTCGCCATCCTGGATTTCTGGGCGTCATGGTGCAAACCGTGCACGAAGACGTTCCCTGCCCTTCATGCGTTGCAGCTGGCCTACGCGGATCGCGGCGTCGTCCTGCTCGTCGTGAGCCTTGACAAGAGCGCGGAGCGAGCTCGCGAATACCTCATCGAGAACGGATTCGCAACTGACAACGTTCTCTGGGGATCGCTCAAAGCAGCACGTGCCGTGAAGGATCTGTACGGCGTCGGCGGGATTGCCCATGCGTTCCTCATCGATCGAGCCGGATACATCCGCTACTCCGGCCATCCGACACGGCTTACACCCGAAGAACTTGAGCGCTGGTTGTAGGGGCATTGGCTCCAGGTCCCCCGCGCCGCAGACACGAACACTGGTATTCGCCTTCACAGGAGGCGGTTGTTCAGCCTGGGTCTAGGGATCGGTCGTTGGGGGCTGGTCAGTGGGGGTGATACGGGGTGACAAGGAGTCATGGGAGCCTGAGTACACGAATGCGCAGACACGTTAGCCCTCATCCACTCTGGTTGCTGGGGCACTTGGCCTAGAATGGCGATCGAGCGCGCGTGGCTCACACGGAAGGGAGGACTTGGAAATGCTACTGTGCCGAGTGGTTTTGGTGGTGCTACTTGCGATGATCAGTGCAACCGGCGTTCTGGGCATTGCTCAGAGCAGCGCTGCCCCGCAAACCGCCTTTGAGGGTGGTTTTGCACTGATCCCGGCGGGGAGTTTCGAAATGGGTGACAGCTTCAACGAGGGCTGCTCCGACGAGCGGCCAGTGCACACGGTGACAGTGAGCGCCTTCTACATGGGCCGCTACGAGATCACCAACGACGAGATGATCGAGGTCATGCAGTGGGCCTATGACAACTCCAAGATCACGGTATCGGCCTCGTCGGTACGGAACGCCACCGGCGACGAGCAGAAACTGCTACACCTGGATGAGCCCCAGTGTCGGATCACCTGGAGCGGGAGGGCTTTCGGCCTGAAGTCGGCGAAGGGTTCGGGATACCCCTGCGTGGAAGTAACGTGGTACGGCGCGGTTGCATACTGCAACTACCGCAGCGAGAAGGAAGGACTGACGCCGTGCTATGACCTCAGTGACTGGAGCTGCAATTGGTCGGCAAACGGGTATCGGCTGCCGACGGACGCGGAGTGGGAGAGGGCGGCACGCGGGGGCGTGGCCGGGCATCGCTTCCCGTGGAGCGACACGGACACGATCCAGCACAACCGGGCGAACTACAAGAGCACGTCCGACTACAGCTATGACACGAGTCTAACGCGCGGCGACCACCCGGACTACGATGACGGCGTGAGTCCGCTTACGAGCCCGGTCGGGAGCTTCCCACCCAACGGGTATGGGCTCTACGACATGGCGGGGAACGTTTGGGAGTGGGTCTGGGACCTGCACGACTCGAACTACTACTCGGTATCGCCTGCGGTTGACCCACGAGGCCCTTCATCTGGTTCGTACCGCGTGGTACGCAGCGGCCGTTGGGGCTACGACGCGTCCTCCTGCCGGGTTGCGGGTCGCCGTCATGGCTGGCCAGGCGGCCGCAAGCGCATGGGCTTCCGGGTTGCTCTGCCACTGGTTGAGTAGATGGGTGCGCTTGAGGTCAAACCCTGTAATCCAGTACTGGATTCTAGCGATTGCAGACAGCTCCCGAAGGCGGCCACCTCCGTCGATGCTCCATCCGACGCCAAGCCGCGAGATGATGGAGCGCCGTAACACGTTCGAATCCCCCAGGCCTCCAAACCCCGACATACTACGAGAGCAAGAGCTCCAAAGCTGCGAACTGGTCCTGCCGGGAAGTGCCCTTGTGACGCTGCTTCTGTGTGCTGATACCCCCCGAGTGGACGAATTTGGAGCTGTCAACTGGCCACGTCGGAGGCAATTGCCGCGCTTCTCGACTAGACGAGTTCGAGTCCCCTAAGGACGTGTGATGCCTATCACACTCGCGATCCCTCCTGGACGGCGACCTGCGTGACCGGAACACCCATGTCAAGCTTCTTGACGGCGTAGACGATCTCGGTCTCGGAGAACCTCGATGTGCGCATCCGCTTCGTCCTCCCCTAAACGCTAGTCCATGTCGATTCCGACATTGTGTCTGGACCGGATCCACGGGTGAAGGTCATCGACAGAGAGTGCGGATTCGGCTAGACTGCTCAGCGAAGGAGGAGCCGGCTCCTCAAGGCCTTCCACGGACGTCGTGCGCAAGAGGAGCCGTTGGGAGCGAATCGTGAGAGTCTCCTCAAGAGGAGTGCCTGATCGACGGGGAGTGCGCCTTCCACGGCCGTTTCGCTTCCTCGTCTGCTTTGCGTTGGCTGCCGTGCTCGTCGCCGCATGGCTCATGCCGGTGCTTGCTCAATCCACGGGAGTCGGCTTGACGGACGCGGAGCGCGCTTTCCTGGCCGCACATCCAGTCGTTCGCATCGGCGTCGATCCCGAGTTCGCGCCATTCGAGTTCATTGACGCTGAGGGTGAGTACCAAGGTCTCGGCTCGGAGTACGTGCAGCGGGTTGGCGGACTCCTTGGCATCGAGTTCGTCGTTATGCCTAACCTCTCATGGAGCGAAGTCGTCGAGAAGGCATTCGACCGCGAGATCGACGTGCTCCCGTGCGTCGGCATCACTGAGGAGCGGAAGCAGCTCTTCGACTACTCGGCACCGTATCTCGGCTTCCCGCGCGTCATCATCTCCCGAGTCTCTGATCCATACACGTCTCTCGAGGAGATCGCAGACGTGCATGTCGCCGTCCAAGGGGACAGCTCACATCACGGATGGATTACGGAGAACACTGACATCGAACCCGGGCTCTACGCCACCTTCCGAGAGGCGCTGCTGGCGGTTGCAGAAGGCGCAGCTGACGTCGCGATTGGGAACCTCGCGGTCTCCGACCACACGATGCGGGGCCTTGGACTGACGAATCTCGCAATAACCGGTCTCGTCTCCACCGAGGTTTCCCCCCTCGCCTTCGCCGTACGCAACGACTGGCCCGAGCTGGCAACGGCGATCACCAAGGCACTGGCTGCCATTCCCGAGGACGAGAAGCAGTCAATCCAGCGGCAATGGGTGCCCGTCGAGGTGTTGGTGGCGGAGGCGTCGGCATCCGAGGAAGCCGGCCCGGACTACATTGCCTACGCCCTCTTCACGGCCGGTGCACTCATCGTGGGAATCGCGCTTGGCATCGTCTTGGTCTGGATTCTCAGGGGCTAGGCTGCCCCGAGCGTTAGGCCCACTTCTAAAGCAAGTCTAGGCCCGCCTACGCACGCTGTACAAGTGCCGGCCGGAATTCTAGCTCGAGTGGTCTGGAACTCCTGATATGCCATTCAGTTCTGGGATTCGTGGCATTGGTGCTGCATGAAGGGTCTCTGATGGAGTTCCAAACTTGCATAGGATCCTGTTCCGAAAGGCTTTTCTGAAGGGGGGGTCGGGCGATCGACCCCCGAGTGGGCGACTTTGGCACTCTTAGCTGGCC
>Ga0180437_10006518_pt1 | contig 15518 bp, 19 predicted proteins | sample SS_ome_4_FD_132410 | JGI IMG/M metagenome (GOLD analysis project Ga0180437, IMG submission 132410) | Hypersaline lake sediment archaeal communities from the Salton Sea, California, USA - SS_3_D_1 metaG | ecosystem: Environmental > Aquatic > Non-marine Saline and Alkaline > Hypersaline >...
CGGCTGCTGCCCTTGCGGGCACGGGATACTTTGTCTCGCAGGCTTCGCACCCCGTCAGCGCCCGCGTCGCTGGCGCGACCGGTACGGTTTCCCTGACGACGCACGCTGCGATAGGATACCGGTGGCAGAACAGCGGGTCGTGTCCCGCTCTATCGCCGTGAGGCTGACGATAGAGCGGTCACGACAGCTACTGGCACGACTTCGTGTCGCACCCTAACGGTCAGGCTTCACCTGCGCGGCGGCTCTGGCCCGCTGCCCTCGCTCGCCACCCCGTTGGCAGGCCCAACCAACCTTGCAAGCCGCCCGCTCAGCCGCGTCAGGTGCAAGCCGGTGTTATGCCGCCTCTGGGCATAGCTTACGAGGAAACGGCAACGTACTCGGCAAAAGAATGGGCCTTGGGAATGGGCAAGTTGTCTTCAAGCAGGCCGCGAATGTGCATCTCGATTGCCTCGTGCATATTGCGCGTGACTTGTTCGCGGGTCTTGCCTGTTGCCACACAGCCCGGCAGATCTGGCGAGTAGGCTGAGTAGTTGCCATATGCTCTTTCGACAACAACGAGAAAGCGATACATTTCTATCACTGACCCTTTCTGGGTTTCGGCAACTGCGCTTGCTTGAAGACACTGTTGAGTGTACCTGGAGCTAAATCATCGCCAGGATGACCGGCGATCGTGACACGGCCGGGTTTGGTAGAATGCTTATACTGTCGGTGACCGCCTCTCGTGGCAACCAGATACCAACCATCCTCTTCGTTCAACTCGATCACATCGCGAATCTTCATCGACGTTTATCTCGCCCCGAATGATTGGCGCTGATTGATGCTGCACTACAATTTTAGCACAAATCGTCGAAAAGTACAAAAGTTTCCCGATTCACGGGGGTAGGTGAATAGCAAACAAGTCGCTTCTCCGGTGTTTTACACCATACCCAAGAAAGAAAGGAGAAGCGACATGGTACATAACCATACAACGGGATCGATTTCGCGTCAAGAGCGACGGCGACAAGCCAAGGTCCGCGCCCGCTGGCGAAAGCGGCGCAAACGCCAGGCGTGGAAAGCGGTGCAAGGAGGGCGGACGTCGAAGAGAATCAGGCCAACGCCGCGAGCGGGCAGTTATGTGGTACGATGGTTTTGGGAATACTTTGGGTTGACAGAAGCGTTGGAGGCGCTGGGTATTCGCAAGTTCAAAGGGCTGGCTGCAAGCACCTTGCTGTTGATCGTCTTGTTGTTTGGTGTGCTGGGAGCACAGTCGGTGTCGGACCTGACAGACAAGGCCAGGGTCGATCAGATTTTGATCGAATGCTGCGCGGCGGATTTGATGGAGCGGAAGCAACTGTATCGCTTTCTGGGGAAGATGACGCAGGAACAGTACCAGGATTGGCTGCAGCACATCCTGAGGCAGATGCAAGCTGATCCGCGCACGGTCAGTCGTCCGAGTGGGGTTGTGGCGGGGGACGAGACGACGATATTGAAGTCGGGGAAGAAGATGCCGGGCATCAGTTGGGTCTTCAAGTCGAGCGAAAAGATTGTGGCACGACTGATGTCAGTCATAATCATAGAGTAAGTGGAAGCTAACCCGTTCACGGTGCGGCGTGATCGAGTATTCGTTCCCCTATTCTTCGCATCATACATCTTAAGAAGCAGGCACGCCAGATCGTAGACATCGCCTTTGTAAATCACCTCAATATCCTTCAGTGCTCCCACACCGATCTTTTCTTGCACAAGAATACCTCCTCCGTGCGCGGCTAACGGCACGCGCTTCAGCCGCACGCGGAGCGAGCGAAGCGAGCGGAGCGTGTCGGCTGCAAGCGCTGGATTAGCACGCCTGCCTTGGAGAAAGGGGCCACATCGTCTTGACTCAGGTCGCCGTCGCTTATACCAGCTCTTCAGCTACCTTCTCTCGTACCCACAGATTCACCAACGTCTCGACGGAGACGCCCCTTTGCCAAGCAATCTCGCTGACCTGGTGCGCCAACGTGCTTTCCAATGCACAGTATCTCACTTCGGATTGAATGTCCACCTCAAATTCAACCGGCTCCGTGGCGTCCCAATACTCCGTCACATCGTGGGTATCCCAAAACTCCCCCATCTCTCGATACGATTGGGCTTGAGAAATCGAACTCTTACTTTCGCTCATATTTTCGCCTCTCTGCACGAGTCATATCCCTGGCGGATAGAATCAAAGCTCGTCTATCCTTTTTATACACGAAAAAGACGATCAGATAGCGTCCTGCGTCCGTTTGTCCGCACGCAAAGTATACGTTCTCTTCTGGCCGATGCCCCTTTTCTGCAAATCGAAACTGAGGGCGGTTATCGAAGAGTTCACGCACTTCTGCGGGCACCACGTTATGTTTGCGGTGCAACTTCTCGACAATGTCATCCAGCCAGATAAGCCCGGTAACCTTCAAGGTGCTTCTCCTCGCTTCCAGTGCGTTTTACTGTTGAATGCCTCACGCCAGTATGTGGTGGTGTGCTAACTATTGAGTAGACCGAACTATTTCGGCCTATCTACCTGGGTCTCTAGACTGAATAAGTTCAGTATAGCATGGCCTATGGGTTGACCTATGCCGAGTCTTGGCTATAATACCTGGAGCCTGAATGGGCACTCTGGTTGCGGTGCAAGTGCGATGATGACGACATTGTACACCCGAGACCCTTTTTGGTCAAACGGAGGAGCCAGCTCATGGAAGAGCACCGCCCCAAGAAGCTATTGGATCAAGTCCGCGCCTGTCCTGAGCTTGCCGAAGGGATGCCATCCGCCTCAAACACTACTCCTATCGTACCGAGCAAGCCTACGTTGGCTGGATCAAACGCTACGTCTACTTCCACGGCGTGCGTCACCCATCCGAAACAGTGTCCTGAGCTTGTCGAAGGATGGGTGCTCCCGAGGTCGAGGCCTTTCTCACCCACCTGGCCGTGAAGGAGCGCGTCGCCGCCTCCACCCAGAATCAGGCTCTCAGCGCCCTCCTGTTCCTGTATCGGGAGGTGCTCCACCAGGACCTGGGACCTGTGGACGCCCTGCGCGCCAAGCGTCCCAAGCGATTGCCCATGTCTTGATTTGAACACAAGTCGAAGCCAGCCCGCACTCAATACGATGAGCGCAAGGTTCATTACGACGGCTACTGACTGAGGTAGTGGACGGCAGACAGGGAGGAAGTACCAGGGACGAGGGGACACGGTGAGAAGGGAGCGAGGGAGGCCGGGTTAGGGACTTGGGTGCTCAGAAAGAAAGCGGGGAGCCCGTGAACAGGGCTCCCCGACGCTTGAGGGTATGTTGGTTCTTATGTCTCGCTGTGCCCCGCTTCTTCTTCCTTTGGTTCGGGCTCTGGTTCAGGCTGCGCCTCAGAAGGTTCGGGTTCCTCGACGGGCAAGGGCTCTGGTGGAGTGGGTGCCGGCGAGGGTGGGGGAGGGCTTGGTGGATAGTAGCCGGAACCCGTCGGAGGCACATAGGCAGCCGCCCCAAAGCGGGTCAGCGCCACGGCGCCCAATCCCAGGCAGCCCAGGACAAAGATCGCAAGCCACCCGATTGGCGCCAGGCAGAGGGCTGCGCTCAACCCGATGCAGATCAACGTGACGAGCAGGGTGCCCAATCCAGCATCCCACAGCGGCGCGAGACCACGGACATTGAGCGCCTGGAGCAAGCGCTCCCCGACCACCGCGCCGATTCCGATCCAGCCGAACAGCCCGGCCGCCCCCAGGGCGATGGCCGCCAGCAGAGCCACAGGCGACAGGCAGATGGTGATCGTCAGTATGATAATGGCCACCGTGGCGGCGATGATCGTCAGCAGCCCTATGCCGAAGCTGTGCCAGGGTGCATCAACCACTGCACGCCCAATCTGGGCCGTCGGTCCTGGCCATATCAGCGCCACCAACCCCGCTACCGCGGCGACGACGAGTATGGCCGCGAGACCGCGTATGAACTTGAGCACCCAGGCCAGCGCCTGTCCCGGCCCCGAGGCCCAGAAGGTGAGGGGGGATGGCACCGGGATGGGAAGGCGACCCTCGCGCCCGAAGCGAAGGGTCTCCAGGGGATTGACCTCGACGACGCCTCCACCCACGCGCGCGCCCTCCTCCTGCTCGACAGCGCACTTCCACGTGCAGACGACCTGGCCGTCCACGTCAGCGTTGTCCCCCAGGTAGATGTCTCCGCTGGAGACGACCAAATCGCCCTCGACGGTACCCTCGACGCTGACACTCCCGAGCCAGACGATGACAGAGCCCTCGACGTAGCTGCCTTCCTCCAGGGTCACGTCGCCGTTGACGACAATGAGGTCGCCATCCAGCCGCTCGCCTTCCTCCAGCGTGTAGTCCTCGTTCCAGATGACGGTGCCGTTGTCTGGCGGATCACTCTGTGCCAGCGCCGGTGCGGTCGGCAGAATCAGGCTCACAGCCAGCAGCAGCACAACCCAGACAAAGTGGCGTCTCTTCACTGTCGCTATTCCCTTCGATGTCTCCATTGTCCTCATCAAGCTCACCTCCGCACGGATGATGTTATTCGCTAGATACCACGATCAGACGCAGGTTGCCCACACCCGTTGTGACGTGGATAAGGAGTGCGATCTGGGCTTCACCGAAAGCGTCGTTGATGTAGGCGTCGCCCTCACGCTGCAGGTCGTCTGCCTCAACGTTGGTCAGCCCTCCGTCGGTCTCGACCCTCACACCGACGTCGTCTGGCAGGCGCAGGGTGAGCGCGCCGACGCCAGCCGTGATATCGATGTCGGCCGAGCCGGGCCACTTCCCCGTGAAGTCTAGAGTCATCTCACCCACGCCGCCATTCACCGTCATCCGCTCTGGACCAGCGTGGCCGATTCCGGTGACCTCCAGCCTGGCGGCGCCGGTATCGAGGGCGAAACGGTCCATCCTGGCCTCGTTGGGCTCATAGAAGCGAACGTCGAGGTTCCCCGCGCCCGTCCTAAGGTCGAGCTCCGTCAGTTGCAGCCCGGTGAAGTCCAATTCGCTGTCACCGGCACCGATGTCGATGTTCATCTCGAGCGGTATCTGGGGCGAGAATTCCAACTCCCACTCGTTGCGAGTGTTTCCGGTGGGGATGCCCCAGTCTTCCTCGGTGCCTCCCTGCCTGATGGTCAGACGGTCATTCTCGTAGGTCACCTCGGGTTTCCATTGCTCGACGTTGTAGCGGAAGTGACCAGAGAAGAGTGAATCAGGGGTGCCGGCCTCGATCTCCAGGTCACCTGCGCCGAACCGGACATCCACGGCGGCCAATTCGGCCCCCGAGAGGGGGATCTCCTCCCGCTTATCCTGCATCTCGCCGACCTCGATAGTGGGTATGTTGATCTCGATGTCCGGGATTTCCGGCAGAACGCAGCATGCGAGGGAGCTGCCCAGGAGCATGAGCCCTGAGAGTACAAGCATTAAGTGTTTCATCTGTCTCTCCTTCAGTCGTGAAATCTGATCACGTGATCTGTCAACAAGAGGCGCTACGACCTGACACGCAGGCGGCGTATCGCACCCATCCATATGCCGTTCACGGCCAACGCGAACACCAGGCTGCACATCATCAGGGAAACCAGGGGAAGAGCGAGCTTCTCTATCACTATCAGCAGGGTACGTCCCATGGTGCCCAGGAAGAGCAGCAACTGGGTGACAGTCTCCGGACCACCGCTGATCAGAGCAGGCGCGATGCCGCTCGCGTTCAGCAGGCCAAGGAGGGCCGGCGCCAAAGCCAGCAGCGCCAGCGCCACGGTCCCCAGCGTCAGTGCTGTGCCGCCGATGATCGCGCGGCGGGCCCGGTCTCTGCGACTCAGGCGAGCCATCACCTGCACGCGCACCCTGACCGGTGCGCGCAGCATAGGAGCGACGCTCAGCAAGTTGTCGAGGGCCTGCAGACTCTGCCACTCGGCCTGACAGGTGCCGCACCCATTGAGGTGGTCCTCCAGTCGCGCGATGTCCGCACTCTCGAGATAGCCGTCCAGCCGCGCCGACATCATCCTGCTAGCATGCTTGCATTCCATTGTCTCCACCCCCTTGTATCATCTTCGCCAGACTGCGCCGAGCGCGATGGAGTCGCGATTTGACCGCGCCTACTGTTAGGTTAAGTGTCGTGGCAATCTCCTCATAGGAGTAGTCATACCAGTAACGAAGCGTGATCGCCGCCCGGTCAGTGGGCGAGAGCGATGCCAACAGTTGCTGTATCTGTGCTTCCCGCTCTCGCCGCGTTGTCACTGACTCCGGGTTCGGGGTGTTGCCTGCCAGCTGTACTTCGGTGATGGTCGCTCCATCCCCCGCCGGGCCCTCGGGCGCTGCTATCTCGTCCTCAAACGACAGCCAGGTAAATCGCCGCTTTCGCAACTGGTCGATGCAGTAGTGGGAGGCGATGGACAGCATCCAGGAACGGAAAGGGCGCTGCGGGTCGTAGCTGTGCAAGCGCGTGTAGGCCCGCAAGAATGCTTCCTGGGCAGCGTCCTCGGCTTCCCCAACATTACCTAGCATGCGGTAGGTCAGGTTGTAAACGGGCGTCTGATAGGCCGCGACGAGGCGACCAAAAGCAGCTTGATCGCCTCCGCGGGCTTGTTGGATCCACTCGGCTTCGCTACTCAACGCGTGCTCCACTCAACCTGGACATCTCCAGGCCCTGACAACCTCTATACGTATAACGTTTCCAAAGGGTTGCATATTCGGTATGAGACGTGAGGTACGACGTGTGGAACGTCTCTATTGCAGAAGACCAGGAATCCCAGCGCAGAGTCTCTTGTGCGCTCTATTGTCGGTCATGCTCGTCGGTCGCCATTCGCGTTCTGATTCAGTGGCGGAAGTGACGCACGCCCGTGAAGCACATAGCCAGGCCCAGCCGATCGGCGGCCTCGATGACCAACTGATCCCGCATCGCCCCACCAGGCTGAACGACGGCCGTCACGCCTGCCGCAGCTCCTATCTCGACGCCATCGGGGAACGGAAAGAAGGCATCGGAGGCCAGCACTGCCCCCCGCGCTCGCTCGCCCGCCTTGGCCACCGCTAGCCGCACCGCATCCACGCGGCTGGGCAAGCCTCCGCCGATACCGACGGCCGCCTCGCCCTGGGCCAGCAGGATGGCGTTCGACTTGACATGGGCCACGGCCTGCCAGGCGAAGCGCAGGGCTATCCTCTCCACCTCAGTAGGGGCGCGTTTGGTGACCACCTGCCACTCCGCCTGGTCGCCTCGATCGCGCTCCTGCAGCAGGAATCCACCTCGAACGCTCCGCATCTCCATCCTGTCGGACCATGGTTGGCCTAGGGCGACCAAACGGCATCCTTTGCGGGTGCCAAGTGCCTCCCGCGCCTCGTCGGTGAAGGCAGGCGCGACGATGGCCTCGACAAAGAGGTCGCCCAGGGCGCGAGCGGTAGGGCCGTCGAAGGTCCGGTTGACGGCGATGACGCTGCCAAAGGCCGAGACCGGGTCTCCCGCCAGCGCCGACGGGAACGCATCGGCCAGGCTGTCGGCCGATGCGATCCCACATGGGCCGAGGTGCTTGATTATGGCGGCCGTGGGACGGCTAAAGGCGGTGGCCGCCCGCCAAGCAGCGTCTAGGTCCAACAGGTTGTTGTAGGAGAGGGGTTTACCCTGTAACAGTTCACCACCTAGGGGTCCGGTTACGCCGGGTGGAGCGTACAGCGCGGCTCGCTGGTGTGGGTTCTCTCCGTAGCGCAGGTCAGCCTGCTTGCGCAGGTCGATGACCAGGCTTTCTGGCAGCAGGGCTTTGTCATCGGCGGCGGCGGCCAGATAGCGCCAGATGACAGTATCGTAGGTGGCGGTATGGGCAAACGCCTTGGCCGCCAGCCGCCGCCGTGTCTCCAGCGAGACGACACCTTGTGCCTCGATCTCGGCCAGGGTGGGCTCGTAGTCGGCGGGGTCGCACAAAACCGTCACGTGGGCAAAGTTCTTGGCCGCTGCCCGCAGCAGTGCCACCCCGCCGATGTCGATCTGTTCGACAACTGTCTCTAGAGAAGCGCTGGGGTCGGCTGCTGTCTCCTCAAAGGGGTAGAGATTGACCACGACCAGGTCGATCTCATCCCAGCCCTGGCCTGCAAGCTGGTCTTGGTCGGAAGGAGTGCGACGAGAGAGTATGCCGCCGTGTATGGCCGGATGAAGGGTCTTGACCCGGCTACCGAGGATCTCTGGGGAGTTGGTCACGCCGCTCACAGTCCGCGGCGTCAACCCTGCTGCACCCAGGGCGCGGGCAGTACCACCACTGGCCACAAGTTCCACCCCCCGCCCGGCCAGTGGACGCGCAAAGTTGACCAAGCCAGTTTTGTCAAACACGCTAAACAGAGCTCGTTGAATGGTCATTATTCCTCCGAACTAGCGACACTGAACCTTGAGTGACATTTGGCAGTTGTCCATCGATGACTTTGCGGCATAGTACGCCGATTCCATAGAGAAATCGCAGCGCAAGTACAAGGCCGTTTCTGAACGAGTATCCGGGTAGATCAGCGGCGCCTCAGCACCAGCTCTGCCTCGACGTCAGACACCGTGAGTCCTCGGGCCGCCAGCAGCACCAACAGGTGGTAGACCAAGTCGGCTACCTCGGAGACAAGTCGCTTATTCCCCTGGCCCTTGGCAGCTAAGATGACCTCCATCGCCTCCTCGCCCACTTTCTTGAGGATTTCATCCTCGCCCGCGTCGAGCAGTCTGGCTGTGTAGGAGCCAGGCCGGGGATTGGCCTGGCGGTCGAGGATGGTGGCAAACAGCTCGTGCAGGATGTCGCGCCTCACATCGGCCTCCTTCACATCCACCTCCGATAGAAGCAGCTTCGCTGGCCAGTGTGACAGGCCGGCCCGGTGGGGTCCGCCTTGAGCAGCACCGTGTCGGCGTCGCAATCGACCCATACCTCGCGTATGTTCATAAAGTTGCCAGATGTGGCTCCCTTGTGCCACGACTCCTGCCGGCTGCGGCTCCAGAAGTGGGCCTGTCCTGTCTCCTGAGTACGCCGTAGTGCCTCCTGGTTCATCCATGCCACCATCAGAACCTCACCGCTGTCGGCATCTTGTACCACGGCTGGCACCAACCCCCGGTCGTCAAATCGGATGTTTATCTCGTCATTCTTTGTTTGCTCGCCCGTCATCAGTCATTCCTCACCGGGATTCCCCTGTTCGCCAAGTAGGCCTTCACCTCGCCGATGCTCAGCACCCGGTCGTGGAACAGGGACGCGGCCAGCGCCGCGTCGGCCTTGCCATCGGTGAGGGCCTCAGCAAAGTGCTCCAGATTCCCGGCTCCCCCGCTGGCGATGACGGGCACCGGCACTGCCTCAGCTACAGCACGGGTGAGCTTCAGGTCGTAACCATCCAGGGTGCCATCGGCATCCATGCTGGTCAGCAGCACCTCGCCAGCCCCCAGTTCGACCGCCCGCATCGCCCACTCGATTGTATCCAGGCCCGTCGGCGTGCGCCCCCCGTTGATGTAGACCTCCCAGAGGAGCGGGTTGCTGGATACTCGCTTGGCATCAATAGCGACGACGATGCACTGGCTGCCGAACCGCTCCGCGGCGGCGTTGAGGAGTTCCGGGTTGCGGACGGCGGCGGTGTTGATGCTGACCTTATCAGCGCCAGCCAGCAGCAACGCTCGGGCGTCCTCGACGCTGCGCACCCCTCCGCCGACGGTGAAGGGCATAAAGACCTCGACGGCCACCTGGCGCACCATCTCTACTGTCGTGGCCTTGCCCTCCGGCGTAGCCGAAATATCGAGAAAGACCAGTTCGTCGGCTCTCTCGGCGTTGTATAGATGGGCGTTCTCGACTGGATCACCTGCATCGCGCAGGTTCACGAAATTGACCCCTTTGACAACCCGACCGTCTTTGATGTCCAAACAGGGGATGATTCGTTTGGCCAGCATATGCTTATTCCCTCCGTCGCTACCGCTTTGCTATCATTATGCCAAGAATTGCCTGACAGGCTTATCGTCCCAAAATGCCTGGATATGCTCTGCCCTTGCCCACGTCACTCGCGCTCTAGCAGTTGCCCAAGAATCTCTGCCGCATCTTGGACAAGCTTTGGACACAGAGAGGTGAAGAGGCTCCTTTCCTCGGCAAGCTGCATTCCCTCAGGCGTGCCTGTGTCAGAGCCGAGCAATTCCCTGCATATCGTGGATCCATTAAGGGATCAGCGCTCTTTGGGACTTTGCGTGGTCAGGGCGCTGGAGTCCCCAACTTGTTGGGGTATCCACGCGCAAAACCCGAACAAGTTCGGGCCTCCGACACGCTATCCCGCGAAATCCCAGAGACCCGGGATCAGCTTTCCCATGGCTTTTCCACTTTGCCCCAGGTCCTCGATCAAGCGTCTCGTGTAAGGCTCTAGTGGCAGCTTGAGCGCTTCCTCTAACGAGGCCCAGACGTATTCCTGGCTTTCGAAGTTTAGCACCACCTCATCATCACCAGCATCGGTCTTGCATACGAAATCGATAAATATAAAGTGCCGTTTTTCGTGGAATGCCTCGTCAAAGACGAGCTCCTGCAGGGAGGCGAACTCGATTTCATAGATATCTAGCCCTGTCTCTTCTTCTATCTCTCTCCTTAAGGCCTCTTCCATCGTCTCACCCAATTCAATGTGGCCTCCGGGAATTGCGTATTTGTCTCTCCACTTGTCCGATCTGACCAAGAGGGCCCTGTTCTCTCGATTGAGTATCAGTGCGCCGACTGTCGGTTCTGGATATTTTTGTCGTCCCATCTTTATTCTCTCCGTATGTTCGTCATCTGTGTGTGCATCCTCGATGTGCAGTGCATCCTCCAGTGCGACTTGTCCCTCGTAGAGCGCGCGCCCGATGATGACGCCGCTCAGGCCGGCCTCATATGCCTGCTGTACGTCGTCCAGGCTGGCGACCCCGCCGGAGGCGATGACCTGGAGGCCAGTAGCGTGGGCCAGCTGTGTGGTTGCCCTCAGGTTAACGCCGCTGCTCATCCCGTCACGAGTCACATCGGTGAAAATGGCCCATCGGATCCCTTGGGCAGCCCATCGCTGGCCCAGTTCTACCGCTGTCACGGGCGTGTCCTCTTTCCAGCCGTGGATGCGCACCTTTCCTGCACGGGCATCAATCCCCAGGACGATCCGTTCTGCCCCGAAGGTTCTCAGTGCAGTCTCGACCAACTCGGGGTTCCTGACCGCTGCCGTGCCCACCACTACACGGCTCACACCTAGCTCCAGCACATGGCGAATTCCCGCTAGGTCCCGCACGCCGCCGCCGAACTGAATTCTCAGGCCGGTGGTCAGGATGTTTTCCAGCGCAACCAGGTTCTCCTGGCTGTGCTCACCAAAGGCTCCATCCAGGTTGACGACGTGGAGCCACTGTGCGCCAGCTTCCTGCCAGCGACGAGACACGCTCAGCGGATCGTCCGCGTATTTCGTCTCCCGCTTGGGGTCGCCTTGCGCCAGCCGCACGACCCGCCCATGCCGCAGATCTATGGCGGGATATACGTCCCAGACCCTCATTCTACACGCTCCCTACAAGATTGACAAAGTTCCGCAGGATGTACAATCCTATCTCCTGGCTCTTTTCTGGATGGAACTGGACGCCGTAAACCTGTCCCTGCCCGACCACCGAGGGGAATGCACCACCATAGTCGGTGACGGCGTAGGTATGTTTCGGCCGTGCCTGGCAATAGTAGGCGTGGTTGAAGTAGACCCATGCACCAGAGGGCAGATCACGGAACAGCGGGTTCTCCACAACCGGCTCGACTTGGTTCCAGCCGGTGTGGGGAATTTTGAGACCCTCCGAGATGATGTCGCCGGGGAAGCGGATCACACGTCCCGGCAGGAGACCCAACCCAGCATGATGTCCCATCTCCTCGCCCACTTCGAATAGCACCTGCATACCGACGCAGATGCCGAGTAGCGGCTTGCGTAGCTCGACCGCTTGGCGCAGCGTGTCCACCAGCGCGGCACGGCGTAGGCCAGTCATACAGTCGCCGAACGCACCCACCCCCGGCAGCACGATCTTTTCGGCGGTCAGCAGGGGGCCGGGTTCGCGGACGAGGCGCACCCTAGCCCCAACGGTTGTTAGCGCTTTGTGCACGGAGCGCACATTTCCAGCGCCGTAGTCTATTAGTGCGATCACCGGTCTCCCAACTCCTCACCCTGAATCTCCAAGCGTTCCTTTCGTTGAGGGGATCTCCCCGCCTCGACGTGGATCGACGCACGTGGCAATGTCCAGCGCACGACCCAATGCTTTGAACAGCGCCTCGGCCCTGTGGTGATCGTCGCGCCCGCACAGGACGCGGGCGTGGACATTAGCGCGGGCAGTGACGGCGAAAGACTCGAAGAAGTGCGAGATCAACGTCACTGGCAAGTTGCCGACCGTGTGTCCGGTCCAGGGTATCTCAGTCACGCAGTAGGGGCGACCGGAGAGATCTATGGCGACGAGGGCCAGCGATTCGTCCATGGGCACGGTTGCCGAGCCGATGCGGACGATACCCGCGCGGTTGCCCAGAGCCTGATCGAAGGCATCGCCCAAGGTCAAGGCCACATCCTCGACCGTGTGGTGGGGATCTATGTCCAGGTCTCCGCTGGCCTGCACCTTCAGGTCGAACATGCCGTGAACGGCGACGTGGGCCAGCATATGGTCGAGAAAGCCGATACCGGTCTCTACCTCATATTGACCTGTTCCTTTCAGATCCAGAGCGATCTGAACGTTCGTCTCCTTGGTCTGGCGATGGATGGTGGCGGTTCGTCTAGTCGTCATAGTCACAGCCTCCTCAAGAACGTGACAAGCGCGTCGGTCTGGTCCGGCCTGCCGACGCTGATGCGGACGTGATCGCGCAGCCCAGGTTTGTCGAAGTAGCGTATCAGGATGCCCTCCTGCTCTAGGGCCACCTTGACCTGTCGGGCATCTCGCCCAATCACCTGGCAAAGTACGAAATTGGATCGCGAGGGGTAAGGGCGCAGGTAGGGGATGTCACCTAGCAGCCTCATCAGCCGCTGGCGCTCCTGCACGATGCAGGCAACTCTCTGTTCCAACCACGCCCGATCCTCCAATGCAGCTACGGCGGCGGTAGCGGCGGCGACCGATACGTTGTATGGCTGCTTGATCTTCCACAAGTGGGGCATGAACACAGTGGGGAAGGCCCCATAGCCGATACGCAGTCCTGCCAAGCCGGCCCACTTGCTGAGGGTGCGCAGGACGACGAGGTTGTCGTGGTGGGGCACTCGCTGGATGCGACTGTATTCTACTCCGGCGAACTCCACGTAGGCCTCATCGAGAACGACGACGAGGGGCAAAGACAGCAGTCGCTCTAGATCGGCGTCCGGCAGCCAACCGCCATCTGGGTTGTTCGGGGAGGCGATAAATATGAGCTTGGCTCTGTGGTGGTAGACGGCCTGTTCGATGGCGTCCAGATCCAGGGAGAAATCGGCACGGCGAGGAACTGAGATCGCCTTTGCAGCGTTGACCGCTGCGTCGAATGGGTACATTCCGAAGGTCGGCGGACAGTCGATGATAGTATCGCCTGGCTGTAGAAAGAGGCGCATCATCAAGTCGATGAGTTCGTCGGCGCCAGCGCCAGCCAGTAATAGATCGGCGGAGATGCCAGTAAAGTCCGCCAGGGCTCTCCGTAGGGAGCGGCTTTCTGGATCTGGGTAGATATGCGCGTGGCGCAAGCTGGCTAGAGCGTCCCGCACGGCTGGTGGCGAGCCATAGGGGTTCTCATTGGCGTCCAGTTTGATGATCTCGTCGGGAGTGCGTCCCAGTCGGGCGGCAAGGACGTCGAGAGGGAGGATAGGCGTGTAGGGTTCCATCGAGGCGATGTCTGGGCGTATGAGATCCCCTGCTTTCACTGTGATGTGCCTCCTCTGTGCTCTGCCGCAGCGGCGTGGGCGGTGAGCGATTCGGCGCGGGCGATGCTGGAGGCCATGTGGCCGATCCGGGTTGCTGTGGTTGGGTCCAGCCCGATGATGTTAATCACTTTGACAAAGTCGAGGACGTTAACCGGTGAGCTGAATCTGGCGGTACCTCCGGTGGGCATAATGTGGCTCGGACCGGCCACGTAGTCTCCCAACACCTCGAACGAGTGCTCGCCCAAGAAGATCCCACCGGCATTACGGATGCCCTCAGCCCACATCTCGGGCTGGCGGACAGAGAGGCACAGGTGCTCGGGGGCAAATTCGTCGGCCAGATGAACGGCGGTTTCCAGATCTGGCGTGATAACGATGCCGCCCTGGCCGGCCAACGATGCTGCAGCGATATCCGCTCGGCTCAGGTTCTCTATCTGTTGGGCTACCTCAGCCTGCACTGATTCCGCCAATGGGCGGGATGGTGTGAGCAGGATGGCGGTTGCCAGTATGTCGTGCTCTGCCTGGGCGAGTAGGTCGGCGGCCACCCAGGTCGGATTGGCTGTCTCGTCGGCTATGATCACCGTCTCTGTCGGTCCATAGAGTCCGTCCAATCCCACCTGGCCGTAGACCTGCCGCTTGGCCAGCGTGGTGAACAGCCCTCCGGCCCCGACGATCTTATCCACCCTGGGCACGGTGGCTGTGCCGTAGGCCAGCGCTCCGATGGCTTGGGCACCACCTAGCCGAAAGAGTCGATCCACTCCGGCGATATATGCCGCCGCTAGAGTAACGTCGGGCACGCAGCCATCCTCGCGTCTCGGCGGTGTGCAGACGATGACCTCATCCACGCCAGCCACGCGGGCCGGGACCACGGCCATTAGCAGTGAGGAGGGGAGCGGGACGGTGCCACCTGGTACGTAGACACCCACCCGCTGTAGGGGCACCGTGCGCTGGCCCAGCGTCCCGCCCATGTTTGTCGTCGTCCACGAGAGAGAGGGAATGGGCTGGCGGAGATGGAAGGCGCGGATGCGCTCGCTGGACAGGTTCAGCGCCGCGACCAGGTCAGGGGAAAGGGATTTGTATGCGGCATTCCACTCTTCGGTTGGCACCTCAAGGCCTGTCTCAAGCTTGTCGCAGAGCTCATCGAGCGTCAGGCCATCAATGCGGGCTGTCCAATCGAGGAGTGCTTCGTCACCGCGCTGGCGGACGTCGGCCAGGATGCGGTCCACGGCTTGTTCGGGTGTCAGCTCCTGGCCAAAGACACGCTGAATGCCTGCCTGGACGGATTCCGGTACCTCGTCAAGATTCATCATATTCTGCCGACGGAGCACCGTCTGGCGGGCATGCTTCCAGTCATCGTGTATCTTCAACATCTCAATTACCTCTGCCGAGGGCTTTCATCATCGCCTGGCAGCGCTCCGGCTCTTCCTCGAATATATACGTTACCGGCGTGACGACAACCCCGCTGCCGCCGATAGCGCGCAGTTCAGCCACTGCTTGGAAGAGCTGATCTCGCCGCACGACGATGTGCACAGCGTACCAGTTAGGGTTCCCATCGTGGACGATGACCCGTGAGATGGTCGGACCCTGGAGCCCTCCCAACGTCATCTGTGAGAACATCAATCGGGCAATGGCCGCGGGGGATTCGCCTCGTATATTGGCGACGACGGACAGGCGCTCTTCCGCCCGCAGGTGTGCTTCTATGAACTCGAGCAGTGTGCGAGCCACAGACAGCACCTGTGGGCGACTGTGCAGGGTGGGCCGGTTGGCGA
>Ga0180437_10006523_pt1 | contig 15511 bp, 9 predicted proteins | sample SS_ome_4_FD_132410 | JGI IMG/M metagenome (GOLD analysis project Ga0180437, IMG submission 132410) | Hypersaline lake sediment archaeal communities from the Salton Sea, California, USA - SS_3_D_1 metaG | ecosystem: Environmental > Aquatic > Non-marine Saline and Alkaline > Hypersaline > Sediment...
AAAAGCCTGGCCGTGACCAGGTGTTCATGCCGCGTCATCGACGGCAAATGCGGGAAACCGATCGAGGTCTGCATCCAGGTCAACCGGGCGGCGGACTACGCCATTGAACGCGGTACCGGTAGAGAGCTTAGCGCCGAAGAGGCCGTCAATATGCTGAAGATGTGCGAGGAGGAAGGACTGGTGCACGTCTCGGACAACCGCAAGGCGGTAGGTCACGTTATCTGCAACTGCTGTAACGATTGCTGTATAAACTGGCCTTCTGTCAGGACCGGATTGAAGAAGTTTGTCGCACCGAGCCGGTTCACGGCTGAGGTGGATCCCGAATCATGCTCGGGCTGTGAGACATGTTTGGAGAAATGTTTCTTCGAGGCCATCAGTATGGAAGGCGAAGACGAGACGGCCGTCGTGGACGCGGAGAAATGCATGGGATGTGGAGTGTGCATTGTAACGTGCCCCACTGAGGCTATAATTTTGAAAGAAGTAAGGGCCCCGGACTTCGTTCCCGATTAGAGAATTGTACGCGACGGCTCGCCGGTCTTGACAACCGAGGCTTCCCGGTATATCCTTGGTACAAGCTGCGGGCGATTAGCTCAGTTGGCTAGAGCACCTGCCCTACAAGCAGGGGGTCACTGGTTCGAGTCCAGTATCGCCCACCATAACCCACTGCCAGTTAGGCACTTACACACCTGCATTCCGTATCGAAACCCGGTTCTCTGTCTTTGCAGTTCTCACTCACCTTGCTAGACGTTTAGCCTAGAAGCTTGGGACGCAATATCTTACAAATCGCCGACCACCTGCCTGTCTAGCAGGTGGTCGCTTCTCGATGGCGCGTTGGACTTCTTCAATCAGTCAACGCCGGTCTCAGGACGACTTTCCAGACGGCAAATGCGGGTTCAAGTCAAGTCGTGTTCAGGACAAATCAGCCGAGCGGCGTTGCCATGAAACAGTTTCTCGATTTGATGCCGTTCCAACCCTAAGTCGTCGCACGCTGCTCTGAGGGCTTTCAATGCCTCATACATGTAGAGCGTGTAGGTCGCCTCCACCTCCGGACTCTCTCGGTCCTTGTTGAAATGGAAAGGATAGCTACAGCGGTTGACGTAACTACGGCCGTGCCATTGCCGTCGTCCGCGCATATAGAAGATTGGATTGTCGGTCCCGTAGAGAATCCGTTCCGGCCCGATGCACTCGAGTGCGTTTCGTTGCATCCGGTTGCAGTCCCGGCTGTGATTCTACAATTAGGTATTGGGGAAGCCCTATCTTGCAAGGTTCCTGGAAGTGCAAGATGCAGTCCGCATCCCGATGTTTCTGGTGTGGCGCGACCCAAACACATAGTCAGGAGCCAAGTTCGGACTCTCCGTGTGAACGCGATAACACGTCAAGCGTTGACAGCGGCCCTTACTGCATCCATAATTATAGAAGGCGCGGCCGGGGCGGTCGCGAGCAGGTGTGCATGGAATATCTTTGTTGATATGACGTCAGAGGAAACATGATGGCGCGACAAATCGTTCATGTGGCATTGGCGCTGAGCATGCTGGCGCTGATTGGCGACGCATGTGCACAAGAGAATTGGCCGCAATGGCGTGGACCTGATCAAAACGGTGTCAGCAAAGCGACCAACCTTCCAAAGACTTGGAGCGAAACCGAGAACGTCGTCTGGAAGACGCCTCTGCCGTCGTGGAGCGGCGGCTCCCCCGCCATTTGGGGCGATCGAATTTTCGTGACGTCTCCGTCGGAGGCCAGATCTGAGCGGCAACGGGATGAGGGCGGACTCACACTAGGTCGTCGAACTGCCCGAAATCCCGGCGGTTCAGAGCTTCTCCTGATCTGCATCTCGAAAAGAGACGGTGCCGTCCTCTGGGAGAGGGAACTCGATCGAGGCAACAGGCTCCGCCGAAAACAGAATGATTCCTCCCCCTCCCCGGTGACCGACGGTAATCATGTCTGGGCGGCCACAGGCACGGGTGCTGTGGCAGCGTTCGACCTGGAAGGCACGATTATCTGGAAGAGAAACCTGCAAGCTGATTACGGTGCCTTTGGTCAGATGTTCGGCTATGCTTCCTCACCCGTGTATCACGAAGCGAAACTCATCATTCAAGTTCTCCACGGATACAGGACCGACGACGATTCCTACATTGTAGCCTTTGACGCTCTGACCGGAACCGAGCGATGGCGCGAGGTCCGGCCGACGGACGCCGTCGATGAATCTCCCGATGCATACACAACGCCCACGTTGTCCCGACACGCAGGGAAAGCGCAGATTGTGGTCTCCGGTGGAGACTACGTTACAGGTCACGATCCGGAGACCGGCAAAGAACTCTGGCGGGCTGGAGGATTGAACCCCAGGAAGCTGCGCAACTATCGCATCATCGCTTCCCCCGTCGCCGTGGACGACATGATCTACGCGCCCACGCGGCTGAAACCCCTCCTGGCATTGCGCGGAGGTGGAACAGGAGATGTTACGGCAAGCAACCTTGTTTGGAAATGGGATGAGCCGGGCGGACCGGACGTGCCCACTCCAGCCTGTGACGGCCAGTATTTCTACATGGTCGATGACCGCGGATCTGTCGTGTGTTTGAACGCCAAGACCGGCGACGTTGTCTGGGGACCGGAAAGAACCGCGCGGGGAACCGTAAGCGCGTCACCGACGGTAGCTGACCATAAGGTATACATTACGAACGAAGACGCGGTGACAACCGTGCTGGCGGCGGGTGCGAAGTTTGAACTGCTGGCCACCAACGAACTCGACGCCGAATACACGTTGTCATCGCTGGCGGTTTCAGGCTCCCAGCTCTTCATGCGAACCGATACGCACTTGTATTGCATCGGGGAAAAAGCGGATTAGCCGGGTCAGGGAGTCCTTTCGGATGATCTCGGCGTCTGACTCGTCCTATTTGAAAGCCATGTTCCAGATGCCGAACGCGAAGAAGCTCGTTACGGGAAATTTCGTCTGATATCCGACAAACTCGACGTGGCCGTCCATATAGAGCACATTGCACCCGCCCGGGATATGGTTAAACTCATCGGCGAGCCAAGCCGGGTCGCCGGAGATCGTATCCCACATTATTGGTATCTCGCTGGCCGCTTCCGCGTTCGCCGCTGGGTTGTTGATGTCTGAAATCAGAAACCTTTCGACACCTTTACGCAGCCGGTACACTGTCACGTCGGTTCCGTCAAGCCTCTTCCCGGTCAGGTCGCTGTCCGTCGAACCGTTCAGCCTGTTCTCCAGCCACGACTCAGCCAAGGTCGGCCAATCGTAGTCCTCTTCGATCAGCCACCCATAGTAATTGTAGCTACGCCCGACAAAAGTCGGCTGCAATTTGCCGTCAAACGTGCGAAAAGTCATCTCTTCTGCGCTTTCCGTGTCTGATTCACCGTCGGACGGGCACACGCGTATTCTCGGATCTGACACGTACTCGGGATACATCGATTTTCCATCGCACATTGCGTGGGCGGTAGTATCGTTGAAGAAATTGCCCGCCCGCTGCAGGAATGGTAATCGACCGTCCCAGTCATTTGCGTACATATTGTAGGCAAGACCCCATTGTCTCAGGTTGTTCTGGCAGCTTGCTCTTCTGGCGGCTTCTCTAGCTCTCGCGAGCGCGGGCACCAATATCGCCGCCAGAATACCGATGATGGCTATTACGATGAGCAGCTCAATTAATGTGAAACCGCAGTGCTTCGATGACATCAGTATCTCTTTTCAATCTCGTGAGAACCAGTCATGTAATGGCGCTTGCCTAGGGATCATCAGGGTCGAAGACGCCTCCCACAGCGGTCGCCCAGAGCGCATTGACGGGCGGTGGCCCGGGAAACTTGATGAACTCGACGTGCCCGTCCATGTACAGCACGTTGGCTCCGCCCGGCACATGGTTGAAATTCTTAATGAGCGGCGAGACGGCGTCGTGCATAATCCAGATGCTGCTCTGTGCCTTGGCGCTGCCGGCGGGGTTGTTGATGTCGGTGATCAGGAATCGCTCGATACCCTCTCGTAAACGGAACACGGTGTTGGTATTGCCGTTGCCCAGTCCTGGAGTCTGTACCTGTACGTCGGTGTCGATCGGCCCCTCGTGGTCGAGCGGAGTGATTTCCGTCTCCAGGTAGTCCAGTATCTCCATGAATTGGGCCGGCGCCGGAGTATCGTTGGGGCGGTTGAAGTACACGGCAAACCTACCGAGCGTTGCGCGCAGGTCGTTGTCGGCGACCTTGTCCAAGAGCCAACTCCAATAGGCATAGCTGGCGTCGGCGCGGTGGGCGAGACCTCCTCTGTATTTCGGAATGCCAACAAGATAGGTGCCGTCAGCACCGCGCAGACCCTCGACGTCGTCGAGCGCATCGGAAGGACAGACGAGTATGCTGGGGTCGGTCATGTACTCGGGGTAGATGGCGGGTATTCGAGGTGCGGCGGCGAAGTCGTAATCATCGTCACCGCCGCCTTCGTAAAACACTTGGAGAGGCGGATACTTCCCGTTCCATTCGTTCGCGTACATCTTGAAAATGATACCGAACTGTTTGAGGTTGTTCTGGCAACTGGCACGGCGAGCGGCTTCGCGCGCACGGGCCAGGGCCGGCAGGAGAATCGCCGCCAGTATACCGATGATGGCGATTACGACCAACAGTTCAATTAAGGTAAATCCCTTCCGCTTATAAATCATTGGACCCGACCTCCGCTATGAATCCCGACGACATTCCCGTCCTCACGTGTATGCCATTCTATATGAATCAGCAAGCGCCGTCAACACCTGGTTCTTGGCGTTGCATCTTTTTGGCACATCCGCTACAATATGAACGGACCGGATGAGGCGCATGGTTATGTCCATTTCGGCAGTTGCGCTTCAGATAATCTGCCCGGCTGGGTCATCTTGAAGGTGAAAGGCTAACTGACAATGAAGGCTGTTTTTCGAAAGACGTGTTTTGCATTTGTTCTGACCTGTCTTGTTACGGCGGGCACGGCGATGGCTGCAGATTCTCCGCAGTTCCGGGGCCCGAACCGGGACGGCAAGTTTCTGGATACCAGTTTGCTCGAGACGTGGCCCGGAGGCGGGCCGCCGGTAGCCTGGACGGCCACGGGATTGGGTGCAGGCTACTCTTCGGTTTCGGTGGTGGGTGACACCATATATGCCGCCGGGATGCTGTCAGGCAGCCAGGGATACATCTTCATGCTTGACCTCGACGGCACTGAACTGGACCGGTTTCCCTACGGCCAGGAGACCACGACATCCAACGCTCCCGGCGCGCGATCTACGCCGACCATTGAAGGTGACCGGTTGTATATCATGTCCGGTTTGGGCGTTGTGCGTTGCTTCCGGATATCTACCCGTACGGAACTCTGGGCAGTGGATACCAGGAGCGTGTTCGGCGGCGCGACGATCGGCTGGGATATAGCGGAGTCGCTCCTCATCGATGGGGATAACCTCATCTGTACACCCGGCGGACCCAACGCCAGTGTCGTCGCGCTCGATAAAATGGACGGTTCGACTGTATGGACTTCGACCGGTCTTAGCGAAGCGTCGGCGTATTGTTCTCCCATCCTAATCAACCACAACGGCAACCGCATCATCGTTACCATGACGGCGACTTCCGTGGTCGGCATCGATGCGGACACCGGTACGGTCCTCTGGACGCACCCGCATCCTACGTCCAGCAACGTCCACGCGGTGACGCCCGTGTACGCCGACGGCGTGCTTTACTACACCGCCGGGTACGGGTCAGGCGGCGGCATGCTCCAACTTTCGGCAGACGGTTCGTCATTTACGGTCGGCTGGACCGACACTACCTACCTTGATTGCATGCACCACGGAGTGGTTCTCCATGACGGGTATATCTACGGCACCTCACACAACCTTGGAAACAGGTTGGTCTGTCTCGAGCTGGCAACGGGCGACGTTGCGTGGACGAGCAGCGCGATCACGCAGGGCGTAGTCGTTTACGCCGACGGTATGTTGTATGTTTACGAAGGCCCGTCGGCAGGAGTGGTAAGTCTTGTGGAAGCCACTCCCGCCGGGTTTAACCGCACGGGCCAATTCACCGTCACCCAAGGCAACACCAACCACTGGGCTCATCCCACGATCGCAAACGGCCGTCTGTACGTCCAGCACGGTCATACGCTCATTGCTTACGACATTGCTGTTGATGACGAGGACGATGACGGTCTGGCTAACGAGGTGGAAACCAACACGGGCGTGTATGTTGACGAGAACGATACCGGCACCGATCCGAACGACCCCGACACGGACAACGACGGCTTGAACGACGGTGACGAGGTTAACATCCACAACACCGACCCGAACGATCCCGACACGGACGGCGATGGTATGGAAGACGGGCATGAAGTGGCGTTCGGCTACGATCCGAACGACCCGGGTAGTTGGGCGGAGGTGCTTATTAACGCATGGCCGGTTGCGCTCGGTCTTTTCGCCGCCGGGTTGTTAGCGGCACGTAGACGCCGCCGCACGAACGGGAAGAGATCGCCGCCGGAACACCGATAACGCCTATCACAATATAAAACCTCGATCTTCTCAGCAACCTGCAGGGATGAAAGAGATCTTCGCATCTCGCGTCGGCGCGGGCGACCGTGTCTATTTCGTAGGCCGGGACGGCAAGACTGCGGTCATCAAACGGTCGGAGACATTCGAGCTTCTAGCAGTCAACACCCTGGACGATGAAATCGATGCTTCTCCTGCGGTCGTGTGCGATGAGCTGTTTCTGAAAGGGAAAACTTATCTCTATTGTATAGCCAGCTCGTGAAGGAACAAGGCTGTTTACGCCTGGAATGCCCAGCACCAAGATCAAGCTTCGTCCTTTGATCTGAGATTTGTCCTCAACTTTGAGTAGGCACCGTGGCATTTCTCAATTCATATGACGAAAAGATCGGTGCTTTCTTTCCATTTCACCCCATTTCACAGGTGAGACGATCATTCTGGCCGTACGGGTGAAGCTGACACCTCACCATGCTTTCTGTCACGGGATTCTTTTCTGTTGCCTATCCATCTTCTTCTTTGACTTTTGTTCCTGTTTTCTCGCTTTCTGTTTCTGACCCTTTTCCTTATCCTTCTTGCCTTTGTCTCCCATTCCGCACCTCCTCGTTTCCGTTGTCCGTTATGTTTTCGCCGCGAGGGGTCCCGCCGCGTCGTCACGTTTCATATCATACCTCGTTCGCCTAACTAATTAACAGTTCTTGTGGCACGTATCCGACACAAGAACTCGTGAACTAGGGTTTATATGCTTTCAGCATAACACGCACGCCGGAACCAGGTCAAAGCGTAGCCAAATAGGTGCGTGTCCCCTATTGATCCGAATTCAGAGGTTGGGGCAAGAACTGTGCGCGTACGGGAGGTGTGGCGAGCTCATTAGTTCGTTGCCTCAACCAAGCGACCGTCTGACAACTCGCAGAACATGGTGGACGGTGCGGCCTCGCGAACGAGATCGCACGTCTCCGGGTGACAGGTGAATAGGAGAACCTGATGTGTCTGCGCAAGCTCGAGAACCGCCTCCAGGGCAGCTTCAGCACGGTACGGGTCAAAGTTCACGAAAACGTCGTCCATTACGACTGGTAGCGCTTCCTGTCTTTGGCTGAATTCTCGTATCAGTCCGAGGCGTATGGCGAAGTACAGTTGTTCTAGTGTAGCACGGCTAAGTTGAGCCATGTGCTTCCGATGACCCTTACCGTCTTCAACATCTAAAGTCGCCTCGCCGGGTGGAGCCAATATGGTAGCGTATCTTTCGTGTGTGATGAGGTTAAAGAATCCGCTTGCAGTACGAATAACCGCTGGCTGTCTTTCGCGCTCGTAACGTTCCCTAGCTTCCGCAAGCAAGGCTTTTGCAATGGCGTAAACGGTCCACTCGTGCGCTTTCTGACGCAATTCGGCCAAGAGACTTTGCTCACCCATCCGCAATTCTCCCGAGCGCTCTTCAGATTCCAAGTTCTCCAGTTGTTCTCTGAGCCCGCCCCTTTTGTCGATAAGGGTTTCCAAAACTCGGTCGATTTCGGCTAGATTATCCTTGGCCGTGTTCTTTACCCGCTCCAGGTTGTCAGGGGTTGTAACGCGAGCCAAGTTTTCCTTGAGCGCCTCAACATGTTCTTTCCGTCCCGCGATCTTCTCAAGAGCTAGATTTCGTTGACTGAGATTGTCCTGCAATTGCTGTCGCTGTTGCCAAATCTCTGAGCGTTTTCTGAACTCTTCTTTGTCGGATGCGTCACTGCTGCCTAAAAGCTCTTCTAGCTCTTTGTTGAGTTTCAGTTCCTGCTTGTGGAGAAGTTTGGTCTGCTGTTCGAGGTCAGCTAGTTTGTCCCCAAGGTTCTGGCGCTTGGCCTGATCGTCTTGAGCGGCCTGTAGTCGCTCGGCCAAACGATCCACTACTACTCCTGCATCGTCACCATTCGAAAATGGTTGCTCACAGCATGCTGCAACCTGGCCGACTCGTTTGCGATAGTCTCCAACGGATTCGTCCATCAGCACAGTACGATTCCGCAGGTCTTCTACCGACCTTAGTCGGTCTCTACACTGCCCAATTCGAGTAACCATCTCCAACGCGCCATCGGGAGTAAGCTGTTCGCGCAACCCTTTTGACGCCACCCATTCTGCCCACTTCCTTCCAGCATCTGAAAGAGCATTTTCTGCTTTCTTCTTGGTTTGCTCCGCCTTCTCCTGATCCTTTTGCGCAGATTCCAACTCCGCGATAACGTCCTGCAAATTCCGTGATGCTGCAACCCATTGTCGGCATGTTTGAAGTCGGCCTTCAGTTTCGTTGGCGAGTTCTATCACTGCTTCTTCGTCAGGCGGTACAGCAATGCCGATTTCGTCACATAGTTGTTTTGCCTGAGCCTCAAGTTCGCGTAGGCTGTTTTCTGCGTCGGATCTCTGCGCGTCGATCTCGGTCGACCTACTTTCAATTTCTCCTAAATGCGCTTTGACTCTCTTTACGTCTTGAGAAGTACGATGTAACCAGTTGCGGCGGAATAGCATGTAGCCTGCAAACACTAGACCAGCCAACATAATCATGATGAACCCGTCCGTCTGCCTGTCTTGTAGGGATAGCGCTATCCCACCATAGGAAACAAATAATAAGAGAATGAATACGGCTGGCCACCATGGCAGATTCGGAAAACCTATTTCCAGTTGATCCTTGAGTTGGCCTTCCTGCTGATCGAAGTCAATTTCTCTTTGCGCGATATTCTCTAGCTCCTTTCGGCTATGGGACTGTTTACGGAGTGTATGAGCGATTTTCTCCAAGGTCTTACACTGCACGGCGATAGCGTCGGGATTCTTCTTTGCAGGTTCAGGGATTCCTGCAAGGGTCTCCTCAGCAGCATTCTTTATCTTCTGGGCCTTATCAGTAGACTCTCCCACCAGATCCACTCGGTTTTGGCAAATCCTAATAGAATCCGTCGCATCTCGAATCGTGTCGCGATGGCTCCGGATCGCCTCGCGCTCAGCAATGGATGTGTCAAACGCGCCCAGCTTGCCCGTATCCCATTCAGGACCAAGCTCCTGTAACCCTTCTGCAAGTCTTTGCTCGGCACCTTCGAGCTCTTGCTTGCGCAACGGAAGATCCTTAACAGCGCTGTCATAATAGTCTCTGCCCCGCTGGAGGTAGCTAATCTCCTCGCTGCATTCTATGACGTGCTTTTCAACAACTATGTTGTCGTGTTCCTCTTGAGAAGTCTGTTGTTTCTCTTCGAGTCCGCCAACCTGGGTCGTTAGGTCGCTGAGTTTATATTCTATTCTCTCGAGTCGACTGATTCCATCCGGGGGAAACGTATCTATCCGAGGCAGTTCAGCCAGTTTCTTCTCTTTAGCACAGAGTTCAATCCAATCGTCCCATGCCCTGAGTAATCGTTCCGTGCTGTCGTATTGCTTACGGGCTTCGTCCTGCCTCTGTTGCGTATTCTCGATTTCGGTTTGTGTCTCGTCCAACTCGGCATTCAGTGCATCAAATGTCACGATATCCTGAGTTGTTGCTCGGATGTCCTTCCGAACCTTGTCCAACTTTCCCAAGATTGCGTTGACAATAGGTTTGCTGCCGCCTGGCTTGAATAGCTCATCCAAAGCTGTTTGCAAATCGCGGTCAACTTTAGGTAACGAGACTTTTCCAGTTCCTATGCCAGCACTATAGATACTAGCTCTTACGGCTTCGTTATCAAGACTTTCGAACTGTTGAAGTTCCGACAGGCTGAACGCGAAAATGCTTCTGAAGAGATCGCGTGTAGCGACCCCCAATAACTCGCGGACTTTCTCTTCTCCTGCGCTTTTGCCATCGGGCAATGTGACTGTTACGGGACCGCCACGTGGACCAACATGCCGTTCTATCATATATTGCTTGCCTTCTTGATCGGCGATAGTGAGCACGCCGCCGTGTCTTCCACCGCTCAAGGGCTGATACATGTTTTCTTTGCTACGGCCATCCGGGAAACCGAAAAGCATCGCCCTTAAGAACGCCAGCAGAGTAGATTTGCCAGCCTCGTTCTCACCGAGAAAGACAAATAGGCCCGGGGGCACTTTCTCAATCGATAAGTCATTGAAGATACCGAAGCCGTCTATGTGGATTCTCTTGAACTTCATGGCCCATCCTCGTCAATAAGGTTATCAAGACACAGCACTTCGGCATCATCCAAGAGTAAAACTAGCTCTTCACCGTCAGGCATTTCAACATACTTATGGCACCGCCGGTCTTCATACAGCCTTCTGAGAGTGTCCTTGAGTGACGTCAGACGGGTGGGATCCACTCGATATTCTTCTATGAGTCGCAAGCAATCACCGACAAAGTCTTTCCCTTGACGGCGACCCTCAATATCGACAGCGGCCCGAGTTTGTGTTTCAATCGTATCTAACCAAACGAGTGGATCCAAACCCCGGCCGAAGTCGCGCAACTGCCCAACAAGATCCTCGACATAATTGGAACGACGCAAGGTCGCGTGTAAGGACCCGCGGCCGCGCAATGTCAGCCGGCACACACTCGCTCGGCCTTCGGCCTTGCTTTGGACGCACTCGACTTGACTTTCCAACTCATTGAGTAGTCTTTCCTCGGAATCGAGCTGTCCGATGTGAACGCTCTCACGTGCCCACCTCAAACTGTCTGCAGGGATGAACTCGGTTTCGACGTCTTTGGTATCACTGATCTTTACATATAAACACCCTCGTGCCCCTGTCTCGTTGATGTGTTGGCCTTGCGTATTTCCAGGATAAGCTACCGTCGGACTTCCTTCCGAGAGAATGTTTCTCGAATGAACGTGACCCAGCGCCCAGTAGTGCATACCAGAACTGATCAGATCAGCGAGTTTGCAGGGAGCATACGGTTCGTGACCGGTATTGCTACCAACGTTGCAGTGCAATAAGCCAATTTGAACCGCTTTCGAGCCAGTCGCTTTGAATCTTCGCGCCAAGTTCGACCGTATGTCGCGCCGCGGGAAGCTTATCCCGTGAATTATCGCGCGAACTGTACCGTCGCGTTCAAAGGGGACTGAGGCAACCTTTGTCCCACGGAAGATGTGGACTTCGTCTGGCCACACGAGTGACGACGCCCAACCGTCCAGCGGGTCATGGTTGCCATGAACGACGTACGAGTGAATCCCAACCTTGGCAAGCTTTCGCAACCCATCCCGGAAAGCTAACTGTGCCCGCAAACTGCGGTTTGCCCCATCGTAGATATCGCCTGCGACAAGCAAGAAATCGACTTCGCGCTTAATGCACAGCTTGATGACATTGTCGAACGCACCAAACGTAGCGTTCTGGAGGAGATCGGCAACATCGCTATCGGTTCCCCTAAGCCCCGCAAAAGGGCTGTCGAGATGTAAATCAGCTGCGTGGACGAACTTGATGGCCAGTTCTTATCACCCCTTCCGACGGAGCTGGGATTCAAACGAGAGACGAACCATCGTAGAAAACGCCGATGCGGCAAATGGAGCTGGCAGAGCTCATCGCATGTCCCCCTCTAACCAATAGTGAAACAAGACCTGTTGAACTTTTCACTTGGCTTTCTTGGTCAGAAGATGTGCAGCCCCATTCCGACATAGGACATCATATACCCTTAGCGTACGGGTTGTCAAGCGGAAATGGCAGGTGCCCTGCATTCTTGAAGCAGATGCTATCTTGCGCTGGCGGGACACAATGGAGTCTAAGACCCCAGTTCATTCGTGCCTCAGAGCAGGCAGGATGTCTTTCTCTAACGCTGCAAACAGCGCAACGGCCGTGCATACAACGCCGCACAACAGGACGAGAATCAGCAGGGCAAGCTGAAATGGGAGGGAGATGTACGATTTGGTGATAAGAACGGCGGGAACCATTGACACTGCTGCGGCTATACAACCCACTCCCATGCCGGCCAGGAGAAGCAGTCCGTGTTCGGTGAACAGCATCTGTAGAACCGTCCGGCGTTCATAGCCGAGAGCTTGAAGTACGGCGATCTCTCGTCGCCGTTCCAGGACATTGCGAAGTACGACAATCCCCATGCCCGCGCCGCCGAGCGTCAGGCCCAGTCCGCCTAATACGAGAAACATGGCGAGGTACGTGCTCTGGACAACGTAGAACTCGCGCAGCCGCTGCACCGCCGGTACGACATCCAGTCCGTAACGTTCGTACGTCCGTTTGAGCGTGTTTGCGACATCTTCGGCTTCCTCGGCAGCCGTATCGATGAGGAAGATCCGGAAACCGCTCTCGGAAGGGTACAACCGCGTGAATGCTTCCTCGGAGATCAGGATCGTTCCCTGGAAGACCGACAGCCGCATCGGTAGCTGTCCCACCAGCTTTAGGGTTACCTCGTTCCCGGACTCGTCGCGGTAGAACAGTGAATCTCCGTCTTCGATACCGGTCTTCTTGCGCAGTCCCCACATGGCGGTGTCGGAATCGCCGACGAGAGCGGGTACAACGGTTCCTTCAAGCTCGAGGTTGAGAAGCGCCCAGAGGTCTTCGTCTTGAGGCAGGAAGGCGCGAATGGCGGACAGTGTGTCCGCGTTTACCCCTAGCAACCGTGGCGTTTGGGCATAATTGAGGTTCAGACAGCTTGCATCGTCCCCGTCATGGACGCGCAAGGGGACGGCTCTGACCTCTTCATCGTCAAGGGATGCGGCTGGGTCATCTTGCAGCGGAACGGTCGCTTCCGCGTAAAGCTCGAAGCCTCCTGTCCCGGACCATCGTTCGCCCGAATGGGCGGTGAGATCCTCGCGCATGGAGGATACCGAGAACACCAGGAAACATCCGCATGCAAGCAGTCCGGCCACACTCAGGCTGCGGCCCCGGCGGCGGGCGATGTTCTGTATGGCGATGCTTGTGACGGTGGGATGCTCGGTTGACCGTTTGGACGCTTGGGCGACCAGGACAAAGCGCAAAAAACCCAGTCCCGATAGTAAGAGAAGCGACCCCACACCGAAAAATGGCAGCACAATGTCGCTCGGCTTGGCGGCCACAATAAAGACGACGATAATGACGGCAAGCGCAAGTCCACATACCGGCAAGACTAGCGGGCGTAGGTGAGGGGCGCGGCGGTGCCCGGCCACGCGTTTTTCGAGTGTGAAATCGGTGGCGAGCAGTTCCCGGGCAGTGCGGCGCATTTGACGTCGTGAAGCGATCGCCATCGTGACGATGGCACAACAGAATCCTAACGCCCCGCCCATAAGCGCGGAGCCTGGTTCGGCGTGGTAGCGGATCGCGGCACTGGCCACCGCGCCCTGCCAGAACCGGCCGAGGCTGAAAATGAGCGCCCGTGTATAGGCTGTTCCGGCAATAGCGCCGACGGCGGAGGCTAACAACGCGACCGCGCCAGCTTCGGTCAATACGATCAGACGGATCCGGCCGGGTCGGAAACCCAGCGCCAGCAGCGTGCCGAATTCGGGGGCGCGTTGCTGCAACGTGAACACGAACAGTAGACCGGTCAAGATCAGCGCCGCAATGATTAGGAAGAAGCTCATACCAAGAAACAGGCCGCCAAAATCCATGGCTTGCGACACAGCCTCCAGCGCCTCGTCACGGACCGGTAGAAAACGTATGCCCACCTTCCCGGGATCAATCGTCTGCGTGAGCACACGCCGGATCTCGCCGACACGGCCCGCGGCCGCTTCAAACCGCACTGCCGTCAGACTGCCGAATCGGTTGCTCCACATGGTCTGCCCCGCCTGAAGACTCACGAATAGCTTCGGTGTCTGTCCGAACTCCTGCCAGTACGACTCGTTGGCGGGATCTTTCAGGAGCGCCTCATCCATGGGCATCCCAATCTTCCAGTCCCGGCACCTATCAACGTTGCTCAGGCCCGGAAACTCCGGCATGAGGTCACGTTCGTCGCGCAGGAGATCCATGGCCAGAACGTCTCGCACGGTGAACGTCCGCTCAGTTTCGACGAACTCGTTGCTGGGAAGAAGTTCATAGTACGTCACACGCAGCTGGTCGCCCTCCCGGGCATCCAGATGTTCGGCCAGCCATTGGTTGATAACGATCTCATCGTCATCGATGTCTCCGAAGGTCCCTCCGGCCAGCGCGAAAGAGTAGGGTGTAGTCTCGCTACCCTTTGACGCTGTGTTTACAAGGTAAGCCAGCGTACCCTGGGCACCGGGTATCGCGAGCGCAGCCCGGGCAACCTCCTCGTCCAGAAACACGCGGTCAGATTCGAGTTGGACGACTCCGGAGGTATGCTCGCGAAGCCGCAGACCCAGATGCTCCAATTCCCAGCTTTCTCGAAGCACCTCCTCAAGGGCGTCCGAGGTCATGCCCTGACCCGCCAGAACGGTGTTAACGCGTCCTTCCAACCCCACTTGCTCCTGGAGCCATGCCAGATTCACAAACGCGTTATACGGCGCAATCTGCGCGGCGGTTAGCGAGTATCGCCCAAGCCCGGTGTCCGGCAAGATCTGCTTCACCGTGAACAGCGTGCGGATTACGGGCTCATTCTCGCGAGAAGAGAGAGGAGCATCCCGCGCCATTAGATCGGGCCTGATCACGCGCAACGATATCTCGTCGCCCGGACCAACGCCGAGCGCGGACGCAAGCTTTTCGTTGACAGCCACCTCATATTCCCCGAGTTCGAGGGTAATATCCGGACTGAAACGCCAGAACCGAGAGTCGACGCCGAGTACTTGTACCTGGTTGACCTGTGTCCTGGCGCCTTCCGGGAACCTGTCCACCAGAGCCATACCGCGCAGGTGCAACACTGGACAGAGTTCTGCACCGGCGCGGTTCTGTATTGCATCAGCTAATTCTTGCTCGACAAAACGATTTTGCAGGTTGATCGCGTGATGGATGCCGCCCAGGCGCGCAAGAGCTGTCTGACGCAACGAGTAATCCACTGAGTCACCGACCAGCAAAGCGCCGGTAAGTATGGCCGAGGCCAGCATAACGCCACAAGAAACGCCGGCATGGGTGCGCCAATAGTAGCGCAAGCTGCTGATTACCAGACGACCTGTCGATAAAGTTTTCATGAGCTGGGCAACAACACACCGTCACGGAGTTCAAGCACGTGCTCCATGCGCTCCGCTACCTGCAGTGAATGTGTCACGACGACGAGTGTCATACCTTCCTCGCGGTTTAGC
>Ga0180437_10006524_pt1 | contig 15509 bp, 11 predicted proteins | sample SS_ome_4_FD_132410 | JGI IMG/M metagenome (GOLD analysis project Ga0180437, IMG submission 132410) | Hypersaline lake sediment archaeal communities from the Salton Sea, California, USA - SS_3_D_1 metaG | ecosystem: Environmental > Aquatic > Non-marine Saline and Alkaline > Hypersaline >...
CGTGCGTCCGGTCCCGGTGGGCAGTCCATCAACACAACAGATTCCGCCGTTCGGATTACGCACATCCCGTCGGGAATCGTCGTCACGTGCCAGGACGAGAAGTCACAACACAAAAACAAAGCCTCGGCACTCCGTGTGCTGCGAGCCCGACTGCAGGACCGCCACGAGCAAGAGAAGCAGGCCGAGCTGTCGGCCAAACGCCGAAGCCATATCGGTTCAGGCGATCGGAGCGAGAAGATCCGGACGTATAACTTCCCGCAGAACCGGATCACCGACCATCGCATCGGCGTCAGCCTTTACGACCTGACGGGGATCCTGGAAGGGAATCTCGACCCGCTGGTCGACGCGCTTCGGGCCAGGGCCGCCGAAGAGGTTTCAGAAGAGTGAATCATCGTTCACGTCGAGATTTGCGGCACACAGGGCGCTTGACAGCCCTCACCCCTACAGCTACCATTGCGAGAATCCCGGGTCTGTAGCTCAGTCGGTTAGAGCGCTCGCCTGATAAGCGGGAGGTCCCTGGTTCGAGCCCAGGCAGGCCCACAGCTACTTATATGCAGTCAAGCAGTGATGTACTTCCAGAGGATGACAACTCAGACAGCTGACACATCTAGGCGTATCATTCTCTATCGCCACCGACTGACAGAATTGCTTGTCAGTTCACCCTGACGAAATCGTTCAACGTCGACATCAGGTCAAGTGCATGGCCCCTTGAGACATTGGCTTACTCTGACTCTCTGCCGAGGGTTTTGAAGACTGTGTTGACAAGGATTTCCACGGCCTCCATGAGCTGTGAGATTTCGATGTACTCATTTGCACCATGCGCTTGCTCGATCTTCCCTGGACCGAAGTAGACCGTGGGAATACCACCCTTTGTCCAGTAGTGATAGGCATCGCTGTCTTCATCCATCGAAGGGACCGGACCCACGATCTCTGGCGCTCGGCCGAGTACCTCAGCCACGCACTTGGAGAGGGTCCGTACGATCTCGGTGTCTGTGGGCTGCTGGAAAGGCCTTCCGACAACATCGTAGTGGACCTCGGCTTCGAGTTTCGGGTGCTCCCTGTGTTGTGCGTCAAGGAAACAAGAGAGACGCGTTTGCACATCCTCCAAAGCAAGCTTGCAGCCAGGGGGGATCCGGATGTCGATCATGGCTCGACATTCACCAGGGATGACGTTTGGTTTGTCTCCGCCCCTGACAGCGTTGACAGACAGTATGGGCGTTTCGTGCCCCGGTCTTCTGGGTTCGAGAATCGCGTCCCGTTCATCCAGCAAGGCGGCTAGGAGTTTCGTCATGTGTTCTGCCGCGTTGGAAGCCGTGGCCGCGTTGAGTGTGTGAGTGGTGGTCCCCTTCGTGATCAGCTCTACCCATAGGACTCCTTCCTCAGCGAGCACAAGCTGAAAATCAGACGGCTCCAGTAAGATACCCATGTCCGCACTGATTAGTCCCTCTTGCATGACGTATGCGGCACCCTCGATCCCCCCGCTTTCCTCTCCTACTGTGAACGCACACAGAAGGCTCCCGGAGAGTGGAACATCGTGCTCGAGCAGAAGCTCGAGCACGTGCAAGATGCATGCCAACCCACCCTTCATGTCGCACGCGCCGCGACCGAAGAGCTTGCCATCGCGAATCACAGGTTGGTACGGATCCATACTCCAGCCAGTGCCTGCCGGAACTACATCAGTATGTCCGGTGAGCAAGAGCACTGGATTGCCCTTTTCACCGCGCAACTCGGCAATGACATTCGGTCTTCCTGCTACCTTTTCGGCGATGATGGGATCCAGTCCGAGTCCCTCGAGTGTCCCTGCTATGTATCTCGCTACCTCGGCCTCATTCCCAGGGGGATTCTCACTTGGAATGGCGACCAGATCCCGCGTCAACTCGACGAGGCGTTGCTCGCTGATGTTGGCCAACACCCTTTCAAGGTATGCCAAAGGTGCCTCCCTTCGCCGACTTCTCAGCAGTCAGTGGATAGCCGCTCTACTTCCCTTGCGACACGCAGGATGTTCCGGCCCATGATGTCTTTGATCTCTTCCTGGTCAAAGCCTGCCGCACGCAGATGCTCAGCGATATCGGTGAAGCAGCTGTCATCGGAGAACCCCAATGGATAGGCGAAGCTTCTTCCGTAGTCGATGGGGGACTCGTGCAGAATCTGCGCCATCCTTTCCGGCGCGAAATCGATGAAGTCGGGGCCAAGAGCCACATTCCGTGTACCGACAAGATCTGCGACAAAGCAGATGTGTCGTTCGATGTCCGCCCATTCTGCCTTTCCATTCGCTAGAAGGCCTGGGAAGAAGTTGATTCCGACAACACCGTCTACCGAACCAACCATGCGTACTTGTCGGTCGGTGAGATTCCGAGGGTGTGAATAGACTGTTGCGGAGTTCGAATGGGATACTACGAAGGGTGCGCGGCATACAGATGCTGCCTCGTGGAAGGTGGCGTGCGAAGTATGGACAAGGTCTACGATGATGCCCAGTCGGTTGGCCATCCTGATCACATCCCTCCCAAACGGCGTGAGCCCTCCACGCTCCTCTGTTCCGGTACCATCCCCTAGCTCGTTGGAGAGGTTCCAAGTGAGTGCCAGCCAACGGAGCCCTTGTTCATAGAGACCTTCGATCGACTCAAGCCGTCCCTCCAAGGCGTGGCAGCCCTCCAGGCCGAGGAAGAGGCCGATGCGCCCATCACGTCTGGCCTCGGCGATCCCCTCCGCGGAGTGCACCAGTCGGAAATCGTCCTGAAGCCGCCCGCAGAGTTCGGCGGTGATTTCGAAGTACGCACGTGTCTCTGCGTAGCCAGCCGGAAAGCCGTCGCCGTCTCCTCCGACTGCGCAGAAGACCGCGTCCACACCGCCGGCTGCGAGTTTCTCCCGCCACTGCCGAACGAGTGCCAGATCCTTGCGTCGCCGATACGAACGGATGACGTAGCACAGAAAATCCGAATGGCAATTTACAGTTGTGGCAGGGCGCTGATCCACCGCGGCATTGGGATCCTTCCCCAGCAACGAGGGGCCTGGCACACGATTCTGCTTTGCGTCGCAATCGCTCACGTCACGTGGTGAATCACGATTGACCGTACACGATGTTTGCCACCAGCGGGTATGTGGAATACCAAACAGCGCGGAAGCCGATGTTGATTCCGACTACGGTTGCCCTGCCCTGGCCGATCCTCTCGGTTACAATAGCCCCCTTGCCTTGGTAGCTCGTTCTTGCCTCTTCGGACTTCGATTCTGCTGCCAAGCTTTGCTCGAAGGCCGCGATGAGCTGCGCGTTACCGGTGGCCTCGAACAGCGGGGACATCCCTGCTTCCTTGAAGTACGGTGGTGGGCAGTAGAAGTAGGCCGCCATTCGGCCGGTCTGTGTCTGTCCATCCCGGCGCGTCACCCCTGCGCAACCTGCGAGAAGCGGATGATCGGGGTTTCTCAGGCTGAGGTAGACGATCCCGCTTCCAAGCGGCGACCTTGCCGTGGTTACATCCATGAGGCCGGAGAGGCCTTCTGCCGCGAACCAACCTCCTCCCATGCCGATGCCCAGGTACTTCCCTCCGGCGGTGACGAACTGCTTGATGAGTGCCACTCCCTTGCTTCCCAGCCCTTGGCCCACTGGCACTGGCGGCTCCCAGGGCTCCTTGTGCCAGGGGTTGTCCGGGTTCAACCCTTCGATCATCTCTTGCCCGTCTCCACCGGGAGCAATCAGCACATCGAGCCCATCCAGTGCACCACTCAGCAGGGCCTCTCGGTCGATCCGCTTGTACGGGAACTCCAACACATCAAGCGACCAGACGATGTCCGCCAAGTGAGCCATGTTCAAATGCCCGATTCCCTCACCTACGTACACGGCAATTCGGGGCATCGAGATCGGCGCTGCGGATCCTCCAACGCTGTCTTGCAGCTGCACGAGGTCAAGGCTCAGCTCCCCTACCAGCTCTTCGGCTCGGTCGAGTAGATCCTCGTTGATGATGAATGACCCTACTGAGAGAGGAGGTGCATCTTGATCCAGCGTCTCGAGCAACCGGGAGACCGAATGGCCGCCCTCCAATAGGCGGTTGGCGAGGATGATCCCCGAGTAGGAGTTGGGAAAGGCCAACTCCCCGCTGCCGTCGCCCAATACGGAGATTCCTCTCTTAGCCAGACCGCTTGCCCTTTGTAGTGTGCTCCTCGCAAACGCCTCCTGTTCCTCCTTTGGCCGATCGGTCAGTACGTAGGCGTCAATGCCATAGTCCGGACAGAGGATTTCCGCCGAGAGATCTCCGTTGGAAAAGAGGGCATGTGCAACTGCAATCCGCGGTTGACGGAAGGGAACGACGTAGGCTGGATACGGCGTCTCGGTGTAGTAGAACGCCATGTCGTGTTGGGTGAGGACGTCCAGGAATTCGCCGAGGACGGTCCGATCCTTCTGGTTCTCGGGAACGATGTAAGCAGCGTTCTCCTCACAGTCGGGGACCTCGCTTCTCACCGTGCGTACGGTGTCGACGAACCGCTTCTGCTCATCGGTCACCTTCTTCAGTACGCCCATGGCGGCGGAGCACTTCTGGCGGACCCGGTCCTCCCACAGCTGCGTTCCTGGCGTTCGTGCTGACTCTGTGAGGACCGCAGGGATCCCATGCTGGATCATCGCCATGTCTACTCGGCCGGTCAGAGGCCCCATGACGAACGACAACAGCCCTTTGCTGCCTATAGGGTCGAATAGGTAGTTGAATCCTTCCGCTTTCCACTCGTCGGCGATCGCCTCACCGAGCTCGTCGACGAGTGTCATTACCCCGGAGTCGTACTGCGGCGGGTAGGGCCTATCATTGTAGGGCGGGCACCAGCATACCTCATCGTGAGACACCCCAAGCAGCGCCATGTCCTCGTGCGGGTCGTAGACGGCGACCAGTCCCCAGTCCCTATTCGCGGACATGATCGACCTGCCTTCCGGCTGTGTGAGGTTAACGAGATCGCGGTTTATGGTGAACCCGTATGCATTGCCGAAACCGGCGCTTCCAGCGGAACGCCGTGTCTGCTTCCATTCTTCGATTGCCAGTCGGCGGCCATCGGGGTTGATGTCCGGCATCACAACCACGATGTTCCTGTCGAGTATCCTCAGCACATCGGAGGCATCGCTTCCTATCAGGTGTTGGATGAGGCCTACGAGTCCCTCTACATGAGCGACCTCCATTCCAAAGCCCCCACCTTCAGCGAGGACGGTAGTCACGGATGACTCGGTGACGTCACTGTCGAAGCGGACATCCACTTCGTTCAAACTGCGGTGCGAGACCTCCGGTGTCGTCATCCGCTTCCCGTCTCGTTGGAGTTGCTCCAGGGCCTGGATGTTGGCTGGGCTGCTGATGATAACCGAGAAGACCTCCCGACCCTCGTGCGTTCTCCCCACCGTTCTGATCCGCGCACGCGGGCTACTCCTCCAGCTGGACATTAGCTCTTGAAGTCTCTCGTAGGAGATGAGTTCGTGTGGTGGTGCTTGGGTTCTCTCCGGTGGAACGCGATACTCACGCATGGACTGCCTCCTTCCTTACGCCGAAATGGGCGATGTGCAAACGGAACGCACAAGCGGGACGGCAACGCCCGCCACAGCGAACCAACGCCGACTGCCGGTCTTGCTGCGCCAACGGTAGCGGACCTTCATCTGGCGGAACACACTGATGACTCGTCAACTGCCCTCCGCCGGGACCACGTCTCCCGACGCGTCCTGCTGTAGTTGCCTAGTGGTTCTCACGAGCTTCTGCGCATAGAGTTTCGCTTGTTGCAGTGACGATGTTTGGACATTGACGACCGGAACGGGCCAATCATCTTGTTCGATCTCGCCGGGTAGTGCTGCCACACAAGCGACGCCGTGACATTGGTCGCCGTACTCCGAGAAGTTTAGCGGGATCATTTGGAGCAACAAGAAATATGTGAAGATCTGCTGGAGCGTCGCTCCCTGTCCGCCGTGTCGCGCGCCTCCTACGGCGATAGCCCCCCCGACCTTTCCTTCGAGAGGTGAGCTGTAACGACCGTTCTCTGCCACATCGATCACTGCAGTGGACCGGTCCATGAGTGTCTTCAGCGGACCCGGGACATTGCCGAAGTACACCGGGCTTCCGATCATGATTGCGTCCGCCTTTGCCATTTCTGCCAGAGCATCTTTCACGGCGTCGTCGTGTCTGCAAAGCGCTCCTGGGACGGTCGCAGCCGCTTCCTTCTCGGTGTTCCCGTACCCCGGATGGCAAATCTGCACGCACCCTGTACAGTAGCTTGCGAGCTTCCCGCCGAGGCCGAAGAACGTGGTGGTTACCCCTTCAAGTTGCTCAATAGACTCCAGAGCGGCTCTCACGATTGTGTCGGTATTGCCATCCGCGCGAGGGCTTCCCGAAATCCCCAGAACATGGATTGCAGGTGACTTCGAGCCGGTCATGACATCGCCCCGGGCTCGGTCATGGTGAGACAAAACTCCGTCCTAGTCAGGATTTCTACGCCATCTCTGGTAACGATCATGTCGTCCTCAAGCCCAACCATTCCCCTTCCAGGTACGGTTATGCACGGCTCCAGGCAGAAGTACATCCCTGCCTCCAAGGGAAACGCCTCCACGCTTCCTTCCTTTCCGATCATCGGGTCCTCGTGGATCCCCAGTCCCAACCCGTGGCCGAGGAACCACCAGTCCATGCCGTACTGTCCGTCTGAAGCTTCCCGCATGGCTTCGTCACAGACCGTGAAGAGGTCGTAGTTCATGATTCCTGGTCTAACGGCCGCTGACGCTTCCTCCAACCCCGCCTTGACGATCTCATAGATGTGCTTCGTCTCGGCATCAGGTTCTCCCACGGACACAGATCGTGAGAAGTCCGAGTAGTAGCCGGCGTAGGCACAGCCGATGTCAATGCGCACGAGTTCGCCGTGTCGTATGACCTTGTTTGACGGAGTGAGGTACCCCAACTGCGGGTAGACACCGGCCCCCACAAAGGGGTTTGCCGAGGAGCTTTCCGCACCGTGTTTTCGGAAGTTGTAGTCAATGATGCCGGTGATTTCGAGTTCCGTTCGGCCGTCCTCCACGGCCCGTAGGGCCCGGTCCATGGCGATTTCATCGATCACACATGCCAAGCGTATTGCCTTGATCTCTTCTTCGTTCTTGATGAGGCGGGCCTTTCGAAGTAGTTCTCCCGCCGAGATGAACTCCATGTGCGGGAGAGCGCTCTCGAGACCGTCCTTGATGTAGAAGGGAAGTGCAGGGTCAAGGGCGGCTACGCGTGAAGCCTGGCCGAAGCCACTCAGAACGCCCGCTATGGTTTCGATCCATGGACCGGGTACGGCCGGGCTGACAGCATCTGACGCTCCCGCCCTAGGCAAGGGCACCACATAGTCAAACCACGGTGCCAGCGTCTTCATCTGAGCGGTCGGCCCTTCGAGTGGCATGAGAAGTGGGAAGGCCATCTCCTTTGTCAAGACGGCGAAGTTGGAGACGAACCATTGAATGCAGTAGTACAATGGCAACCCAGTGAGATACCGCCAATTGTCGATTGCCGCAACGAGCACCACATCGATGTCCAGCTCTTCCATCAGCGTCTTCGTCCGGTCAACATTTAACTGGGTGAGACGCTTCCAGTCGATGTCTGGAGTGACTCCGTTTGTGACTTGCATCATTGCCTCCTTGAACTCACGCCATCGTTCAACGGAATCTCGTCAGGTTTCTCGTGGACTTGGTAACAACTTCCGGTTCGTCGGCAGTGACGATGACCCCTTCTTCAATGCAGATCAGCCCAATGCCCGGGAGGTGGAGTCCCGGCTCAATGCACAGGTACATCCCTTCCTCGAGGGTGTACGAGTTCACCTTCTCCCCAGAGCCGATCATCGGCTCCTCGTTTATCCCCAAGCCGGCAGCGTGTCCTCCGAACCAACCCAGTTGGTGTTCACCGCTTGTCATGTCACGTAGTGTGTCGTTCATTGTGTCGTATACATCTATGTTCGTCCTGCCGGGTCGGCAGATTGCGATGGCTTGATCGATCGCCTTCTCGACCGCCTCGTAGGTTCTCTCAACCTCAGGTGTGGGATGCCCCAAGTAGACGGTGCGGCAGAGATCCGAGTAGTACCCTCCGAAGGCGCACCCAACGTCTAGGATGGTGAGCTCGCCATTGCGGATCGTCTTGTCGGACGGGTACGCATATCCGAGAAGCGGATGGTCGCCGGAGAGAACGAACGGTACGGAGAGCGAGTTCTCCGCTCCGCTGCTTCTCATAGCCTGCTCAATGACGCCAGCGACCTCACGCTCGACGGCGCCGACTCGGACTTGCTTGAGCCCCACGCGCAGTCCGATCTCGCCTATCATGCAGGCGTTCCGGATTGCAGCCAGCTCTTGTTCGTTCTTCACAAGCCGCGCGTCGCGGAGGATCTCACAGCCGTTGACGAAGGCGGCGGCCGGGAGCTCGCTGACCAGGGCATCCTTGATGACAAAGGGGATTCCGGGATCAAGTGCAATGACTCCCTTGTCGACTCCGCTTTCGCGGCAGACGTCCGCGATCAGTGTTGGCCAGACGCCGGCATCCATCGGCTGACGCGCTTCCCTGGTGCCGTCGAAAGGAAGCGGGGCGATTGGGTTGTGCCAACGAGCCGTGCGTTCCATGGCATCCTTCTGGTAGTCCAGCGCGAGTAGATGGGGAAGATCCTCGTTCTTGGTCAGCAAGGCCCAATTCACAACGCTGTAGGCGAAAGTGTAGTTTGTGGGTAGCCCGCTCAAGTATCTGAAGTTCTCGATGGTACCCGCGAGCACCGCATCGACATCGTGAGCATCCATCAGTCCCTTGGTGCGAGCGATGTTGCCAGTCGTTAGCGCCTCCCAGTCGACCTGGTACTGCAGTGAGTCTGTTCCCAGCAATTTGCCCCACCTCCCCTTCAAAGGCTTCACAATACGCCTGTCACCGTGTCTCGGTGGACGTCTTGACGCTGAAGGCAACAAGCAGTATATTTCACTAGTTATAGCGAGTCAAGATTTTTCACTGGGCTCAACGCCTGCAAGAAAGGAGGTGCGCAAGGCTGGGCAAGAGCTACACCGCGAGACAGCGGACGTTGGCACCCCGGAATGAGGACCGAGCCAGCTTGGAGTGCTGGTCAGGTCCTCGCCAAGGAGGTATCTAGTAGTATGAAGCGACTGGCTGCTGTTGCCATTTTCGTTCTTGCCGCTTCGTGTGTGGGGTTCGTCAGCTATGGGGTAGGAGATGCATCCGATCCTGGTACGCTTGTATATGCATTCCGAGAGCCGATGACGACTCTGGATCCGCATGTCAATGTTGACGGCACCCTTCAGATGCTGCGGCCGTGCTACGATGGGTTGGTAAGGTATAAGGTCGGAACCGCCGAACTCGAGCCCTGCCTGGCGACAGCCTGGGAGGTTTCGGCGGACGGTCTCGTCTACACGTTCGAGCTCCGAGACGGTGTTCGATTCCATGACGGAGCAGTCTTTGATGCCGAGGCAGTTCGGGTCAACTTCGATCGGATCATCACGCTGAATCTCGGCGCCGCCTACCTCATCGACGGCGTATTCGACCATCTGGAAGTCGTTGACGAAGACACGGTCCAGATTTTCGTGAAGCAGCCTTCTCCGGGGTTCATCTACTCGCTGGTAGAGATCTACATGATAAGCCCCAAGGCTTTGGCTGAACAGGAGATGGAAGGGGACGGAGCAGCCGCATGGTTCCATGAGAACATCGCTGGCACTGGACCATATACTCTTGAGTACTGGAATCCTGCCAGCGAGCTTGCCCTCCAGCGATTCGACGCATACTGGGAAGGATGGGAAGGCAAGCATCTCGACTACATCGTCGTCAAGAACATCGCTGAACTGGCCACCCAGAGGATGCTCTTGGAGGTCGGGCAGCTCGACCTAATCGACGAGCCCCAAACTGAGGACGTTCCGGCATACCAGGCCAATCCCGACATCACCGTCTACGACGGGCAGCTCCTGCAGGGGTGGTACATCACGATGAACTGCCTGCAGGGTCCCACAGCCGATGTGCGTGTACGGCGCGCGATTGCGTATGCATTCGACTACGCAACCGCGGTGAGCCAGCTTCGGCAGGACCTGGCGGTTCCCCTCCAAGGACCGATCAACGCGAGCAACCCCGCGCACGATCCATGCCTTTTCCGGTTTACGCAAGACCTCGACAAGGCCAGGGAGCTTCTGGCCGAGGCAGGCTATCCCGGCGGCGGCGGGCTCAAGCTGAAGATAGGGGTTGTGCAAAACCTCACATTCGAGATCGAGTGTGGACAACTGCTTCAGGCAGCGCTGGCTCAGCTCGGCGTTGAGCTGGAGGTGATCCAGATTGCCTGGTTCACTTTCCTCGAGATGAGTCAGGATCCTCAGAAGGCAAACGACTTGGCGATGGTGTCGACTCTCTACGCCAGCGACCCGGTACCGGACAAGCACTTCGAGCTGTACTGGAAAACCGGGGGGACCTACAATTGGTCGTTCTTCTCCTCGACTGACATGGGGGCATTGCTAGACGACATCCTCGAACAAGCTGCAGTTACGATTGATGACGACTCGCGCAACGCCATGTATCGCGCTGCTCAGGAAGTCATCGTCGCTGGCTGTCCAGCCGTCTTCACCGTGAATGACTTCAACATACGAGTGATGCGATCCGTCGTCAAGGGGTTTCAGTTCTCGCCGACACTTGTGTTCTACGACCCGTTCTACTACATGTACAAGGAAATGCCCTAGAGCGCGGGAGCTGGTGGTAGGAAATCCAGGATTTGAGACAGGGAGGGCATGGCCCTCCCTGTCTACTAGATAGGGAGGCGAGTTCTTGGCCCAGTTCCTTGCCCGTCGCATACTGTTCTTGATCCCAGTCACCATTGCGGTAACCTTCATCACGTTTGTGATCACAAGGGTAATCCCGGCGGATCCGGCACAGCTGGCCGCTGGCCTCAGAGCAGGGCCGGAGCAAGTGGAGCAGCTGCGTCGCAACATGGGATTGGACAAGCCCTTGTACGTCCAGTACGTCAACTATCTCAAGGGCCTGGCAAGAGGTGACTTCGGCGCCTCGATGCGAACGCGGCAGCCGGTCGTCCGGGACATACTCCGCTACTTCCCAGCGACGGCGGAGTTGGCCTTGGTGACAATGCTCGTCCTTGTTGCAATTGGCATCCCATTGGGGGCCCTCACTGCGACAACACGGAGATCAGTGGACGTCGCGGTTCGAAGCGTCTCGATCGGCATCACAGCGCTTCCCACGTTCTGGTTGGCACTTGTATTTCAGTTCATCTTCTTCTTCAAGCTGCGGTGGCTTCCCGCCTTGGGGCAGATATCATCCGAAGGCTTGCTTCCAGCTCATCCGACGCACTTCTATATCCTGGACAGTATTATAACGGGACGTTTCGGTGCTTTGCCCGATGTCCTGTTGCACATGGTGATGCCGGTCTCAGCCCTCGTTGCCGGCCGGCTGGCGATCGTCGTACGAATGACGCGAGCCGCTTTGCTTGAGGAGCTCCGGCAGGAGTATGTCAGAACGGCCCGGGCGAAGGGACTCAGTGAGTTCAGAGTCCTTCTAGGACACGCCCTGCGCAACTCCCTGATTCCGATTGTTACGGAGTTGGGTCTTCACATGGGTTGGTTGCTGGGTGGGGCGGTTTTCGTGGTGGAGCTGATCTTCTCTTGGCCGGGAATCGGCCTGTATGCAATCAAGTCCATCATGGCACTTGACTACATGCCAATCATGGGAACGACGCTCATCATGACAGTCATCTTCGTAATCATTAACCTCTTGGTCGACATCTCCTACACATTCCTGAACCCGAGGATCCGTTACTGAGTAGAGGGGGTAGGCATTGAGGAGGACGTGGCGACGGGCAAGGCGAAGGCGGGATCCAGTGCTCGTGTGTGCGAGCATTCTCTGCTGTGCAATCGTTGCCAGCGCGGTATTGGCTCCGGTCCTTGCCCCCTATGATCCACTGTCTATGAACTTCGCGGATCGATTCAGCCCGCCGAATGCCAAGCACTTCTTCGGGACCGATTCGTTTGGCCGAGACCTCTTCAGTCGGGTGGTCTACGGGACTCGCATTTCACTGCGCGTCGGGTTCTTCGTGCTGGTTGTCGCCATGACGATTGGTGGTGTCATCGGCACAGTAGCGGGATACTACGGTGGTGCAGTGGACTCCATTCTGATGCGGATGACCGACATCTTCTTCGCCTTCCCGTTCTTGATCCTGGCGATGGCGATCGCTGCTTCGCTTGGACCGGGCATCGGCAATGCGATCATCGCTTTGTCCGCGGTCTGGTGGACTCCCTACGCTCGCTTGTTCCGCGGACAGGTTCTGAGTGTGCGCGAGCAGGAGTTCGTAGAAGCAGCGACTGCAGTGGGTATGAGCGATTTCCGGGTCATGTTTCGGCACATCCTACCGAACTGCTTCGGCCCCATCTTTGCGCGTGCGACGACGGACATCGGCTACATCATTCTTGCCGGTGCGACCCTCGGCTTTGTCGGCCTAGGTGCACAGCCTCCAAGCCCGGAATGGGGGACACTAGTTTCCGAGGGGCGGCTCTACCTGATGACCAGCTGGTGGCTTTCGATGTTCCCCGGACTGGCGATATTCTTGACCGTGGTCGGGTTCTCGCTTCTTGGAGACGAGTTGCACCGACGATTGATGCATGGGTGACAAGGCAGCCGTCGGCCTTGCTGTCGAGGAGCGCTCTCTTCGGGGCGTACCTGAAGGGAGACCTCACTCGAGCCAGCAAGCGAGAACCTGGACGGAGGTCCTCAGGAACGGCCGTACGCTCGTCCATGAGCGGCCTATCGGCGTGCCGTCCCCGCCTAGCGCAGGATCTTCAGGGTTTGAACCCAGAGTATCTTCGCCGGCGCGCTTCCGTTGATGCGTATCGTGTGCGGACAGCTCGAGTCGATCTGGAAGCTATCGCCCGATTCGAGGAGGTGTTCCTCGCCTTCGAGGACAAGGAGAACTTGCCCAGAGAGAATGAAACCGAACTCCTCACCTTCGTGCGGCAGAACCGGCGGTGCGTAGCCGGGGGGATACTCGGCGATGAAAGCCTCCAGCGTTCGATTCGGTCGCGAACCCGAGAGCATCGAATAAACCGTCTCTGAGCTTCCAACCCGAATCTGATAGGGTGGCTCGCCCGCCCTCGTGATTGCTGCGCCATTGGCGATGGGTGCTTGGAAGAACTGCGAGATGGGTATCTCCAGAGCATCAAGGATGGCCTTCAATGATGCAACAGATGGTGAAGAAAGGCCTCGCTCGACTTGAGAGAGGAACCCGACAGACAGCCCGCAGCGTGAGGCAAGCTGCTCAAGAGTCTCCTCCCGTTCCTTACGGAGCCTGCGGATGTTACGGCCGAGCGTCTTGTTGTCCATGGCGGTTTCACTATAATGACATGAAGGTCTATGTCAAGCCCGCGGATTCGGAGCTTCTCGTGTGCATTCCGAAATCAAGACACCGAGACGAGCAACTACGATGACGCGCCGCTCGGAATCGATCCATGAGGACAGCTAGCATCGTGGAAGACCTGACGGACTACGTTGCACGACGTTTCGATGCGCTACGGCTTGGGTAGAGCCGCCGGGTGAGGATTCAGAACGGCTGTGGTACGCAAAGGCCAACGCTGTTATCGCGCACTATGAGGGCCTGCCCCGCACCGGCGGAGGTGTCCTTGAGATACCGAGCGTGGTTCCGTGAAGACTAGCAGGCGGATCTCCTTTGTCGATACGCATACGGCCGGAGAACCCACCCGGCTCATCCTCGATGGTTTCCCGACTCCCCTTGGCTCGACGATGGAGGCGAAAAGGAGATGGCTGAGCGAAAACGCGGACTGGCTGCGCAATCTGGTTCTCCGGGAGCCTCGTGGCCATCGCGGTATGTTCGGTGCGATCCTCACGAATGCCACGGACAAGGACTGCCAGACAGGGGTGATCTTCATGGATGGCGGTGGCTACCTCCGGATGTGCGGGCACGGCTCAATCGGAGTCGCCACCGCTCTCGTCTCCATCGGCGCTTTCAGCGGGCCGGGGCTCCTGCTTGACACACCTGCGGGGGTCGTCAGTTGCCACATCCATAGTGGCAGCTTTGGCCTAGAGGCAGTCACGGTGCGAAACGTCCCATCATTCTATGTTGGGGAGGTGACGGCCGAGCGAACCACGGCTTCACTCGCGTACAGCGGCAATCTGTTTGCGCTAGTCGATGCCGGGCCGATGGGCCTTAGGTTAGGACTCTCGGCGACTGAAGATCTCGTTCAGCTAGCATTGAAGCTGAGAAGCGCCCTCAACCAGATCGGACCGTGGCACCATCCCGCCAGTGGAGAACCGATGTACGTCGAGTTGATCGAGTTCTACGAGGAGAACCCCATCCCACGAAATGTCGTTGTTTTCGGCAAAGGACAAGTCGATCGCTCTCCCTGCGGAACCGGACTATGCGCCAAAATGGCCTTCCTGCATGCAGCAGGACGCCTTTCGATCGGAGCTGAGTATCCATACCGCAGCATCTTGGGCACGGAGTTCGTAGGCATGATCGTGCGGGAGACGAGAGTCGGGACCATGAGGGCAATCGTCCCGGAGTTCACTGGTACGGCATACATCTCTTCTCTAGGCAGTCTTGTGGTAGAGGAGGGCGACCCGTTTCCAGAGGGTTTCGAGCTAAGTCCGACAAGGCTAGTATGATGCTGTATACTTGGCCTCTCCACGACTCAGTGTCTTGTAGGGCCCGTTGTGAGTAGGTCAGCTCGGCCCTTGTGACAAGTGGAGTTCTCACCGCAACTGGCCATGGCATATCACGAGCGCCTGGTTGCGCTGCTGCGTACGCTGGGGGCATGACTATTTCATTTGTGGAGTGCTCGTCAAGGACGCCCAAATGACCATGCAGCTCGGTGGGAGCCGCTCGATCTCCCTTGCTTGGCTCGGCCACCGATGAGTTCCGAAGTTTCCCAGTACTCCAGGGTGTGCTGGACAGGCCTGAACGGGCTACTCTTCCCGCAAGGAGGACACCAGAAGGGTGATGGAGCAGGCCTCAGGAGTTCGAAGCTCTTCCAGGCAGGCCCACCACTCTTGAAAGCCCGCCGATCCCGCTTGTTTCTCACCTAGTGTGCCGTCATGAGCACGAGGATAATGCCGCTTCCCTCCGTCATCGGCTCGAGCGCCTTGCCGACCAGCGCGCACGGGCAGGGATCCGGGCCGGCCCAGCGCATGGCGAGGCCCGGAGTCGATGAGGTGACGAGAAGATCGCCGATCCGGATCGGTCCGCCCTCGTCGGTGACCTTGACGGGGACGATCCCGGCGAGCGCGAGCAGGGCGCGGCTTCCATCGACGAGTTCGCCTCCGAGCACGACGCCCGGCTCGGTCGAGATCACCCCGGCGACGCGGTGTGAGCACGGCCCGTCGGTGAGGCGGTACGCCCCCGGTTGGGCGGGATCGAGGATCACGACGTCTCCGGGCTCGACCGGCTCGCTGACGGAGACCCATTCGGCTACGTCGGCGGGTACCGTTACAAAGGCAGCAGCGTGGATCGGGCGATCGGCGAAGACCTGCCCGGCACTGTCGACCCGGAAGACGGCC
>Ga0180437_10006525_pt1 | contig 15503 bp, 10 predicted proteins | sample SS_ome_4_FD_132410 | JGI IMG/M metagenome (GOLD analysis project Ga0180437, IMG submission 132410) | Hypersaline lake sediment archaeal communities from the Salton Sea, California, USA - SS_3_D_1 metaG | ecosystem: Environmental > Aquatic > Non-marine Saline and Alkaline > Hypersaline >...
ATGTGATTGTGCCCGGACATGGCGGCCTATGCGCACCTGCCGAAACACAGGCCCTGACCGACTATATCACCGCCATCCGCGAAAGGGTCTGGGAGCAGTTCGAAGCCGGCCTCACCAGACGCGAAACGGTTGACAAGGTCAAGATGGATGACTTCTATGCCATTCCATCTGATCGGCGTACCGCGGTTGAGCGAACTATCCGGGGCAGCGTGGAGCGGGTGTACGACGAGTTCAAGAAGGGACCTCCAAAGCGCCGCCGATAGCCTCACGTTGGGAGGAACCGTGCACCTTGGACGCACGTCTATCAAGCAAGATCCTCCGTTGCCCAAAAGGAGCCATCGCACGTGCGCAAAGCCTTGTTACTGCTGCTACTATTCGCCTTCGGCATCTCCATGATCGTCAACGGCTGCGGCACATTGCTCCACGCCCTCAACTAGCGTTCATCCCTGCTCCAGGTCTGCGTAACTCGTGGGCGGCCACGCCCCTGTGCGCTCACGCGGGCTGGCCCCAAGAGAAGGATCTTGCGTCGTGTACGTTGCTCATACACGCCAGCATTCTCGCAGAAAACTCGCCGATCTGCTGTTCGGCTTGCGCACGCTGGGCCTGGGCTTGGCGATTCGGGCCGCATTGTATCCCTTGCGACGCGCCTACCTCGAAGCCAAGTTTGCAGGTCCGCAGCCGCGCGGCTCGGTGTTGACCGCCCTGACTGGCTTGCTTTCCGCCATTGGGCCCAGCAGAGCCCACGATCCCATCGACGCTCAGCGCCTCACTCGCCCAGGGGACGTGCTATCCTACAGCCAGACGAGCTCGGCAATCGTACTTCAATGCGAGAATGCGGCATTGCAGCTGACAGCGCTCGCGCCGGAGGTATGGCGCGTGCGTATGAGCCGCAATCGAAGCTTTGCGCCGCTCGATTCGTACGCCCTGGCCAAGGGCGACAATGAATCGCCCGTCGCTCCCCTACAGTGCGTTGAGGGGGCAAACGCCGTGGTGGCGCGCAGCGCATCGCTCACCTGCAACATCAATAAGCGACCATGCCGGCTGAGTTTCACTGATTCTGATGGCTATGCCGTCTTCGCGGAGAGCTCCGGAATGGGCTGGCTTGGCCCTTGTCTGACGCACGCTCGTAGGCTCGTTGACGACGAACACATCTACGGGCTGGGCGAAAAGGCCTTTCCGCTGAACCGTCGGGGGCAGCAGTTTGCGGTGTGGAACCAGGATCCTCAGCAGTACGAGCCCGGTGCTGATCCAATCTATCTGAATGTCCCTTTCTACCTGAGCCTGGCCCGCGAGCGATGCTTCGGCCTCTTCTATGACAATACCTACCGTTCGTACTTTGATGTTGGCCATCACCACGGTGACGAACTCGTATACTGCGCGGACGATGGAGAGCTTTGCTACTACTTGTTCTATGGGCCATCGCCGGCCACCGTGTTGGAAAGATTCACTGAGCTCACGGGACGCATGCCCCAGCCGCCGCTGTGGGCCCTGGGCTATCAGCAGAGCCGTTGGAGCTACTATCCCGAAGCTCGCGTCCGCGAGATAGCAAACCTGTTTCGTCGGCACCGCATTCCTTGCGACGCCATACACCTAGACATCCACTACATGGACGGTTATCGCTGCTTTACCTGGGACCGGTCGCGTTTTCCGGACCCGGCAGCGCTGATTGATGACTTGCACAAGCAAGGTTTTCGGGTGGTGACCCTCATCGACTGCGGCATCAAGGCCGATCACAGCTACGACGTGTGCGCTTCCGGTCTCGAGGGAGGCATGTTCTGCACATACCCAGACGGAAATCCCGCCGCCGGTCCGGTTTGGCCCGGTGAGAGCTACTTCCCCGATTTTACCGCGCCTCGCGTGCGTGACTGGTGGGGCGATCTGCACCAGGCCTGGGTAGAGATGGGCGTCGACGGCCTGTGGAATGACATGAACGAGCCCACGGTTATCGGCCCAAGAGGCGATACGCTAGCCAGCTGCGTACACCACGACTGGGAAGGAGAAGGAGCCGACCACCGCCGCGCCCACAATGTCTACGGGCTGCAAATGGCACGCGCTACATACGAGGGACTGCTTCGTCTTCAACCAGAGCGACGCCCCTTTGTCTTGACCCGCTCCGGTTGGGCCGGCACACAGCGCTATGCCGCCTCTTGGACCGCAGACAACGCTAGCACATGGGAGCACCTGCGCTTGACCGTTCCGATGGTCCTGGGGCTTGGACTCTCCGGGCTGGGGTTCACCGGCCCCGACGTGGGCGGGTTCAGCGGTGATGCCGACCCGGAGCTGCTGGTGCGCTGGACACAGCTGGGCGCGTTCCTGCCTCTATTCCGCAATCACAGTGCACGCTCCACCAAGAACCAGGAACCTTGGGTGGATGGCGAGCCCTACTTAAGCGCCAACCGCAGGGCAATCGAATTGCGCTACCGCCTCCTGCCTTACATGTACACCGCGATGTGGCAGTGCGCGCAGCATGGGCATCCCATTGCTCGTCCTCTCTTTTGGGCCTTTGCACACGACGAGCGCTACTACGGGCTGCAAGACCAGTTCCTGTGTGGCGACGCACTGCTCGTAGCACCCATTTGCGACCCCGGAGCCACCTCGCGCCGCGTGTACCTGCCTGACGGCGACTGGTTCGACTTCTGGAGTGACGCAACGCACAGCGGACCGGCGGAGGTTGTGGTACCGGGGCCTCTAGATCGCTGCCCTCTGTTCGTGCGTGCCGGGACTGTGCTGCCTATGTGGCCACTCGTACAGCATACGGGCGAGCCTGTTGCGCAGCTTATACTCCATGTCTATCCGGGACGCCAGACCAGCTGGCTGTACGACGACGACGGAGAAACCATGGCCTATCGCAGCGGTGGGTATCGTGTGACCCGTTTCGACTGTCAAGAGCAAGGCGAACATGGGCTGAGCGTGACGTCGCAGGTGCGAGGCAACTACCGACCGGGCTATCGGTGCTGGCAATGGCGAATCCATGGCCTCACTGAGGAGCCAGTGCAGGTGGTCGGTGACGGGCTGCCAGTTGGGGGTACAACCTTTAATGCTCAGAAAGGCGTCGTCGCCGTGGAGACGGGCGAGCTTGGTGAGTTCCACCTTACTTCGTGACCCGGGCTGGTGTTTCCGCGCAGCTGTGCGCTGCGCTTGCGGCCGCCATCAGCAAGAGGTAGAATCTGCCCATGGAACGGCCGCCTTTGACCCTCGCCACGCTTCGTGCAGCGCTTCGCCGGCCCCTTCCGGGGCGGCCTGCTCAACTCAGTATGGCAGTGCAGCCGCGTCCCGGTGATCGTCCCGACCTGCCCGAAACGTGCCCCCACGAAGCCGCCGTATCGCTGCTCTTGTACCAGCAGGCGGGCGAGTGGGTGCTGCCTCTCACGCGTCGTTCGGACACGGTGCAGATTCACAGGGGACAGGTCTCGCTGCCTGGGGGTGCGCGTGAACCTCAGGATCGCACCCTGGCGCATACTGCTGTGCGTGAAACTTGCGAGGAACTCGGCATACGCGAAGACAGTATCGAGTTGATCGGTGCGCTGACGCCGCTCTACATCCCGGTTAGCGGATTCTGCGTATACCCGCACGTCGCCCACTCCAGGCGCATACCAGCCTTCCACCCACAGAGTGAAGAAGTAGCGGAGATTCTGGAAGCCCCCTTGTGGCAACTGCTCGATCCCAGCACACGCAGAGTTGTGAATCGTGTCAGAGATGGACGGCGCTATCGCGTGCCCCTTTTCCAGCTGCACCACCACCAAGTGTGGGGCGCGACGGCTATGATCCTCGGCGAGTTCGTCGCCCTGCTGCGCCAGGCGCTCGGCGCCCCGTCGACCCAACCCTAGCAGCTACAGCATTGTCAGATAGCGGCGCAGCTCCCAGGCCGTCACCTGCGTTCGGTACTCGTCCCACTCCAGACGCTTAGCCTCCAGATAGCGCCGGAATGTGTGCTCGCCCAACACGTCCGCGATCACCTTGTCGGACTCCATCTCCTGCAGCGCTTCCTCCAACGTGCCGGGCAGCGCGTCGATCTCGTGTCGCCGCAGTTCCAGCGCATCGAGTTCATACACATTCTCTTCCACTGGCAAGGGCGGCATCAGCTGACGGCGAATGCCATCGAGACCCGTCGCCAGCATCACCGCAAAGGCCAGGTAGGGATTGGCGCTCGGATCGGGACAGCGCAGCTCGCAACGCGCCGAATCCTTTCCCAGGCCTGGAAGGTACCCTGGGATCCGGATCAGCGCAGAACGGTTGATTCGTCCCCAACATATGTACACCGGCGCTTCGTACCCTGGGACCAGCCGCTTGTACGAGTTCACCGTTGGCGCCACTATGGCAGCCATTGCCTTTGCGTGCTCCATCTGGCCAGCGATAAAATGGTAGGCGATACGCGACAGCTGATAGGGGTCCCCCTCATTGTAGAACGCATTCTTCCCGTCCAGCGTGCTCATGCTCTGATGCGTGTGCATGCCAGAACCGTTCTGCCCAAAGAGCGGCTTGGGCATAAACGTAGCGTAAAGACCTTCCCTCTGAGCTATGGCCTTGATCGCATACCGCAGAGTGACTACCGCATCCGCGCTGGCCAACGCATCCGCATACCGGAAATCCACTTCGTGTTGGCCTGGCGCGACCTCATGATGCGTAGCCTCAACCTCAATGCCCATCGCCTGCAGGCTCAGCGCGATGTGATTGCGAACCCGCGAGGCCAAGTCGCGCGGTGAGAAGTCAAAGTAGCTGCCCACATCCTGGGGCACTGGACTGACACTGGGCTGGCCATCCATCTTGAACAGGAAGAATTCCACCTCAGGCCCCGTCTCATAGTGGTATCCCATCTGCACCGCCTCCGCCACCACCTGCTTGAGGATGTGACGGGGATCGCCAACAAAGGGCTGTCCAGCAGTGTCGTAAATGTCACAGATCAGCCGCGCCGTGCGTTCGTCCTCGGCGGTCCACGGCAGAACTCGATAGGTACTCAGATCGGGTCGCAGAACCATGTCGCTCTCACAAATGCGCGCAAAACCCTCAATCGACGAGCCGTCAAAGTTCTGTCCGTTGCGCAGGGCCACCGGAAGCCTATCCACAGGGATCGTGACGTTCTTGACCGTGCCAAAGAGATCGGTGAACTGCAAACTGACAAAGTGAATCCCGTCAGCCTCCGCCCTAGACATGATGTCCTCTGCCTTGTATGTCATACGTCTGTCCCTCCGCTCAACAGGAGAAGCGACGACCTCTGTGGAGATCGCCGCTGTCTCCCCCTTTGTCTGGGCCTCTAGGCCCGCTATGGCACACCACGTGGTGCTTATCGGGATGCCATTGTACACCACAACGAGACAGCTGCCAAACAGACCTGTCTCCGATACGAGCTGGTCCGAGCCTCTGAGGTGGCGCGGTCCCTGTGCCTTTGACCGCGCAAATAGCTTTGGGCATAATGGAGACCATGAACCGGCAGGGAACAAGGGTCGCAGAACACGAAGGGGATCGCCCACACGGCGGTATTCCGTTGGCCAACCGCTTCCGTCATGCCACGCTCTGTGGGCTGCTAATCAGCATGTGGTGCCTCAGCTGCACCGGTTCCTCTGATCCCGGGATTGAATGGCAACTAGGCCAGAGCCCAGAGTCAGAGGGCTGGCGCGTAACCGTACACAGCCTCTCGCCACTTCCCAACGATCCATACCGCCAGCCGTCGAACGGCCGCGTCTTTGTGGCCGTGCAACTCACGTTGGAGAACCATAGCCCCCGAATTCGTTATGTCATGCCCGAGCAACAGATGATTCTGGTCGACGGCGACAACCACGCATACGCGCCCGACCGTGAGGCAGCAGTGATCGCAGCCCGCACACTCGGTTGGCTGATCCCCGAAGGCGAGTTTCCACCTGGAGCCATCGGGAAGGGGGCAATTTCGTACCAAATTCCCATTGGCACAAAGGATCTGCGCTGGGTGTTTCACACTGCTCTGTGCCCCGCAGCACCCACGATGACGTTCGCGCTGGGCGACGCACCCTGATCATGAGCGCACGCCGCCCCAGGTCGCCAACTCGCCTCGCCCTAGGTGCCCTGTGGGATTGGCTCTTTCCCCCACGGTGCGTCGCATGCGACTCTCGCGGCGCCTGGTTCTGCCCGGCCTGTCTGGGCCAGATCGAGTACTTCTCGGCTCCTGGTCGGCAAAGGAAAGGGGAGTTTGCTCCGTTGCAGGGCGCGCGGTCGGCCGCACCTCTCGAAGGTCCGCTGCGCGAGGCCATACACCAGTTCAAATATCAAGGCGTGCGAGTGTTGGCCGGTGTGCTGGGCGATATCTTGCAAAGAGGGTGGTCCGTCCACCCTTGGCCTGCAGAGGTCATCGTGCCGGTGCCCTTGCACCCCAGCCGCCTGCGCCAACGCGGATACAACCAGTCGGCGCTGCTCGGGCGCGAGCTGTCACATCGGACGGGCTTGCCAATTGTGGAGACGGTTCTGGAACGCATCGCTCCAACACGCCCACAGGTAGGTCTCTCAACCGAAGAGCGTGCTGACAATGTGCGCAATGCCTTCAACTGCGTCGAGCCCGGACTGCTGGGCGCTCGGGTCCTCCTGGTAGATGATGTCTGGACGACCGGCGCAACAATGCGTGCCTGCGGGCAGGCGCTGCTGTTGGGAGGTGTCCAGGCGGTGTGGGGTCTGACTCTGGCCCGCGGCTAGCCCGGGCGTTGATGACCTCAAGTCCAATTCCTGTCTTTATCTGTGGCTCACAGACTCCACTAGCGACAGACCCCTTTCACGCCAGGCGCTGACAAAGGCCTGCCCATCGACCGCCAACTCCAGCGGCACCGCGCCGCGCGGCGTCCTGCCTGCCGCCATGAGGTGCGCGACAATGGCCACTGGGAAGCCCGTCATGCGCTCCATCGCCCGCAGGCCGGTGGCGACGTCGTACTTGTCCATCAGGTCCAGTTGCACGGCGACCGGCTCCCCGTGCACGCCCTGTCCACTACATATGACGCGCAGTACAACTACATCCGGATCATCGGGAAATGTGATCCTGGGTTCGACCAGCGTGTGGAATACCTCGCGCGGTACCACGCTCACGCCACTCACTGCAATTGGCTCCTCTTGCAGCAGACCAAGATCGGCAAACCCCTTGAACGTCAAACAGTGACCAGGATAGCGCACGGTCTTTTCTTCATAGCTCTGCAGCATGCCCTTGAACGTCCAGGGACAGGTCGACGTGCCACCAGCAGTGACAAAGGCCTCGCATCGACCTACCGGAGGCGGAAACTCGATTCCTTCCAGCTCGCTGAACACGGGCACATTCGTGATCTGGCCATCTCGAAGGTACACGGCATCGCCAGCATACTCGTTGCTGAGGCCGGCGACATTGAAGGTCAGTAAGTAATCAAAAGGTGGCCTCGGTTGTAGGGGCAGGCCGCCCACGAAGATGCGCACATGGAGCGGCTCCGCCACCTTTCCCATCGCGTAGACCGCCAGCGTGTTCCCCATCCCAGGCATCAACCCGCAGTCAGGGATGACCGACACGCCAGCCTCCTTGGCGGCAGCATCCAATCCCAGCTGTCTCCACACCAGTTCCGTGTTTCCACCCAGGTCGCACATGTTGGCACCAGCGTCAATTGCAGCCTGGGCCACGGCTAGATTGAAGCGGTACGGTACGGCGCTGATCACCACATCGATACCTCGCAGTAGTTCGGCGAGGGCTTCCCGATCCCCGACGTCCACTGTCACAGGCTCGACACTGTGATGTCCGAGCAACTCATTCAGCCGTCGCGCCGCGTATCGGGCGAGATCACCATCGTGATCCCCGATCAACAGTGAGCTGGCCTCGCCAAACTGCGCCAAATCGAACGCTGCGGCTCTGCCTTGCCGACCAGCGCCCAAGACCACGTAGGAGTAGCTCATATCACCACCTTTGTTTCCAGTCTGCTGCCTCAGCAATGGACTCGACCCGCCCTGCGATCAAGCTCCATCTCGCCCAGCGACTGTCTGGGCACTCACGTGCCAAAAAGTCGGGAGACATTCTAGGGCATTAGCTGCAATTCCACAAGGGGCATTCTGACGCTGCGGGGCCACAGAATTCCACTTTGGAAAGCGCCTGTGTTCGTACTATAATCGGGCGTTAATTCTGGAGCCCGCCTGTACGGAATCCAAAAGAGGAGTATAGATGCTTCCCAACCTGCCAATTGAAGTGACTTGTCCCAAGTGCGGCGCCAAGTACGTCGCGCAGGTCAAGAGCGTGGTCGACGTGGGTCAGGAGCCCGCCCTTAAGGCTGCTCTGTTGCGCGGTCGGCTGAACACGGTGCGCTGCCCGTCGTGCGGAGCTGTGGGTGCGATCAGCACACCGCTGCTCTATCACGACCCAGACAAGGAACTGCTTCTCATCCTGTTTCCACCACAGCTCAACATGAACCTTGAGGACCGTGAACGGCTTACCGGAAGCCTGGTCAATGCGCTGATGAGTACTTTGCCCGCCGACGCGCGGAAGGGATACTTCCTGAACCCGCGCACCGTGCTGACGATGCAAAGCCTCATCGAGGAGGTGCTCAAGGCTGACGGGCTCACAGACGAAATGATCGAGAGACAGCGCAACCGAGGACGCGTGCTGCAAGATCTGCTTCGCGCCTTGGATGAGCCTGAGCAGCTGGAGCGTCTTGTGGAGGAGACCAGAGAGTATATCGACTACTCCTTCCTTCTGACACTCTCAGCGGCAGCGGAAGACAGTGCGGCTAGTGGCCAGGAAGAACTGGCCAAGCGGCTTCTGACACTGCGTGAGATGCTGTTAGACAAACTCAAAGTCACGCTGCCCGAACCACTTTCGCTGGAGACTCCTCCAGCCGATGTACTCGACCAGATCCTGCAGACCGATGATGAGGCAAGCCGTCGGGCCTTTGTGGTGTACAACCGACCGCTGCTTGACTATGGATTCTTCCAAGAGCTGACAGCGCGCATTGACCAAGCATCGCCCGAGCAAGCCGAATCCCTGCGCAGCCTGCGGACGGAATTGCTCAAGCTCACCCAAGAGCTGGACAGAGAGACGCTAGCCGCGCAGCAGGCCAGGGTCCGACTTCTTCAGGACATACTCGACAGCCCTGACCCAGTTCAGGCCCTGCGCGAGCGAAAGCAGGAGATCGACGTGCTGTTCTTGGGTGTCTTGGCCGCCGCAATCCGTGCGGCTGAGGAGTCAGAGAGCGACGAGGAACTCCAGCAGCTGCAGTCGCTCAGCGACGCAGCGATGTCCATACTTCAGGAGGATTTGCCTGCTGAACTGCGCCTGGTGAATGACTTGCTCACCGCCGAGTATCCGGAGGGCACCGAGGAGGTTTTGCGCAAGCGTCGCAGTGAATGGACTGCCGACTTGGTCGATATGCTAGGTGACCTCGTGAAGGACCTTGAGGCCCAAGGGAGGCCTGAGGCTGCACAGCGATTGAGCGATGTCCGCCAGCAAGCGCAAACCGTGTTGGAAGAAGCTGCTGCCAGGCCTCAGGATGCATAGCTGCTGCTCTGTCACAGGCAGCTAGATACACCATTGACCGGACTATACAAGGTTGATGACCTGCGAGTCATCAACCTTCTGTGTGACTGGAGATGAACAGAACCAGCTACGCGCCCCAGACGATGAGCCGTGGCTCAAAGGGATTCGCCAGATCCTCATGCCGCGGCAGAACGCGCACGGTGTAGCCACGTCGTCCGCTGCTCTCGCAGCGGACTCTCCCTGCGAAGAGTGAGAGTCCCTTTTCCACGCGCACGAATGTCATTGACGTTGCGCGCCCATCGCTGATCTCATCGTTGGGATTCAACGCCCCCTCGTAGATCTCAACCAGCACATCCTCTGGCCGGAGATGCCCCAGCCGAACGCTGGCCCGCACTTCCATCTCCGTTCCCACAGACAGCACACCATGTTCGTCGGTCTCCACGCCAACAATCTCAACCTCTGGCCAGTGCAGGTGCAGGTTTGCCTTCCAAGCACCGATGGCCCGCGCACGGGAAAAGCTGTGATCCGATAACCTCTCGAAGCGGCGCTCTGCTCCCCAGTAGAGCCGCTCTGCATACTCGATGACCATGCGATTGGTGTTGTAGATTGGCACTACCGCGCGCATGGCGTCCTTCATGCGTCTAATCCAACTACGCGGCAGGCCATCGGAAGCCCGGTTGTAGAACAGCGGCACGATTTCCTTTTCCAGCAAGTCATACATGGCGTTCGACTCTACCTCATCCTGGTAGTTACGGTCTTCATACAGCTCTCCACGCCCGATTGCCCAACCGATGTCCGGATGGTACGCTTCCGCCCACCAACCATCCAGAACGCTCAAGTTGAGAACACCGTTCGCCGACGCCTTCATACCGCTCGTGCCACTTGCCTCTCGCATCAGGACCGGGGTGTTGAGCCAAACATCGGCCCCCTGTACCAGATAGCGAGCAACGTTCATGTCATAGTCTTCGATAAAGACCACGTTTGCCAGGCCGTTTTCGCGCGTCAAGTGGATCAACTGGCGAATGATCTCTTTGGCTGGGTTGTCCTTTGGGTGGGCCTTGCCGGAGATGATCACCTGCACTGGCCGTTCTCCGTTGGTCAGAATCGCCGCCAGGCGCTGAGGATGGCGCAAGAGCAGCGTGGCCCGCTTATACACAGCAAAGCGCCTCGCAAAACCGATCGTCAGCGCTTCCGGGTCCAGCCTTTCTGTGGCATAGGCTATCTCTGCCGGTGGGGACCCGCGCTTTTCCAGTTGCTCCCGCAGACGATGCCGGGCGAAAGCCACCAGACGTGCCCGGCGCCTCTCATGCACGCGCCACAGCTCCTCGTCAGGTATCTCATCCACCGCATCCCAAACAGTCTGATCGGAAGGTCTCTCCGTCCACCGTGGTCCCAAATACCGGTCCAAGAGACCCGCAAGGTCCTGCGAGATCCAGGAGCGCGTGTGCACGCCATTGTTGATCGCGACAATGGGGACCTCCCGTTCGGGCACACCGGGCCAGATATTGCTCCACAGCTTGCGTGATACATCCCCATGAAGCTGGCTCACGGCATTCGTCTGCCCTGCCAGGCGTAGCGCCAAGACCAGCATGTTGAGAGGTGAAGCCTCGTCGGCAGGAAACTCTCGACCCCAGCTCAGGAACTCTGAGCGCGAAAGGCCTAGCGTGCCGTAGTAGGGACCTAGGTACTTCTCGACCAACCCCGCATCGAAGAGATCAATACCTGCGGACACGGACGTATGCGTCGTGAATATGTTGGATGCACACACGATTTCCTTAGCCTCAACGACTGTGAGCCCGTGCTCGCTCACCAGTTGTTGCATCCGCTCGACAGCCAGGAACGCTGAATGGCCCTCGTTCATGTGAAACACTTGAGGCTGCATGCCCAGAGCGCGCAGTGCTCGGACGCCGCCGATGCCGAGCATGATTTCCTGACGGATCCGTGTCTCGGCGTCGCCGCCGTAAAGCTGATAGGTGATATGTCGGTCATCGGGATGATTGTGCGGCACGTTGCTGTCCAGCAAATAGAGCGGCACACGTCCGACCTGCACGCGCCAGATCTGTGCGCTGACGCGGCGGCCCGGATATGGCAGCTCGATTGTCAGCGGCACTCCGTCCCGCAGTTCCAGCTGCATTGGCATGCGCGAGAAATCGTTCTCTGGATACAATTCGCCCTGCCAGCCGTTAGCATTCAGGTATTGCCGGAAGTAGCCCTGCTGGTACGCCAGACCTACGGCCACCAGCGGAACCCCCAGGTCGCTCGCGGACTTGAGATAGTCCCCTGCCAGCACACCCATACCACCTGAATAGACAGGGATAGATTCGGTCAAGCCATACTCCAGGCAGAAGTAGGCGATGCGTGGCCCCGAGTAATCCCCGTGGTTCCGCTCGAACCACGTTCCATGCGCACCCATGTAGGCAAGGAATCCACCGCTCACCCTCTCGAGGTGCGCCAGGAAAGCGTCATCGCCGGCTGCACTCTCCAGCCTGGCCTGGTCCACGATATCCAGCATGCGCACCGGGTCATGGCCTGACACCTCCCACGCCTCACGGTCAAGCCGTCGAAACAACTCGATCGCTTCGGGGTTCCACGTCCACCAAACGTTATAGGCCAGATCGCGCATGGATTGGAGGTTAGGGGGCAAAGAGGGTACTACGTTGATCGAGAACATGGGTCGCATAGATGCACTACCTCACGAGAAGAGAGACTCATGCCGCAGGACGGTCTAGCACTCGGAGACCTCGTTCGACGTCCGTTGGCGCCATACGGTAAAGGCCTTGAGAGCCGACTGCCCGATGAACTCGCGCAAGATCGAATTGGACGGAACAGATTCTGCTGGCGCAGGGACAAACCACCGAAGCAGAGCCAGCAGCCGGCGTGCTTCAACATACTCAGGCACCCTGCGCTCAATCTGATACAGCAGGGGCTCGGCAAAGGGTCTCAGCGCCGCCAGCTCGTACACCAGCGCAGAATTGAACATCACATCGGCGTGCTCCTGATACGGGAAGATCCAGGTCTTCTCTCCCGTGCGCACACTTTCCCACCGCCGAATGGTATCGAGGGCCTCATACCCACGCTCACGGGCATCACGAACGATGCGCCGGATCAGGCGCGTATCGGTCGTGGGTACACGATTGTAGTGGTCGAGGTTGAGTTGTGTGAGTGCCGAGGCGTAGATGCGATACACACGCTCTGGCGGAACACCGGGCACAAGGAGGGGATTGAGACCGTGGATGCCCTCAAGCAAGATCACATGATCCTGGCTGAGTCTGAGCACCTCGCCATGCTCGCGCTTCCCAAGCGGGAAACTGTACCGCGGCAGACAGACTTCACGACCGTCCATGAGCTTGACTAGCTGCCGATTGAGCAATTCCAAATCCAATGCGCTGAGATGTTCGAAATCATACTCGCCGTTCGCATCTCGCGGCGTGTCAACGCGATCAACGAAGTAGTTGTCCAACTCTAGCGCAACCGGGCGCATACCGTTGGCCAGCAGTTGAATCGCCAGGCGCTTGGCGAACGTGGTCTTGCCGGACGCCGAAGGGCCAGCGATCAAGACCAGCCGGACCTGCCCGCGCCGCTTCGCGATCTCAGCCGCGATCTGCGCAATACGCTGCTCGTGCAGCGCCTCCGAGATCAGAGCCACTTCACCGCCACGTCCGTCGACGAGCGCCTCGTTCAGTGCCCCGACGTCGCGAATTCCCAGAACATCCAACCAGCTTCCGTATTCGCGAAAGACCGCCACCAGCTTGGGGTACTCCACAACGGGCTGCAGTGCGGTCGCACGCTCATGCCTAGGATAGCGTAGGATGAAGCCGCTGGAGTAGTGTTGTAGCTCAAAGTAACGCAGATAGCGGGCGGAAGGCACCATGTAGCCGTGGAAGTAGTCTTCCACATCGTGCAGTCGGTACAACGTAACATAGTCGCGCTCGCGGTGCCGGAGAAGCCGAACCTTGTCCGCATGGCCCCGGCTTCGGAAAAGCTCAATCGCCTCCTCTTTCGGCACAGTGCGCTTCTCGATAGTAGCGTCTTCGGCTGCGATTAGCCTCATGCGCTGCTCCAGCAGCTCCACCTCGTCAGGCGACAGCGGATCACGATCATGCACCTCACAGAACAGCCCACCAAACGTCAGCGAGTGGTCCACGTATACCTGTGCCTCGGGAAACAGTTGATGTGCCGCAACTACGAGCAGGAAGATCAACGAGCGCCTATAGATCCGCATGCCATCGCTCTCGGCGATCGAAACCGGCGTCACCTTGAGGTCATGCAGCACCGGAGTGCTCAGCTCGTACAGCTTGTTGCCAATCAGCACCGCCACGATAGGCACCGACTCATCTCTGTAGGCTGCGCGAACGAACGATTCCAGCGGCACGCCGACCGGCGCCTCAAAGATGCGGCCATCATCGAACTGTACCAAGGCTGTCTTGCGAGCATCCGCAGGCCTGGGCCAGCGGCGACTCGATTCCGATTCGATTCTTTGCTCTTGCACTGCACCCTCTGTCATACCACCCACAGCCTCATGGATTTGGAGCAACGTCAGAGTATATCACAACTGATCCGCCCGGCAAAACTTGGCGCGGCTGAGGCGCTCCGGGCCCAGGGAGCTTGGGGAGCTGCCGCAACACTGGCAGCTGCCAACCCCTTCCTGGGATACCCTCTGCTGTCTCGGAATGTCAATCCGACAACGTCCGGGAACAGGGTCCTGTTCGCGCTACAGGTGTCTTGACTCGCCCACATGGCTATGATATAGTCCGCGCCGATCGGGATGAACGGAACGCGCTGTCAGCCATTCGACAGCGTCAAGTCAGGCTACTTGTCTTGCCAAGTGCTACAATACGTGCAAAGACGCCTAGCAAACCGCAGAGGAGGTAGGAGAATGGGCATCGTGGATCGGATCTCGACCATAGTCAAGGCCAACGTCAACGACCTTTTGGATCGCGCTGAGAACCCGGAGATCATGCTCGACCAGTACATCCGCGAGCTGGAAAGCGGAGTGTCGGAGGCTCGCGAGGAACTGATCAACGCTATGGCCGATGAAAAGCGCCTGGCGGCCAAGCTTGAAGAGCGTAAGCGACGCGTGCGGGATTGGGAGGAGAAGGCAGAGCAGGCCGTGCGACTGGGGCGGGACGAGACTGGTCGCTCTGCACTGCGCGCGGCGCAGGCTTATCAAGAGGAAGCCGACGCCACGGCCGCCGCGTGGGACGAGCAGAAGGACAAGGTGGCTGAGCTCCAGACCAGCTATGAAGAGGTTGAGAAGAAGCTCTCCGAAATCCGGACCCAGCGCGATGCGCTGCTGGCAAAACACCAGTCCACCCAGGCCAATGAGAAGCTCAGCAGCGCTAGCCGTGCTGCAAGTAAGGCCACCAAGGCTATTGCCGGCATCGAGCGCATGACCGAACGCCTGGAAATCGAAGCCGCCAAGGCAGCAGCACGTGAAGAGATCGCTGCCATGAGCTCTGCTGTGAGGGAAGCGACCAAGTCACAGTCTGAACTTGAGATTGAAGCCCGTCTTGAGGAGCTCAAGGCCAAGATCGCTTCAGAAGACGAAGGCGGAGCTGAATAGCCCCCAGGGTTGCTTCGCGGTGCGCGCTGCTCGCCGGCACCGAATCTCCATAATGCCATATTCGAACGCGGCAAAGAGGGAGCGCATGTGGGTCTACGCTCCCTCTTCCTTTGGCCACGCGGCAGCGCGGTGCTATAATGGCCTGCCAACCACGCTCAGGAGGCAGAGCTATGAGATTCCCGAGAGCAAGCGGCATTCTTCTCCACCCTACATCGCTGCCAGGACCCTATGGCATTGGTGACCTAGGGCCGGAGGCCCATCGCTTCGTCGACTTCTTGGCGAAGGCTGGGCAGAGTATCTGGCAGGTGCTGCCCCTGGGCCCCACTGGCTACGGCGACTCGCCCTACCAAAGCTTCTCGGCTTTCGCCGGAAATCCAATGCTGATCAGCCCCGATCTCCAGCTCGAGGAGGGACACCTTGCACCGGCTGATCTCGAGCCGGTGCCTGCTTTTCCCCAAGCTGCCGTCGACTACGGGCCCGTCATTGAGTACAAGACTCACCTGC
>Ga0180437_10006526_pt1 | contig 15502 bp, 5 predicted proteins | sample SS_ome_4_FD_132410 | JGI IMG/M metagenome (GOLD analysis project Ga0180437, IMG submission 132410) | Hypersaline lake sediment archaeal communities from the Salton Sea, California, USA - SS_3_D_1 metaG | ecosystem: Environmental > Aquatic > Non-marine Saline and Alkaline > Hypersaline > Sediment...
GCGCTGATACTTGAACCCCTGTCCTGCCAAGCGTTCTGTATTCCATATCCTTTCTCCTCTTCAACAGTGGACATACCGCAGTCGATTATCCCACTGAACCAAGGAGGCTGAAGCGAACCGTTTCAGCCCCACTCATGAGAACCCGTGTACACACACGCCGATAGGTACGGAAGAGAGGATTCGGGTCAGACCGACGACCGAACTCAACACCCCAATCAGCACAAGGGAGGCCCCTAAACTTGAGGCGTAGAGTGAAAAAGTTGGCGAGACGATCCCACTGACGACGTCCGCCGTAAAGATCATAAAGCAGAGTGCTAACAGCTCTTTGTTTCGGAGGAGCCATCGAAGGTTTTTCATTTGCATTCCTGGCGCAGTAGCGAGTATGATGGCCGACTGCTGGCGGTCAAGAGCAGATTTTTGCCAGCGCCAATGGGCGGCACAAGTATACCACATTTCTCTTACCTGGCAAGCATGGTTGACATTTTTCGTTAAAATTGGTATAATAAATGAATGTTTTCCCGCCATTTTCTCTCATCTGGTGCGGGTTTTCCGTCAGATGGTCAAGCCTCCGTTCTCTCCTATCGACAGCCGGCTTGTCAATGAGACAAGGCTCGCTCTCAAGCCAGAGTATCACCTGATGTGCAACAGATCACATCCCCGGAGGACCTAACTGACCTCGATTGGCGATCGATCAGGTGATGCAAACCCCCAAAGCTAATAACTCACGTGACGATGACTTTTCTGCATCGTCTCTCGCTGATTGAGTGGGCTTACAGGTTGCATAGCCAGGAGGAAATTGGTGAGAGAAAACCACGTTCATTGCTGAGCTGTGGGGGCTGGCTGCTGTATTTTTTGTCACCGCGGCCCTGGTGTTTGTGGGAATCGGCGTGCTTGGGTACATGGGCCTTCGGCAGCGTCGTGCTCTGGCCCTGGGGCGTCGCGCCGCCTAAGCACTTATCCAAAGATAACTGCCTGACAGCCCAGCGCTCCGCAGACGTTAGATTCTGCTTCGCTGATGTCCGGCCGTCGAGGAAATTCAGATCGTGGCAAGAAAAGTGAACGCTGCTAGAAACGCGATCACTGTAGCACTCGCGATCCTGACCCTGTTCTCGGCAGGGTCTATTGCCGCAACCACAACGCGATGTGCAGAATGGGTTGGCGCTGTCCGACACCTCCAAATAGGGGTGCGCGATGTTCAGATGAGGACTGAAAACGGCCCGCAGGTGCTCGTCGCGTTCAGTTTCAAGAACGGATCGCCTGCCAGTGTCGAGTTAGAGAAGTTTGATGTGTATCTCTACGTTGGCAGTCGCTTCGTGGGCACGAATTATGTTCCCTTTACCAGGAGAAGAATAGATAGCTATGAGGCAACGACCATAGAAATTGTTGTTCCCATATCCTCTCCGCACCAGGCATTCGTCGAACAAGTCCGGCAAGAAGAAGAGGACTTCTCATGGTTTGTGCATGGCAGAGCCAAGGTGCTGTTCCCGTCTTTTTTTCGGCAAGAGACGTGGCTGAACGTGAGGGAGCATTGGGCCGGTGAGTGAAAATGCAAGAGCCTGTGCCAACAGTATCTGTTGTGGTATCGTGCTGGCCAACCTGGCCATTTCGTCCTGCTCACCCTTTGAGAAATTCGCCCCCTTACCTCTGACGGTGATGTGGTTGTATGTGGGCGCCTTTGCTTGTGGTTTGGTCCTGGGGATCACTCTTGACGACGCCAAACAGATGCTTTATGGCGTTGGCTCTATGGCCCTGGTCGCCGTGTTGATCTTTGGCGGTGCGTTGATATATATCGCCTGGTCAAACAAGGCCACTTCCTATGACACGATTTCTCTTTTGGCTTTCCAGCAGTCTTTTGTCAGGTTCGTCTTTATCTCTATTCTGGGTGGCGTGGGGGCTTTTTGCGCCACCGTGTTAAAGCTGGTCTTCTCCGGAGAACTGTGATAGCTGCGCCTGTCGTGTCGATAGGATGGCTATGAGGCAACGATCATAGAAATTGTGGTTTCAATATCATCTCCGCACCAGGCATTCGGCGAACAAGCCCGGCAAGAAGAGGACTTTTCATGGTTTGTGCACGGCATAGGTTATTTGCGATGCCGTCTTTTTTTGTTCACGGTCAACGTGCCCGTGGCCGCCGGCGAGGTGCCAGCCTCCCTCAATCGCGCCTGAGATGCAGGACTCTTTTATTCCACGATGACCCAATCGCTACGGCTGTGGCCAAAGACCTCCGGCGAATACATCTCCTCGGCTTTGGCCGGCGGCGCCACGAACCTCCCGGGCGTTGTGGCCCGGGCGACATACGAATACTGGTGGACGCCTTCCCACAACAGCGAGGCAAAGGCTTCGGCCCGCTCGTCGCGCATGTTCTGGTGCTCATACCAGGTGCCCCACCACCACCAACCATAGCGGTAGTCCGGGGCGTTGGGATCTTGTGGAAGGTCCCCCGAGACGGCCAGTGCCGGGTTGACGATCTCCAGCCCGGCCGGAAGCGGGTCCACCAGAGCCACGTGGTAACGCCGGTTGTCGGCCACCATCGTCAGCCGCACGCGCACGCGCGCCCCGGCCTTTATGTGCCAGGCGCCGTCCTCGTCCTGGCCCACGTCTTCCGGATCGTCGATCGCTTCGTAACTGCGTTGGACGACAAAGCCCATGTCCAGCGGATCCAGATTTAGATTCGTCGGCGCGTAGCGCAGCCCCAACCGGTAGTAGAGCCGCCCGGGTCCCTCTTTGCTCAAGATCAGGTTCTGCATCTCGGGGCCACCCGCGGCCTCGTTCACCAGGTAGGCCATGGGAATGGCCGTCTCATGTCGCTCAGTCGTCCGGCCGGCATAGGCGTGGCTGCCCACAAGCGTGTCACCCAGCCAGATGTGCGCGACGAATTCCGGCGTCTGTGCCTCAAAGATGTCAAAGTAATGGTCCAGGGCCAGCAGGACAAAGACGTCCTCCTGGGTGTTCTTCCAGTGTCCCCTGGTGCGGTGCGCCAGCAGCCCGTTGACCACTTTGGGGATGAGATCGCTGTGCGGATCGTCGGCGATCAACGCATCGAGGATGATGGCGTCGGTGCGCCGGTCCGAGTGCAGCAGCAAGTAGGCCTCGTCGCCGTAGGAGGTCGTAAAGTTGGCCGCCCCGGCCGTTTCCACGGCGCGGTTGTTGACGTGCCGCCGGATCGCCTCCAGCTCGGCGGTGGAACCTCGGTCGTCGATCAAGGCTTGCCACAGCCAGGCCACGGCCTCCAGCGACAGCTCCTCCAGGCCGGCTTCGTCCAGCAGCCGGCGGGCCTTGGCCCGGTCGGCGTCGCCCATCAGGTGGCGCACATAGAGGGCATAGGCGCTTAGCGTGTGGCGGGTGCGCTTGCTGTACCACGAGGGGTAGCGATCCTCAATGTGGCGCAAATAGTCGAGTGCCCGCGTCTGCATCTCTGCCGGCACGTCAAAGCCCATCATCTCGGCTCGCTGCAGGGCGTGGGCAGCGTGGATCGTGTGGAAGGGGATCGAGTCGCGGCCGCGCTCCCAGTAGGGAAAGCCGCCGTCCCCGTTCTGCAGGCCTTTCAGCCGCTCGATGTCGCGCCGGACGGCCGCCTCCATGTCGACTGTTGAGGGGAGCCCAGGGGCGGAAAACGCCGTCAGCACGTCGCGCAGGGCGGCAACCGCCAGGATCCGCGACGCCAGCTGCTCCGAGCAGTCGTAGCGGTACGACACCAGGTAAAGCACCGCGTCGGTCAGCGCCTGCAACGCCGTGGACGAGGTGCTGATCTGCAGACCGCCGAATTGTGTAAAGATTCCCTCCGGCGCGGCCACCGGCTGGGCCACCGCTCCCTCGTCGACCACCCCGTAGGTGGCGAACGCCTCCGTCGTCGCCGGGGTATAGACCGGCAACGCTACCGTCGCGGCGTCGGCAAACGCGCCCGACACGGCCGCGATCTGGAAGCGGGCTGTGCCCGGCATAGCCGTCGTCGCCGGGAACCGAACTTCCACCCGGTCCCGGGCGGGGACGGTCACCCTCCAGCCAGGGCGTGCAGCCAGCTCGATGTTGCCCGCCCGGAGGACCACGTCTACCGCCAGCGGATCGTCGGTCTGGTTCTGCAGGACGACGGGCAGTTCGAAGCGATCGCCAAAGTTGAGGAAGCGCGGTGCCGACGGCCGGACCATCAACGGCAGTCTGGCGGTCAGGTTTGCCTCGGCCGAGCCGAACCGGCCCCCGCCGGCCACGGCCACGACCATCACCCGGTAGCGGGTGAGGTTGTCGGGCAGCGACACTTCCACCTGAGCGCGGCCGCTCGCGTCGGTGCGTACCGCTGGGGCAAAGACAGCCAGTGGGTTGAAATCGCTGCGCACCCGGATGGGCAACGCTTCGGCTCCCTGGTCGGCGGCTACCCCGGGGCTAGGGGTTGCTGCAGGCGCTTCCAGGACGACCTCTGCCTGGACAATCTTGGTGACCACCTTCTCTACGGCTTGCTCATCGACGCCGGCCTGTTCGCCAAGGGTTTCGGGGCTGGCGAGGACGATGCTGGCCCGCCCGTAGGAACTGCTCACGTCCGCCCCGCGTGTCCGGTAAAAGGTCGACACAGGGTCGGCCAACTGGTAGTTGGTCAGCGCCAGGATCGCCTCGTCGACCACGACCACAGCCAGTTCTGCCTCGGGTACTGGTTGGCCACCGGCGTCGGTCAGGACGACGTCGACGGTGGTCTTTCCACCCGGCTCCAGCTCTTTCTCGCGCGGCGCCACCTGGAGCGACAGGGTTCGCTGCAGCGGCGGAACGTCCAGGTCGAGCTGGCCGGAGGCATAGGCAGGGCGTGGCGGTACGTCGGCGATGGCTTGGCCCCGGTCGTCGGTGCGCGGCGCAGCACCTACCAGGTCCACCTGGAGGTGCAGGTTGGGGATGTGCTTCTCTTCGATGGGCACCTGCAGGATAATGGTGTCCTCGTCCACCTGGAAGCGCTCGGTGTAGAGGAAACCGCTGCGGCTGACCGTCAGCAGCCCCTCGGCCGGGCTAAAAGGCGACTGCACCAGGACCTGGGCCACGTCGCCCGGCTGGTAGCTCTCTTTGTCCGGGATCAGGGTGACGCTCTCCAGTTCGACCTTGCGCGCCGGCGGGCGCTGGCCGCCGCTCACCCAGCGGGTGAACTGGCTCCGGTTCTGGCGACCGTCGGCGTCCGTGATGGTCGCGGCGATCTGGTATTCGCCGCCCACCGTGGTCTCAAAGGTGCACGAGACCGGCACCAGGACTGACCCCACCGTGCATGTCTGGACGTCGACCGCTTCCTCGCGCCACGCCCCCTGCCGGAATAGCCATTCCATGCGGGCGGCCCGGACCTCGACCGGGCGGTCGGGCACGGCGTTTCCGTCCAGGTCGGTGACGATCACCTCGATCTCCAGCGGTTTTCCCCGCTCGACAAACGTGCGTTCGCTGCGCAAACCGACATAGAGCTCGGCCGGGTGCACCAGCAAGCTGGTCGTTGCCGCCCAGGCCTGCCGGTTCACGTCCATGACCGTCGCCTCGGCCAGCACGCTAAACGGCCGCGGCGCGTCAGCCTGTTCAAAATCCAGGCGCAGATAGTGGTTCCCCGAAGCATCGGTCATCCCGGGAAAGGTCTCGACGTCAATCTCTTGGTGCTGTGGCCAATAGGGCGCATAGGCCTCTTCCGCGTAGACCGGCCCGTAGGCAAACCACCACGGTGTCCACGTCCCAAAGACAAAGCCGGGCCAGTTGGGGGGCGAGTAGCTGCCGGGCGAAGAGCTGACCTGCCAGGTCACCTCCGCATTGGGCAGTGGGCCGCCAGCGTAATAGCTGGCCTCGACGGCCACCACGGCATGGCCGCCGACGAAGTAGGGGCCGGTCGTCTCGTTGCGCGCCGAGACCTCAAACTCGGGGCGCCGGAACTCTTGCACCTGGAATGTGTGGTAAGCATGCCGGCCGTCCAGCCCGGCCAGGCTGCCTCGTGCCTCCAGCGAAATATTCGCATAGCCCAGGTTGGCGTTGGCCGGCAGGGTGAAAACAAAGTCAAAGCCGCCGAGCGCGTTGACCTGCGCCTGGCCACGGAACAGTTCGTTGCCCTGGGGGCCGGCCACCTGGTAACCCACGGTTTGCAGCGCGTCGCCGGGCAGACGGACGTCGCCGTCCTGCCGGCCACCGACCTGCCGCAGCCACCCCTTGACGTGCACCTCTTCGCCCGGCCGGTACATGGCGCGGTCATCGAAAACGTACCAGCGCAACTCGTCCTGCACCGGCCTGGGCTTCCAGACGTCTTCTCCCCACGGATGTGCGGACGTGGGCAGGATGGCCGTGTCGTCGCCGTGGCGGGCGACCAGCAGGGCCGTGTCCCGGTCAGGTAGCTCAAAGGTAGCCGTGCCGTCGTCACCGGTGACGGCCACCTGCCGGCCGGGGCCGGCCTCGATCGTCACGCCGGACAATGGAGCGCCATCCTGTAACGCAGTGGCCCAGACGACCATCTCGCTGTGGTCCGCGAACGCATCCAGCCCGATCTGGGTCGCCTGGACCCAGACCTGCACGACGCGCCGGTACCGGTCCCGGCTGGAGAATCGTACCCCTGCCGGCTCGACAACGACGATGAGTTGCCCCAGGTCGCCCTCCAGCGCCGGGCTCAAGTCGACATTCGCTTCGGTCAGTGCGTCGGCCGCCGCCTCCAGCCTGACGGTTTCGTCCATCACCTGGCGGCCGGGAGGCTGTGGCGGATCGTCCTGGCGGAAATAGTCGCGAAGGTAGCTTTTGTAAGCCACCCAGTCGGACGGTTGGACCTGGTAGGCGCGCACGCGCAACCGGCTATAGTTGATGGCATAGACCGACAGGATCGGCTTGCCGGAGGCGGGGTCCAGGGTGACCAGTGCCTCCTCCGGTCCAAACAGGGCCGGCTCGGCCGGACCTACCTTGAAGGTCAGTTGGGTGTCCTTGCCCAGCGTCTGGCCGAACGTATCCCTGATGCCGCCATCGACCGTTACCCGGTAGGTGGTCTGCCCTGTCGTGGACCCGCGAATCGTGATCGTGTTGCCGACCACGTTGATCGTAGCGCCGGGGAGCGCCGGTTCAATCCGTAGCATCGACTCTTCGTAGACCTCGACGTCGATGGGGTTGTTGAACCTGATGAAAAAGGGCGTCAGCGGCGGGCACGCGTCGCGCTGCCAGGAGCAGCCGTGGTCCTCGATGCGCAGCGGCGCGTAGGTGCGAAAATCGTAGCGCTGTGCTTCCCTGGTGACCAGCGGCCCCTCGGCCGAAGGGGTGCCCGGGCCGACGGTGACGGTGATGGATGCGTCGGCCAGCAGCGGTTCATGCGCCACGAATGCCAGCCAGCGCCCTTCCCCGGTGTTCTCCGCCAGCCGTTTTGCTGCCTTGTTCGCCTCGACCGCTGTCTCCGCCGCCAGCCTGACCGGGACTGCCTGCCCGTCGGCCGTCACCCGGACCGTGTCCAGTACAGATTCCGGGTTGACCCGCTGGTCAAAGGCGATCAGGAATAGCGGGTTCAGGGGCTGCGGCTCGATCGAGGGGTAGTAATCGGTCATCCTGGGTGGGGGCGTGCTAAAGGTCCAGCGAACCGCCTCGGCCAGCACGCCGCTCGTGGCCGACTCGGTTCCGGCGGGAACCGTGACCACGTATTCGGTCGCCATGGGCAGCCGGTCGATCGCCTCCGAGTCGTATTCGAAGCTCAGTGTCTTGGTGCCAAGCCATTTCCAGGTGCCGGGCAGCGCCGGCTCAAGACGGACGGGCACCTCCTCAGCGGCCAACGCGCCGAGCGTTGCCAGCGGCACCATGGGCTGGTTAAACGTCACGTTGACGAAAGGCGCTAGAGGGATCTCGCCCTCGGGAGCAAAGCGCAGCACCTCCAGCGGACCGGTGGGGACCTGTTCGGGGGGTACCGATTCCGGCGGTGGCGGGAATGCTTCCTCGACCGTTTCGCCGGGCCGGGGCGGTGGCAGGGGATCTTCCGGCAGCTTGAAATCTAACCGATCCTCGGGCTCGACGGCCAGCGCCGGCAGCCGCGCCAGGATCTGCTCGATCTCTTTGTCTGACAGCGGCTCGCCGGTGGCTACCGGGACGGGTTCGGTGGCTTGCGGCTGCGCCTGGCCCTCGCTCAGCCGGATGAGCAGGACGCCATCGCCACCCTGTCCCAAGGCAGCGCCGCCACGATAGCCGGCGTCTACCTCGGATGAGGACACGCCTTCCCCGCCGGAAGTGGACGCGTCGACGAGGACCGGGATGGTCTCGCCTCCCGCCTTGAATCTTTCCCATGTCCAGCAGACAATGCCGGCGGCTGCCAGCACGCCGATCGCCAGCAGAACGACGGCGATGAGGATCGGCGATCGATGGCGTGTGGTCCATTCCTTGAACTTTTTCGTCATGGCCAGAGCCCTCCGTTACCCTATGCGAGATGTGAGAGGTGAAACGCACCTGAGATGAAGACGCCGGGAGGCACAAGAAAGTTCCAGGTCGTTGCGCATGTCGGACCGGCGGGGGGCGATTTTGTCGTGACGACCGGTCAGGGGTAGCTTTTTACGGCGGCTGATAGTGAATACCACCCCAAACAGAAGAAAGCCAAACGCCATGCTCAGCTTTGCTTCTTATTTCTACTTATTACTGATTATTTCAATGCCCCCAAGGGACCTCGAATGCACGCCATGTCGCCACCCTTGCTGGGCTCAAAACTGGTGTCCGTCTTCACCGAGGGCGGACACGAGAACGTGTCCCGAATTCTTGCGGCACGGCTGCGCGGTGTCACTGATTGTGAAGTGTCAATGGTGTGCTATGTGCATCGTGAGCGGCCAACTGACGAGAGCTGCGCAGGATTCAATACCTGCGGGTTCAGGCGGACTTGCCGCGCTGCTCAGGGCTTCGTCCCGGGAGGTGATTCTACGGTCCGTATCTCATGCACCGCCTGGGTCAGTGATTTGAACTGCTCGATCCACAACCGCACCAGATCTATCTGAAACTCGTAGCAAGCTCTCTCTTCACCGCCCGACTGCAGCAGGTCTTGCGCCGCTAGCCGTTGCATTGCCCGTGCTACCTCCGCTGGATCGGTCTCCAGTCCATAATCGGCCAGCAGGCTGGCCACCGCCCCGGCCGTGCTCACCTCGCCGGCCGACACCAGATGAGCCAACGCAGCCACAATTGCCCGCTCTTGGGGCGCAGCCCGTTCCCACAGAAAGGCCAGGTGTGCCTCTCCCAGTCCCAGTATCTCCTCCAGGGCCCGGTTCACGTCGCCCACCGTCGCATAGTTGATCCGCTCTCGGTTGTGAATATTGACCAGTGTGTGGCACAGCAGTTGCAGGAAGTAGGGATGCCCGGCCGTAGCTTTGAGCATCTTGTCCACCGCCAGATCGTCGTACACCAGGCCGTAATCAGACACTGGCTCGCTGATGAGGCGACGCGCCGCATTCTCATCCAGCAGGCCCACTCGCTTGTAGAGGGCGATGTTGAACACGGTGGACCAATAGTCGGCCGTCAGTTCTTCCAGTCGGCGTGTGCCGGCAAAGATGAAGCCGACCCCCTTAAGATGCTGCATCAGATGGCGCAGGTAGGCGAACACCTTCTCTTCCAGGTCTCCGCTCCGTACCCGCACTTCCAGCTCTTCGAATTCATCGAAGAGGAAGAGGAGTGTCCGATCCCCCAACTCCGCTTGGGTGGCGGCCAGCAGCTGTCGCTCAAAGGCGTGCGTCGGTCTGGCTTCAAAGTCAACCAGCGGCGGCAGTTCCACCTTGAGCCCATTCTCCGCCAGGCCTCGCTGCACCTCCAGACTGATGTCGTAGAGAAGGTTCGCCATCCCTGGCTCCATGCCCACCCCTTGGCAGTCAATGAACACTGGGATGGTGGCCTCTCCCAGCCGCAACTGAAGTTGCCGCAGGATGGAGGTCTTGCCCATACGCCGCTCGCCCACGAGGATGAGGACGTTCGGGCCGGCTTGTCCGCTAAGGTTCTCCTGGATGAATGCAAAAACGTCCTCGCGCCCAAAAAAGACAGGACTGCCGGCCCGCAGGGGTTTGCCGGTGGCGTAGGGATTGGGGATGGGGCGGAAAACAGCCGGCGGCGTCACCAGCCGCACCCGGTCGGCAAGAAGCTCTGTCTTGCCTGCCCGTTCCCGGTCTTGGTACGTGACGCGAAATTCGGCGCGGAAGGTGTCCACCGCTGGTGACGGGCGTGCCCGCAGTTCGACATCAGCGGTACGGCCAGCCGGTAGCACCGGCACCTCTGCCAGGCCATCGCTCACCGTGTATCCTGTGCCTGGTAGGAGCTCGACCACCAGATCAGAAGCCGAGCCACGTCCAACGTTGTTCAGGGTTAGAACCAGGACGACCTCTTTGCCAGCGGCGACCACCCGCCGGGTCCTGAGGGCAATGGTCAGTTGTGCCCGGCCCTGCAATCCGGTCAACGCGCCCGTGACAATCGGCAGCCAGTTGGCCACGACGCGGATCAGGATGGTTTGCTCAGGCCCCACCATATCCGCTCGAGCTTGGCGGTCGCAGTGTCCCAAGACCTCCATCACCTCAGCCAGGCAGGCAATCTGGTCAGCGCTGCTCCCGACCAGCTCGAGCTTGCTCAGCGTTCGGCTGACCTGCCCCAGTTTCACCATGAGCTGGGCCGTGTCGGCCAGGAAGAAATCCGGATCCTCCGCGAGGCCTTCCAGGCTCCCCAGCCGTCCGGTCAGGGCAACGATGTGGGGGACGGAGTTGGCCTGTAAAGCGGCCAACAAGACAGCGTAGACTTGCTGCGCTTCCCGTTTCCACTGCACGGGGGGCACGCGATCCAGGCCGGTCAGCGCACCGGCAATCGTCCTTACTCCCTCGGTCACTCCAAGCGCCTCGGGGCGGGTGAGGATAAGGTAGTAACCCTCAGCCAGGCCCCCTATCATCTCGTCGCCAGCCTGGCGGGCCAGACCGGGCAGGTGGGGCAAGAAGGTCATCGCCCGCGTCTCGTCGCTGACCAGCCGGTGCAGCTCCGCCAACAGCACCTCTGGCTCCAATGTCAGGCGCAGCAAGTAGACCTCGGCCTGGCCGACCGGGGAGCGGCGATAGGCGCGCGCCCGCCGGACGATGAGCAAGAGCAACGTTGGGATCGCGCCGACCACAAGCAGGGCCAGGACATAGCGCCCGTAGAAGAGGTGCCAGGGCGCGACCGGAATGTCCAACGGACCAGGGACCGCCGCAACGGTACCCTGGCCCTGTCCATCGTCCCAGGTAAAGCGAAAACGGCTGTCGCGCCCCGCATCCCAGGTGTCGAAAGGGTTAGGCAAGTTCCAGCTCAGGGTGCCCTTCCCACCCAGGGCGGTGCTTTTCTCTTGTGCCTGCCAGGATCGAGTCGATGGGTCCCAGATCTCCAGCGCCACCTGAACATCATCGCCTTCCGGGTCTCGGACCTGCACACTATAGACGTAGCCCCCGCCCACCGGCGTCACGCGGGGCGTGGACAGCCAGGGGACCTGGTTCACCGCCAGGCCGTAGGTCTGCACCACTCCATCCTCCATCCCGACCAGCAATTCGTGGCGTCCGTCGCCGTTGAGGTCCGCCGCATGGAGGGCATTGACCCGCTCCCGGCCCTTCCCCTGCCAGAGGAGCTGACCGTCTGCACGCAGAGCGAGCAGGTAGACGCCGCCTTTGACTGTTCCCACCGCCACCTCGACCGGCCCCGGCTCCCCATCCAACTTGGCCGTGTAGACGACGCTGGTCACCTCGCCCAGCGGGTACGACCAAGATTCCGCGCCACTGGCGTCAAGTTGGTAGACGCGCTGGTCAGTACCCACAACCACCCCATCGCCAAGGGCGGCGTCGATGAGACGCTCGGCTGAGGTGTCGGCGTGCCAGATTACAGTCCCATCCCCGGCCTGCAGGCGGAAGACATTGTCGCCGGAGCGGCCGATCACATCATCCTGCACGTCATGGTCAACATCGGCGACGGCGAGCCAGCTCACCACGCGTCCGATGTCCTGCTCCCAGAGCAGGCGCCCCTGGTCATCCAACCGGGTGACCCGGCCGTCCTCCAATCCTACGACCATCCCAGGCAGCCCTTCCGAAACGCTCACTGCCTGCACCGCCCGATCAAAGGCATAGGACCATCCCTCTGCGCCATCTTGAGGATTCAGCAGCATCACCTGGCCATCTTCCAACCCGACGGCAAGGCCTGCCACCAATGTAGGGGCCCAGGAAACTGCCCCCAGCGGGCTATCGAAGGTGCGCTGCCAAAGGAGGCTGCCGTTGCCAGCCAGCAGGTACAGGTGGGAACCGGCCTGAACCAGAATCTCGCCCGACCCGCTGGCACTCACGCCATCCACAACGTCTGCGGCAGCGAACTGCCAGACCATCGCGCCTTCTTTGTCGAGCAGAGTGACTTTTCTGTCTCGCGCACCGACTATAACCTCCCACCGTCCATCCCCATCCACGTCCCCGGCCGCAAGACCAGTCACCGCGCCCCGGGTGGCATAGGTCCAGCGGAGACGAGTCGTCGCCGCCCCGGCCGGGGAGCCAAAGACAGAGAGGACACCCCCAGCCCCGATCAATACTTCGCCGCGCTCATCGCCGTTGAGGTCGGCGTAACGGACGAGGGTCACGGCTCCGCCCACCGGGTATTCCGCCATTGGTTTCCCGTCGGCGTCCAACAGATAGACTTGACCACTGGCCGTGCCAAAGACGATTTTGGATGTTCCATCGGCCTCCGCTTCGGCCACGTCCAGGCTGGGAGCAGCCGAGGGGGCCGAAGGGCCGACGAAACGCCAGGCCTGGCCGCCGTCGGGCGTCAACTGGATAACGACACCTTCCGAAGCGACCAGTACGCCCCGGCCGTCCACTGCCCTCACAGCCCTGGGAGGTTCCTCGATTGGGTGCGACCAGAGCAGCTCCCCGTCGCGCGAAGCGTGAAAGAGGGACACTGCTTTCTCGGTGGCGATGATGATTTCGCTCCGCCCATCTCCGTCTAGGTCAGCGGTCTGGGTGGCGATAGTAGGGGCGTCAAGGCCGTGCGGCCATGCCCGACTGGTCCCATCAGCCTCGAGGATGGTCACATCCATCTCTCCGACGGCTGTGACCTCATCGGCCCCGTCGCCATCCAGGTCAGTCACGTGCACGTAAGGCGTGCGTAGGGCATCAACAGGCCAGCCGGCCAACTCCCTTCCATCGTCGTCCAGCGCCACGGGACGTTGGGCAGCCAGAAGCACTTCTTGCTGTCCGTCGCCGTCGAGGTCGAGGAGGTGTGCACCCCAGAGTTCGTCCCGCACCGAATGGGACCAGAGGAGCTGGCCGTCCGCCCGCAGGACGTAGAGATAGTTGGTGGGCAGGATGCCGGCAGCGGTGACGAACACCTCCCGAACACCGTCCCCCTCCAGGTCGCCACTGCTCAGGCCGGTTACCCAGTCGGTCTCGACGTCGAAGGTCCAGGCCGCTTCGCCCTCCGCGCGCCAGAGAGTCACCTGGCCCTCGTCGGTGCCGGTGATGATCTCGGCCCAGTTGTCACCATTCAGATCATCTACCGCCAGCGCGGTCAGGTCGCCTTCTACTCCGACCTGCCAGTAGGACTCGACGGCTACGCCCTGCTGGGCGTGGGCAGGGACGGTGGAAGTGGCTTTGATGCCAAGCACAAAGAAGACAAGCAGCACCAGCACCGCCGTCCTCGCCCTGCGAAACCAATTGTCGTGTCGAGGCTTAACCCTGCCAAGCATTGGTTTTTTCGATTTGTCGCCTCGCGTTTCCGGCGCTCAGCGCTCGCCCGACATCACGTCCACCCACTGACCGTTCACCACCTTCTTGAAATAAACGGGCTGATCCAGCAAATCGCCGAACTCGTCGAATTGGATCACGCCGGTCACGCCCTGGTATGGCTGGTCACGGAAGGTCTCCATGGCCGCGGCCACACTTTCGGGTGTGACCGCTCCGGTCTCGGCGGCGAGGCGGATAGCGGCGATGATCACGCCGGCGGCGTCGTAGCCGAAGGGAGCCCACTTCGCTTGGAAGTCATCGGGGTCGGGCATGATGGCGAAGCCGGCTTCTCTGTACCGTTCGGCAAAGCTGGCGTATCCAGCCATCGCTGTCCGGGGACGACCGGTTACCGCGTCGTAAATCCCTTCAGCTCGATCGCCCAGGAAGGACAAGAAGACCGGTAAGTTGGTGAACGATTCCATGCCAACGATGATGGCGTTGGGACTTGCCTCTTGCACTTGCTGAACGGCCCGATCCGCGCTCAGCCTGCGGACGGGGAAGAAGATCACCGCCTCCGGCGCCAGGCTCCGCAGTTCGACTAAGACTTCTGCAGAGAACTCGGCCTCGGCCTCAAATCGACCCAACACCTCGCCGCCCAGTGAGCCGAAGGCCTGAGCCCAGGCGTCCATGGCCGTTTGAACGTGAGGATCCGGCTCGCCCAGCAGGACCGCCCGGCGCAGGCCCAGGTCTTCGTAGGCCATGCGGGCGGCTACAGGGGCCAGAAAGGCGTCGTTGCTCGTCACCCGGTAGACGCTCGGCCAACCGGCCTGCGTTACGCGCGGGTCTGAGGAGATGGCGCTGACCATCACCACGCTGGCTGGGCTGTACACCTCGGCGGCAGCCATGCTGTTCTCACTGAAGATGTGGCCCACCACAGCCATCACTCCCTCAGCCAACAGAAGGCGGGCGGTAGCCTGGGCATCGGCCTCGCCGGGAAGGTTCCAGTCTCGAGCTGGCACCAATGCCAGCGTGTAGCGCTCTCCACCCACGATTACGCCGCCGGCTGCGTTCGCTTCGTCGAGCGCAAGCTGAACGGCATTCCGCAGGGAAACGCTCATCTGGGTCCCAGAGGGCTCCTCCGCAAAGCCGATCTTGATGACTTTCCGCCCCACGTACGGGTCAGGCGTCGGCGCTGGCGAGAAAGGAACCAGCGTATGCGGGAGATCGATCATCCGAATCCGCAAGCTGCCGAACTCCGACACGATGAGGTGGCCAGATCCGTCCAGCAGAACACCGACTGGCTCAAGGAAAGCAGCTTCTGGCCCCGGCCCGTCTGCGTAGCCCATCCTCCCGCTCCCGGCCAGCGTGTAGACCATGCCCTCGGGCGTGATCACCCGGATCCGATTGCCGTGGCCATCCGCTACGTAGATGTTTCCGAACGCGTCGACGTCCAGGTCCTCCGGCCAGTAGAAGCTGGCCTCGATTGCGGGACCATCCTTAAGTCCCGGCAGGCCGGTCCCTGCCACGGTGCTGACCGTCCTATCTGGGGCAACACGCCGGACGGCGTGGTTACCCCGCATGAAGATGGCGACGCCATCGGCCACGTAGAGGGTTCCATCGGCGGCCAACGTGAGCTTCCAGGGAGCGTTGAATTCGGCTTGTTTTGGTGGTCCGTCCTTGAAGCCCCGCCTGCCGCTGCCGGCCAAGGTGGTCACCATCCCGTCTGGCGAGATGGCTCGGATGCGGTCGTTGCCCGCGTCCGCCACGTAAAGCACGCCCCTCGAACTAACCGCTACGTCGAACGGCTCGTTGAACTGCGCCTCCCCGGCCGGGCCATCCCGGTAGCCAGGCTCACCCGTCCCCGCCAGGGTGGTGAC
>Ga0180437_10006529_pt1 | contig 15497 bp, 13 predicted proteins | sample SS_ome_4_FD_132410 | JGI IMG/M metagenome (GOLD analysis project Ga0180437, IMG submission 132410) | Hypersaline lake sediment archaeal communities from the Salton Sea, California, USA - SS_3_D_1 metaG | ecosystem: Environmental > Aquatic > Non-marine Saline and Alkaline > Hypersaline >...
CTTCCATTGCATGGAAAAGGCCCAAACCAGAGCCTGCCGTTTTCTGGAAATCTCGGCACGTTTTTAGCCGTTAGTTCAAAGGGTTGATAAGAGTGCGAAACTTGAGTGAAGAACAAGCCTGGGCAACAGTGAGAGCAAAGAGCGCTGTTGACTACGCTTACGTCTTTAGAGGTGGTCTCTATGTTTCCCCTATGGGTGAAGCATGGTTTTCGCCCTTTTTTCTTCGTTTTGTCCACCCTCTGGGAAAGCCCATGATACCCCATCTCCCCCGTTGTCACGGACTGGGCGCCCGCCTGTGACCTCCGGCAACCTCGACTTTTGCCACGTTAGGGTTCACATTTGACAAACTCTGGGGTAACATCCGAAGGATACAAGGTGAGATTTCAAATCATCGGTAACGTCCAGAGTTTGTAGCACCGTCTATTCCTGAACAGATACGCGGGGCAGGGGAAATCGCTTCTCTTCGACATCCAATGCCTTTGAGTACCTATGCCATGCATGTAGATGTAGATGGCTGAATGCCTCTTAAAGGATTTTGCCTCAACTTTTTACCGTTGCCAAATTATCCTCCTTTGGGGGAGAGATGGAAACAGGTAAATGGCGGAGAAAATAATGACCGACAAGCGTTATGACGTGGTGTTCAGAGGGGAATTGGCCCCAGGGTTTGTTTTTGAAAAGGTCAGAGCGAGCTTCGTAAGAAGTTTTTCAATCAGCGAGCAGAAGGCCGACAGGATTCTCAAAAGCACAAGAGTCGTTCTGAGAAGGGGGCTGGATGGGCAAGGGGCCAAGCGATACTGTGCTGCGCTGAGAAGAATGGGGATGGTTGTCTACTTGAAGATTGCCCCTATGGAACGGCCCCTGTCTGAGTTGCCAAGGCCCCCAGCCGTTGCAGGGGGAAAAGGCCGATCTGGAACTCAGGTCGTTCCTCCGTCCATGAAGGACGGGGTCCTACGTGCAAAAGATATCGACACTAAACACTCTTCAGAGACAATCCCTTTCGAGTTTCACGGAAAGGGTTCAGAATACTTTCCCATATGGCTGGTAAATGTCTTTCTCTCCATCGTGACACTGGGGATCTATTCTGCGTGGGCAAAGGTTCGCAGGAAGCAGTACTTTTATGGCAGTACTCGGCTCCAGGGGGCCGGTTTTGAATACTTGGCCGATCCGGTTAAGATTCTTAAAGGCCGCTTGATCGTAGTAGGGTTTTTCGGTGTGTACAGCATTGTTTCAGAACTAGTGCCTTTGGTTGGAGCCGCACTTGCCTTAGTTTTTGCATTTGCGCTGCCGTGGCTGGTGGTCCGATCACTGGCCTTTAACGCCCACAACAGTGCTCTTAGAAACATCCGCTTCGGGTTTCACGGCAGTTACGGGGAGGCCGCCAGAATGTTCGTCCTGTGGCCCATTGCAGCGGTGTTCACTCTGGGGATTCTCTCTGCCTATGTCTACTTCAGGCAGAAGAAGTTCATTGTGGAACACAGCAGCTATGGCACTACCCGATGTGCCTTCATGGCCAAGGGATCGGATTATTACAAAATCTTCCTTTCTCTTCTATTACCTGTGGTGGCAGGTGGCGTCATCGTCTTACTTGCCGGGGCCTTTTTTCCGCCCTTGGCAGTCCTGGGGGCCCTGGTGCTTTATCTGTACGCCTTTGCCTTCATGGCCGTGAAGACCACTAATCTCCTTTACAATTCTTCCAAGATTGGAGAACACAGAGTCCAGGCCACCATGGAAGTGAACGGCTATGCCATGGTTGTCTTGACCAACACGGTGGCCACTGCCCTCACGCTGGGGCTCTTTCACCCCTGGGCAAGGGTCCGGGCTGTCCGTTACAGGGTCGAGCACCTGGCCCTAAAACCCAAGGGAGATCTCGACGGGTTTGTGGCCGGCGAGCAGAAACAGGTGAGCGCCCTGGGAGATGAAATGAGCGATTTCCTAGATTTTGATTTCGGCCTATGATCAACATTAATGGCTATTGGTACGACGGTAAGACTTCTGCACAGGCAGGAGCCGTGTGCCGTATTTTCGATAACGGCGCCATTCGGATCGAGAGTCGCGACGATGGCCGGCCGCTGAAGACGGTCTCGGAATTTGCCGTAAGAACGTCTCCCCGATTGGCGAACACGCCCCGTTATCTGCACTTTGCCACAGGAGAGAAGTTTGAAACAGAGGACAACGAAGCCATTGACGCTGCCCTGAAACTGTTCAAGGGTCGTTCCTTGCTGCACCTGGTTCACAAACTGGAAAGCCGAAAGGGTTATGTCCTTCTCTGTCTAGCGGCGGTCCTCCTCTTTGCCTGGGCCTTTGCCAAGCATGGAGTCCCAGTGGCGGCAAGGCTCATTGCCGAGCGTCTACCGCCCACGGTGTACGGTCATGCCGGGAAACAGACGCTGCAGATCCTTGATCGATCCGTCTTCGGCCCCACAGAACTGGACGACGCAGAGAAGAGGCGCCTCGTGACCCGTTTCGAGCCCGTGCTAGCCGACCACCATAAATACGATCTGAAAATCCTCTTCAGGAAAGGCGGACCCATCGGGCCGAATGCCTTTGCCCTGCCTTGCGGAACCATTGTTTTCACCGATGAAATGGCGAGGCTGGCAGAACACGACAACGAACTCGTGTCGGTTCTGGCTCACGAAATCGGCCATATCGTTTATCGTCATGGAATGCGCATGGCCATACAGGATTCCCTGTTAGCCTTTGCGCTTCTGGCAATGACGGGCGATGTGTCCGGGACATCAGAACTTTTCATGGGGCTTCCTGTCATGTTGACGCAGCTTTCCTACTCCAGGGAGTTTGAGGCGGAGGCCGATGGATACGCATTGAAGTACCTCCGATCGCGGTCCATCCCGTCAGTCCATTTTGCCCGACTCATGCGTCGGATGGAGGAGAAGCAGAGATCATCGTTTGGCAAATCGCAGAGCAAGTGGGCCAGCTATCTGTCGACCCACCCCATGACGGAAGAACGGGCCCGCAGGTTTGAACCGAATAAGCGAGCGCATTCCCCGTAGATTCTGCCTGACGGCAGTGGTTCTGCCTTTTGGCAGTGCTGACGCAGCGCGGGCTGCGGGGTTAGCGAGCGTATAGTTAAAAAGACAACAACCTTACGGTGCTGCGTAGCTCTCCCGACAAGGAGAACATTCCCCGTGGGTTGCCACGGGGAGGGTTCAATGACGGGAGTGCTCGGGGCCCCGCTTTTGTTTCATTTTAGAAGACCCCGTCCTTTGGGCGGGGATTCTTTACGTGGGCTCTTACTCTCGCCGGTCGTTTCAACAGGCTTCCCAAAAGAGTCTGAAGTTCGAGTGCCATATGGATGTCAGACGATGACTAAAGAGAAGAAGGCAATCTGGGGATGGGCCATGTATGACTGGGCAAACTCTGCTTTTGCCACAACCGTCATGGCTGGCTTCTTTCCTGTTTTTTTTAAGCAGTATTGGAGCCATGGCGGTGACGTGAACATGACTACTGCCAAACTGGGGCTCGGCAACTCTGTGGCCAGTCTGTTGGTGGCCCTTATGGCGCCTGTCCTGGGTGCCATGGCAGACAAAGGATCGGCAAGAAAAAAGTTCATGGTGGGTTTTGCCTACCTGGGGGTTCTCACAACGGCAGCTCTCTTTGTCATTCAAAGGGGCCAATGGCCATGGGCCATATTCTTTTATGCCATGGGGATCATCGGATTTTCAGGGGCGAACATATTCTACGATGCCCTGCTGCCGGCGGTAGCGCATGAAGACAATGTCGATTACGTGTCTGGGTTGGGGTTTTCCATGGGATATCTTGGCGGAGGGTTCTTGTTTCTCATAAACGTATGGATGACGCTCAGGCCGGAAGCATTCGGGTTGGCGGACGCTGAAATGGCTGTGCGTTGGGCCTTTATCTCTGTGGCCATATGGTGGGGGGTGTTTACCTCCTTTGCCCTTTGGTGGCTCCCTCGGGAACGGGGTACACAATCGTCCGTTCCGGGCGGAAATTTCATGGTGGAAGGACTCCGGCAATTCGTGAGAACCTTCAAGAAGGTCCGCCATCTTAAGACTATTTTCCTCTTTCTGTTAGCTTACTGGTTTTATATTGACGGTGTTGACACCATCATCCGAATGGCAGTGGATTACGGCCTGTCCCTGGGGTTCGACTCAAAGGATTTGGTCGCCGCTCTTTTGATTACCCAGTTTGTGGGGTTTCCTGCTGCCTTGGGGTTCGGTAAACTGGGGCAGCGGTGGGGGGTCCGCAAGTCCATTTACCTCGCTATCGGCGTGTACATGGTCATCACCTCCTGGGGGGCCATGATGACCAACAAAGAAGAGTTCTATGTCCTGGCCATGGTCATCGGTCTGGTTCAGGGAGGCATACAGGCCCTTAGCCGCTCCTATTACTCACGCCTCATTCCTAAAAACCAGGCGGCTGAATACTACGGCTTTTACAATATGCTGGGTAAATTTGCCGCCATCCTTGGACCCGTATTAGTGGGCGTGGTCGGGCTGGCGGCCAGAAGAATGTTGATGCCTCCTTCGCCCACCTCGGAGCAGATGGCCCAGGTAGGTCAGCTCGCTGCTCGATGGGGAATGGGATCGATTTTGCTCCTATTCGTCATTGGCGGAGTACTTCTCCACTATGTAGATGAAGACAAGGCAAGGGCCCAACTGGCCTACTTGTCAGACCGCGACAGCTGAAAACCATGGCTCATCGTACACGCTGAGCGTCGGCAAGGCTGGTCTAAAGGAGGGCCCTGAAACAGGCAGCCGTTCCTATGAGGTGTATTTCCCTCTGCTGTCGTAACGAGACTGAGTTAAAACAGATCTTTGACCCGACTGGGGGGAGCCAGCCGAAATCGTGAGCCTTTCGCACGAATGTGCCATAGGTCTCACAAAGCCTTTCGATGCACTGCATTGGGCCTTGAAAGGTGATCTAGTCATCTGAGAGTCGGCCACAGGATGGCGGCTCTTCTCCTGAAAGCCATGAGCCACTTTCCCTGTCCCATGTGACAGCCAAGGCCCGGGGGCTGAGGTTTTCTTCTTGACAAAAGTTGCTCTCTTGTCCATGTTGGCGCACCCATACCCCTCAAGAATCTCGCACCCGCGTGACTTTTCGCAGGTCATGGGCCGGTTAAGTGACCCAGACCCATTACGGGATTTGCAGTGAAAGGACAAGTGCACAAGGCCGGCATAATAGACAAGGCCAGACATTGTGACAATTGTCTGTGCTGGTTAAAATATTGCAAAGCTGAATGCTGCAAGGGATTCCAATGCCCTGTCGGGCCCAATGCCAACATAACCATCAGGGATGGCATTTTCAGGCTCCCAGTACCCATGAACCCTGACAAGAAATGGTATTTTGAATTACACGGTCTCCAAGTGGACGGCAACGTTCTCATCATTGCCAAAAAGTATTGTGCGTTTTCCCCGGGACTTATCACTGTTAACGTGCGGTGTGAGCTTTTGACGAAGGACAATCTCTGTGCCGGCCATCCCGATAAAAAGCCTGACATATGCAGAGGGTTGACATGGGAAACAACAAGAAACGCCCTGCCCGTGGGCTCTGAAGTGCCTGAAGAGGGCTATCGCCTCACGCCCAACTGCTTGTTCAACTTTAAGAAATGAGTGCCAACTTGTTAGAAGTCTTGCGGCAACCCTGCCCGTTTGCCAATGTGCTCCAGGACAAGGATCAGTGAGCAGTTGATAGAATCATCTACTTCCCTCCTTCTGACTACCAACAGACCGAGACATGATCCCCAGAGTTTGACAATTGCTTTCATTTCGGCTAGATATGAAGAACTGGGCCAAATGGTTGGGGGGGTAGGATGTGCCGTTCATTGGACCTTTCTTTGTCCATGCATTTTGGCCAATCCGCCGGAGGCGGACTGGAGCAAGGCTTAGATATGATGAAATGGTGAAAAGCCCCCTTTGCTTTCTCCGTGAGCATTTGCGCCTGGGGGCTTGAAAAGAGATGGGTGCACTCAGAATGCTCAGCCAAGGTGCTGAAACTCTCCGCCGCGGCGGATCAAATCCCGACGTGTGGGGACATTTTTGAACGCCGATCATCCCAAGTGCTTTTCTTCTCCGCCACGGCGGACTCAATCGTTTACAAAAGACTTTTTGCGAAACTGTCAGATTTATCAAAAAATGCTTCAGAACAAGGGAAAAGGGATTTGGGCAATAGCCCGCTGACAACCAGTGCCCCGTGGCTACCATTAGGTTTACATGAAAAGAGGTATCCCAGGAAGACAGCATATTTGAGTGAGGAAGCCCTATGGGACTGACAGAGGCTCCATTGATCGTATGGAAGATACGCTTTGTTGGGGCCGCCTTATTCACTCTCAGGCCAAAGGGGGTGGTCTAATGGCTGAGGGGCGAGCAGCATATAGGGAATTGGAACAAAGGGTCAAAGCACTCAAGCAGGAGGCGGCCAAGGGCAGGCGTGTGGAGGCGGAGCTTCGGGAGAGCGAAGAGAAATACCGCCTTCTTATCGATAACTATGGTGATCCGATCACGGTCTTTGACGAAGATGGTGTTCTTACACTGATAAATATTACAGGAGCCAAGAATTTGGGTGGGACTCCTGAGGAGTTCGTGGGAAAGTCCATGCACGAACTCTTCCCCGAAAACGCCCATGTCCTCATGGAGAGAAATCGTCAGGTCATGAAATCTGGAACGGGGCGTGATTTCGAAGACAAATTCGAACTGCCCACGGGGAGTCGATGGTTTTTGTCAAATATTCAGCCTGTCAAAACTCCCGATGGCAAGATTTTTGCTGTTCAGATCATCTCTCATGACATCACCGAGCGTAAGCTTATGGAAGAGGAGTTGAGAAAAAGCTCTGAAAAAATAAAACTCTTTGCCTACTCGGTTTCACATGACCTCAAGAGCCCGGCAGTCGGCCTCTATGGTGTAACAAGGCTTCTTCATAAACACTACCGACATGTCCTTGATGAAAGGGCCAGGAATTATTGTGATCAGATTATGACGGCTGCGGAACAGATTGCCGACCTCGCTTGGAAAATCAATGTCTACATATCAACAAAAGAAATACCGCTGAGTGTGGTCAGTGTTAAGCTGAAAGAGATACTGCAGATGGTGAGAGACGAGTTCTCAGCCCAACTCGATCTCCGCGCAATTCAGTGGATGGAACCTGAAAGCATGCCTGAGATCAGGGTTGACAGATTGTCTATTTTGAGGGTTCTAAGGAACCTTGTGGAGAATGCATTAAAGCACGGAGGAGATGGGTTGAGTGAAATCAGGGTGGGATATGAGAGATCTGATCAGTTTCATGTCCTTTTGGTGGGCAATAACGGTGCGGGGATAAGAAGCGAAGACATGGAGAAAATCTTTGGGCCTTTCCAGCGACATGAAACATGTGGGGTTGCCGAAGGGGCCGGTCTGGGCTTGGCGATCGTAAAAGAGGTGGCAGAACAGCATGGCGGCAAAGTATGGGTGGAATCCAGTCCGGGAAAGGGGCCGACTTTCTACATATCCATTTCCAGGGACTTGTGACTGGCCCAGTCGCCATCTGTGAACCACTGTCAAGGCAAGGCCCAGGCTTTTATTCCTTTCTGGAGTGGCCCAACACTGATTGAAGGTCCCTACAGTCCCGACTCCTCGGGATAGGGAATGTTCTGCCTGACGGCAGTGCTTCGTAGCGACCGTAAGGAGCTCTGCCACTTTCAGATACGCTCGTTTTCGCGGTTCAAGACGCTCCACGAGAGGAAATAGTCCAATATGGAACTGCTCAAAGAATGCCCCAAGTCTCGGAAATTGATCGACGAGATTCTGTCATCTATTCAGGCTGCTGTTGTTCTCGCAGACGTTGAGGGCCAGGTTCTATTTGCCAATTCGGCTGTGAAAAGAGTGTTGGGGTTCACGGCTGCTGAACTCCAGGGGAAGAGGCTTTCCGTCTTTTTCACACCAGAGGATCTGAAGTGCCTATATCCCAACTTGTTGTACATGGCTCGCAAGAAAGACCCCTTTGAAGGGGAACTCATGCTCAAACGGAAAAACGGGAGTCGCTTTTTTGCTTTCTGGGTATCTCGCGTGCGCGTGGATCTTATTGAAGGCAAAAGCCTGATGATTGTCTGCATTCAGGATGTTGACAATCTGAAACAGCGGGAAAAGACACTGAGAGAAACCAACTACGGGGATTTGCTGAAAATCGCAGATGGCATAGCCCATGAATTGAGGAACCCGGTGGTGGGAATCGGCGGGTTTGTCAACAAGCTTTACAAGTCGTGTAGAGCCGCTCCAGACCATGACAAGTATTACAATTACATTACTGAAAATTTGAAAAAAATTGAAGCGCTGGTCAAAGAAGTCGAGTTCCTTGCCCATCTTCCCCCCCCTTGTTTTGTGGACAAGTCAATTAAAGACGTCATCGAAACGGCATCAATATCCTATCACGAAGAAATGAAAGCGCGAGACATTGAGTTTACCCTCAGTATGGAGGACGCAAGGCTGTATGTAGATCCGGATCTGGTGACGCAGGCGTTCTCCATCGTGATTCAGAATGCCATAGACGCCACCAATAGTGGGGGGAGGATTTCTGTACAAAGCGAGACAAAAGGCAATCAGTGCAACATATATGTGACGGACACAGGACGCGGGATCGCACCTGGAGACATTCCACATATCTTTGATCCGTTTTTTAGCACAAAAACTGACGGGGCAGGGATAAATCTCGCCGTGGCAAAGCGGATCATGGACATCCATGGAGGCCAGGTTGAAGCAACATCACAACCGGGTGAAGGGACGACTTTTTTGTTGGTCTTTACTCTGGAACGACGTCGTGAAATTCGTGTTTCTCTCTTGGATGGTGAAGCGTCGTTTGATAGTTCTTAATCTCATCTTCAACCTGTGAGATCGCTGGCGCCATCGGCCACGGCGGACTGCGTCACAGTTCATCATTTCCCTCGACCTTTCAGAAAATTTGCCCATTCTGTACCGCATAAGCGAGCGCATTCCCCATAGGTTCTGCCTGTTGGCAGTGCTAACGCGGCGCAGGCTGCGGGGTTAGGGAGCGTATATCTAACGTTCAATGAGGGTGTTCCCGATGGAAGACGTGATCTTTGGGGGTGTCGGACGGGGCGGCGGCGGATTAGGCATACATGAGGGTGTAGAGCCTCGTTTTTTCCCAGAATGACGTGATCCCCCATGCCTGTCTTTTGGGCATTACCCTTACGAGGCGACAGTAAACATGCAGGGCATTTAGGTTATGATGTAAGAAATTTTTCATGATACTCTCTTCGTTGGGTGCTCCGTTGGCTCCTTTGTTCTGGTTAGTCTCTAATTGCACTGGCCATGCCAACAGATGACGGCCCGGGGTAGCGCTTTGATAATAACTTGTAATTAAAGTACATTTTTCCGTTTCTGGTTTTGTCGGAGCGATCTCCGTTCTCATGTTCACCCCTTTGGTGTTCTCTATAATGCAACATGTTGAGTTCCTACTGTTCACTCGGTGCCAACGCCGCAGTTTGAGGTTGGAGGTGGAGGAAAAAAAGAGGAGGCCTGAAAAAGGCCTCCTCATACCCGTGGGCGGAATGACAGCCAGCTTTATGCTGGGCCACCACCAGTTGCCGGAAAGGCGCCACCGGGAACTCCGTATGGGACCACAGGGTAGACCGGATAGGGGAAACAAGGGAGGTAAGGATAGCCCAAGCAAAAGGGGAAACCGGGATAGCAGGGATAGCCGGGGATGAACCCGGGCACGTAACCGGGGCCGGGGTAACAACCGCCTGTCACCTCACGCATAGCCTTATCGTCTAATTCCTTGTCCATTTCCAAATCCTTGACTTCGACCTTTTTCATTTTCCTTCTCCTTTCACGTTGTTTTTTTGTCGCTCTCTTTTGGTTATGCTCAGTCTGCATCCCCCGTGCCAACAGAGCCGGAGAGGTCGGATAAACAGAATTAACTATTTATGATTTAACAATAATTTAGAATAATGGGATTTTTCAGGGGGCACCGTTTCCTTTAGTTCTCCAACTGATGTTGTTTTCTCGACAACAAATTGGCTGCGCCCTGTTTGGTCACTGCCAACGTGTCTGTTGAGTGGAAGGATTTTGGTATTCTTTTTCTTCCAACAAAAAAGGTCAAAACCCCTTGATTTGGATAGGTGAAATGTCCATTTTTGGATTGTCTTTCCATTGAATCTCTGGTATTGGAGATCCTGGTAACCTAACACTGGTAGGACGCCAGCAACTACTGTTCCCATACACAATACGTGAACATCTTTCCCCTTGGCCTCAGAGAAGGTTCTTCGTTCTGTTGAGTGCCTGAGGGTAAGCTGTTAAATTCACCCTTGTTGGTGCTGGGGGCTGTATGCCGTTGCATCGGGCCCCTCGTCCGATCCCTGTGTCTTTTAATCGCATTGACCTGTGAGGTACATTGCAAAAGCCTTTTTCAGTCGCATGCGTTGTACTCCTACCGTTTATCCTTGCTATCCCTTTTGCCTCTTCAGCTGTTGCCGGAGATCGATCTGAAAAAGAGTTTTGGCAGCTATCTCCGGACTATGCGGTCATGAAGCCAGAAGTGATTGCCGTGGTTCCCATGGATAACTTCGCTTTGGAGCCCAATGTTGAGAAGGCCTTGTACCAGGAAGTCTATGAACGGCTGAAGGTGAAGGGATACATGAGGATTGCGGTCCAAAAAGTAGATGAGGTCATGAAGAAGCTGGGTATTCAAACACCTGGTCAACTGGCAGGGATTTCGCTGACCAGGCTCGGAAAAGAACTCAAGTGCGACGCCGTCTTGATGGGACAGATCGAGCAGTCTGGTACTATCCATACAGGGATTTATGATGCTGTGGCAGTCTCTTGTTCTCTCAGGTTGGTAGACTGCGCCACTGGAAAAATGCTTTGGCAAACGGAACAGTGGAGAGCTGCCCATAGACAGTGGCAGGTGGACCCCATTAATCTATTCATTAATGTTGCAGCCCATGAGAAGGCTTCACGTGAAAAGAGAGTGGCCTGCCTCGTCCATGAAATGCTCAAGACATTGCCCCAGGGCCACGTCGATGTGCAAATTGGAGATTTGCTGAATCAGGCCCAGGAGATCCCGGTAAGCCAACGGTAAAATGGTATTTTCGTACACCCCTCTTCTCGCACCGGTATGATTGGAGGAAAAAGATGAAGGCTTCACTGGCAATTAGGCTCTCTTTCTTTGTGGCGATGGCCCTCAGTGCATGCTCTGTGGGACCGGAGTATGAGCGCCCGGCGCTTCAGGAAAATAAGGCGTGGGGTGAAAGAGGTGCTGCCGCATTGGCCCCGTCCCGAGTCATAGAGATGGATTGGTGGACCGGTTTTGGCGATCCTTATCTTGACAAACTGGTCAAAGAGGCGATCTCGGGGAGCTTTGACTTGAAGATCCTGCTCGGCCGCATTCAAGAGGCAGGGGCTACCATAAAGGGAGCAAGAGCGGGGTTGATGCCGACTCTGGACCTGTCGACAGGAATGGAGTTCAAACGGAGTGACCAGGTTCGTGACATGCGGACGGGGCGTTTTAAGACTGGTGATGAGCAACAAGCCACGGGACAGGGAAGCCTCAGTTGGGAAATGGACATGTGGGGCAAGAAGAGAAGGGAGTACGCAGCAACCAAGGCTGAATATGAAGCGAGCCAAGCTGACTATAGGGCAGGATATCTAAAGCTGGTTTCGGAACTGGCACAGGCCTATTTTCAGATCCGCCAGATCGACGAGCAGTCCGATCTGACTGACAAGTTCTATAAGGAACATCAACAGATAGCAACTATTTATCAGAACCAGTATGCGGAGGGTCTGATTCCCGAGTGGAAGGTGCTGAGGCAAGAAGCAGAAGTGAAGAGGTTGAAGCAAGAGGTCCTGGAACTTGAACGGGTACGCAAAAGGCTTGAACACAGGATAGCCATCTTGTTGGGCAGGCCCCCAGGGGACTTGAAAGTCCCTTCAGCCGATTTGAGAGGGAACCTGAAGCCCGTGAAGGTGCCGGTAGGCCTTCCCTCAGACCTTTTGTCCCGCAGGCCGGACATTGTGGCAGCCGAGTACCGTCTCATCAAGGCAACCCATAACGTGGGTGCGGCTGAGGCTGCGAGGTTGCCGTCTTTTGGCCTCACCGGCAAGGGCAGCTTGGCAAGCGAGACGCTCAAGGGATTGCTCACCGGTACCTGGGCGTTGTCCATTGCACCAGCAGTGACAATGCCCCTTTTTGATGGTGGCAGTCGCAAGGCCGACGTTGCCGCAAAAGAAGCACGGGCGCAAGTGACCCAAGAGGTGTACCGCAAGACAGTGATGACAGCCTTTGAAGAGGTGGAAAACGCGTTGGTAAACCTGGAGAGTCGACAAAAACAGAAGGCTGTTTTACAGGAAAAGCTCGATGGGCTGAAACAGATACGCTCTCAAACCACTGCCAAATTTGAACTGGGCTTGATATCTCAATTAGAGGTCTTAGACATCGAGCGGGAGCTTTATGCATCTGAGAAGTCGCTTCTTGAGATGCATCGTTATCTTTTGGATGATACCGTTGCCCTCTTTAAGGCCGTGGGCGGTGGCTGGGGCAAGGTGACGGTGAGGTAGCCCAGTGTCCACCCATAAAATGGTTCTTTGCTCTGCCTCAGGCGGATCGAGCAGCCGGAGGCCGACAAGTCTGGGGGATCGCTTGTGCGATCTGCCTCGGCGGACCTCCTCGCAATCCCTTGATCTTTTTGACCTTGCGAATCCCGACCCGTCGGGACTGAATTGGAAACTGACGCCGGTGCCCACTTCCTTCTTGGGGGTTCGTGGATGGGCACTAGCCTGAGAAACTTGGATTTTGTCCAGAGACATTTTTGCTATGAGAGTCATCCTTCAGGCCGAACCAAATACGGGTATCCAAGATATCGTTATCGAGAATTCCCCTTTTTTGATTGGACGCGGTGAGAGCAGATTTTCGCAGTACGAAGAGCAGTTTCCCGAGCACCTGAAAAAGCTTTCCAGGAGGCACGCCCGAATCTTCGCCGAGGGTGACGGATTGTATGTAGAGGACCTTGGCAGCACCAACGGTACCTTTTTGGGCGGGCAAAAGCTTGGCCATCAGCCCATGCCTCTTAGCAATGGGGATTCCATAGCCTTTGGCACTTTCTTTTCCTATGTGATTCACATTGACCAACCGGAGACCAAACCGGCAGAAGGCCAGCCCGGGCGGGAGAAAACCATCTACATGTCCGACGCCTCCTCCTTCTTGGGCATGCTATCCTCAGAAAAAGAGGGAGAGGGCGGAGCCGCTTCATCTGGCGGCTCCCATACCGCCACCTCACCTGCAGGCCCCCATTCGCAACTTGAGAAAAAGAAGAGACTTTTTGCCGCCCTTATCACAGAGTTTTGGGACAAGCCTGGCGACAGCCGGAAACGGAAGTGGTATTTGCTGGGTTTGGTCGGAGTCCTCTTGGTTGCAGGGGTTGTTTCAGTGGCCATCCTCATCTCGCCGGAACGGAAGTTGAGGAGACTGATGAAGCAAGAGCGTTACAGCGAGTGCGCCCAGGTTGCCGATGGAATCCTGCGGGAGGATCCACAGAATGAAGGCGTCTGTGATATTGCAGCAGAGGCCCTTATTAAGGAGATCCTACCTGTTTGGACCACCCAATTAAGAGATTCACGTTTCCGTGAGGCCCGGGAGCTCCTGGCCGGGGCGACCTCACGAAACCCACACAACGCCCATGGAGTCAAGGCGATTGGGCTTTTGGCTTGGGTTACTGACCTTGAGGAGTTCTTTGCCGAAAGGAATAGCGGCGCACCAGTCAATACATTCCGTGATGAGGGACAGATTGAATCTCTGCTCGAACGGTGGAATAAAGACAAAAACTGCAATTGTTCTTTGCTGGACCAAATGTCGAACTACACGCCTTCCTTTGCAGTGACGCAACGACAGATACACAGCCACTTGAACACGCTAAAAACCATGGAGACAATGTATGTAGGGCCCACCAAGGACCTTAGGGATAAAGTGCAACAAGAGTTGGGCGCCGATCGGCCCCGGGCGCTTGTTTCAGCCGTAGACGACTTTCGACGAAGGCACCCAAAGGTCGGCGGCACAGAGGTGTTGCAGCAAGATTTGTCCAACTACCTTGCCCTTTGGCAGGCCGTAGAGTCAAAGCGATTGGCTGAGGTTTCAAAGTTGCTCGATGAATATCAATTTCAGACCAAGCCCTTTATCGACAAGGTCGCGTCCATCGGCAGCAGTATCCTCCCCCCGCCCGGCGTAATGGACGGGTATAGGAAGGCGTCAGAGGCGTGGTCCTCAGGTGCCCCTAAAAAGGCCATCGCGATCCTTGAACCCCTTGTCAACGAGAAATGGGGCGAATTGGCAGAGAGGAAACTGAAACACTATCGTCAAGTTCTAAAGGACTTTGCCGCGGTGGAAGGATCAAGGGACGGATCAGACTACGGCGCCCGCCTGCTGTCTTTTCATGGGACCCTCATTCCAGGCGAAGATGAGGTTTTCCTGAAGTTGATAGAGAAGGATTTCGAGAAGGTCGAAAAGGAAGAGCTTGAGAAGAGCCAAGCTCTATTCATGGACGCCCAGGCAAACTGGGATGACTACCTGAATGGTGGCAAGATCTCAGGGCTCCTTCGGCTTGACATAAAAGTGTCTGAGGAGTTTCGAAGGAAGGCGGGCCTACTGAGGTCCGCCTTTGAGGCGTTTTCATCAGGTGCGGGAATATATGGCCTTGTCAACAGGGAGATGCCCGAGACATGGAAGACCCTTGAGAAGAAGATCCTTGAGGAAGTCGAAACCCAGCGAATGCGTCTCGAGGACCTCAGAAACGTATTGGACCCTGCTGTATCATCAGAGAAGCTCAAATTGCTACCCAATCCATCAGAGGGGAAAGACTGATGTCCCAAGAAAAACACCCGGAAATTTTCGTGGACGCGGTGGAAGAGCATAGTGCAGAAGCCCTTGAAGTCCTCATGGAAAGGTCTTCTTTGTTAGCCCGCGGTATAATCTATCTTTTGATAGCCCTTTTGATTTCTCTGTTCGTTTGGTCTTTCTATGGCAAGGCAGATGTGATTATCAAGGCAAAAGGGCAACTGGAGCCGGCATCTGAGGAGAGGCGCGTGTATGCGCCCACAAACGGCGAATTGATCGATATCTATGTGGCAGAGGGCATGCCCATATCCAAGAACGATCTACTGGCTCGCATCAAGGCCCCGGACGCCATAAAGGCTGCGGCCGGAGCAGTTGAGGCAAAGATGAAACTTGAGGAAGCCGAGCGCGCGAAGAAGATCTTTCCGGAAAAGAAAAAGATAATGGAAGAGGAGCTTGCAGCCCTAAAGAAGAACATCGAACAAAAAGAAAAGGAGTACAACCAGCTCAAATCAGAAGGGCTGCGCAACCTTTCAGAGAGCCAGAAACACAAGCTGGGGGCGACGAGGACCAAGCTGGCGGAAGCAAAAAACGAAAGGGCACTGGCGAAACGCACAGCTGAAACGTACCAACGTCTATACGAAACACCCGGACACGGCGGTGTCTCCAGGCAGGAGACCGAAAAAGCGGAAAGCACATACCTCAAG
>Ga0180437_10006530_pt1 | contig 15493 bp, 11 predicted proteins | sample SS_ome_4_FD_132410 | JGI IMG/M metagenome (GOLD analysis project Ga0180437, IMG submission 132410) | Hypersaline lake sediment archaeal communities from the Salton Sea, California, USA - SS_3_D_1 metaG | ecosystem: Environmental > Aquatic > Non-marine Saline and Alkaline > Hypersaline >...
AGGTACTCGACCAGCTCTGGCAACGGATAGGGCGATGCTTTGGGGGGCGGTTTGTCCATAGCGACCTCCTGTATTTCTGTGTCGCCCCTATTATACCATAAATCTAACAGAGTAGTACTAGAAGGTCGCGGATTTCATACAGAACTTTGAGAAGTTCATCAGTGTCAGTGCTCATCTGTTCCTCCCACTGAATGCATAGCTATCCCGACCAGAAAGGAAATAAATCGTCTGTCCAAGATTATACACTAGAATCCTTGAGGGATCAAATTCTTAACAAACAGAGCAAGATTTTGGACACAGATTTACACTGATCTGCACAGATTTTTTTCTTTATTTATCTGTGTCAATCTGTGAAAATCAGTGTCCTCCCCCCTTACTCGTCGGTTTGAGGCGAAGGCTTCGCTAGCAGCAATACGACTGCAAAACGCACTCGATGTGAGTGTCGTGATTGTCTTCACACAAGCGATCGGTAGAGCGCTGGCGAGCCAACTATCTTTTAGGTGAGAGATGTCACCTAAAAGCTCGGCGGATAACCCGCCAGCGCCAGCCCATAAAGCCCGACCGCGCTCCTACGAACTGTTGTAGTGGCGGTGGGGCGGGCGACCGCTTTTTCTCCCCTGATTGTACGTCAGGTCATCCCGATCGATCTGACAACTGATCGGGATCAACCCGCCAAGTGATCGGGACCCATTTGATTCGCGGCACATAAGCAGCGCCACCCGACAAACAAACAGCCGACCATCAACAGACGTATTTCCACGAAAGGGTCGGCTGTAGAACGCTCATCAGGTTACCTACCTCCTCGACTTTAGACAGGATAGGTCACATCCGGTTTCATTCTATCACGAGTTGACGCCAGGCGCAAATTCACTTCGAGGTGGAGGCGCTGTCAGACCCCTCCTCCAGCAACAACTGGTCTAGACCGTCGAGCAACTCCTCAATCCTCGCCATCAGACTTTCCGCCGAGGATACAGCACGAATGACACCCTCCACTTGATTGACCATCTCTCTGGGGACCTTTGTGCAACGTTCTGATGCTGTTTTCAACAACTGCTTTTCGCCAGGGTTCGGAAGGCGGTTCAGGGCAAATAGTACGTCGAAGTAGCTTGCCAATAACGCCGCCACCCGATGATTGATGCTGACCCAATCGTTCCGCCTCATCGCCTTCTCAATCTGATACAAGTAGGAGGGAATCACGCTCCGCAGGACCGCATGGTTCCTGGCAATAATCGCTCGCCGGAGGGGTTCAGGGAACGGAACAGCACTCTTCTCTTTAATCCTGTGCAACCAGCCGCTCTTGTCATAGAGGATCAGAGAATTGCGGATCGTGTGCCAGAAGCAGGTGGAATATCCTGTGCTGGCCTGGTGTTTCACCAACACGCGGTCGAGCTGTTCTTCGATCTAGGATGTGTCCCAATAGATGATATCCACTTCGATACCAGTCTCTCGATCATACCATTCATCGCCGAGACCCCAGAATTGCAGATTCAGATCCGACCGAGTTGCCCCCAGTTTCTCCACGACGGCCATTCGATCATGCAAAGGGATCACTGACGTGATGTAGACATACAAGTCAATGTCCGAGTCCGGGTCAACTGCACTGGTTGCTTGGGAACCTGCCAGTGCGATACCCTCCACGCTCGGAAATGCACGGAACATGTCGGCAATCCTGCGAGCCAGGCTCAGAGGTAGAGAGGTTTGCTCATTCACAGTTGCCATCCTTTTGGATGCTGTGGAAGCGGTCGCATTGCAGTATACCACACCTCAAATCAAAAAGCAACGGCTTTTCAATGCTTGTTGTGTCATGCTGTCCTCCTCTTTGCACGATTGCGCCTTATCGAGTACAATACGGGCGGTGAGGGTACAAGATGTCTGGCTTTTGTGGCGTCAAGGAATCTACGCCAGCGTCACTTCCTCCGTGACATTTATGCCCCGCCGGCGCAGTCCCTCCACATAGGGACGGGCTGGCACCTGGGTCTCTACGCCCCCGGCCCCACGGGGCGTCTGCCCGCGGGCCATCATCTCGGCCACGATGGCCGCGCTCCAACCGGTGCAGCGCTCCATGGCCGTGAAACCCGTCTCTTCGTCAAAATAGTCTATCACCTCCACCAGGGCCTCGGCGTCCCGGCCGCCCTTCTTGCCCACGGCCTTGACGCGCACGATGACCATGTCCCTGTCCTCGGGGAAGGTGACCTGGGGCTCGAACAGGGCGTGAAAGACGTCGCGGGGCACGACCTCCACGTCGCCGACCTGGATGGGCTTCAGGTCCCACAGCCCCAGATCGTAGAAAGCGCGCAGTTGGGCAAAGTGCCCCGGATGGCGGAGTGTCTTGTTCTGCAGCGTCCGCACCTTGCCCTCAAAGGTCCAGGGCATGGTGTCGGTCCCACCGCCGGCGACAAAGGCCTCCAGGGTGCCGATGGGCTCCGGGAACTGGACCGTCTCCAGCTCTGTCATCGTATCCACCTCGGTGACCTTCCAATCCCGGATAAAGATGGCCTGCTCGGCGTACTCGTTGGTCAGCCCGGCAACGTGGAAGGTAAGCAGATAGTTGAACGGCGGCCTCGGCTTCTGGGGAATCCCCCCGTCCCACATATAGACGTCCACCGCTTCGTCCAGCAATTCCATGGCATAGACCATCAGCGTGGTGCCCATGCCCGGCACCTGGCCGCAGTTGGGGACGATGCTGATGCCCGCAGCACGGGCCTCGGCGTCAAAACTGTGCTGCTGGCGGGCGATGCCGATGTGGCCACCCAGGTCACACATGTGGGCCCCCACCCGGATCGCAACCTGGGTGATGTCCAGATTGTAATAATAAGGGACGGCGCTGAGGAAAGCGTCAACGCCGGTCAGCACCCGCTCGACAGCCTTCAGGTCGGTGACGTCCACCTGGACAGGTTCGGCGATGGCTTTGCCCATCAGCTCGTTGACCCGCTCCGCAGCCCGTCGGGCGACCTCCAGGTCATAGTCCGCCAGGACGACGCGGCCGGCATCGCCCCAACGGGCCATGTCGTAGCCGGCAGCGGTACCTTGACGGCCCGCCCCCAGAACGGCATAAGTGTATGACATAGATTCCCTCCTTGAATTATTCTGCACCTATCAGGCTCACCTTGTCAGCCCGGGCAAAGTGGGCGCGATAGGCGGCTGTTTCTTCCAGCAACGCCTTCAGAGACCCTAAGGGTTTCCCCAAACCCTTGGGGTCTGCTGCGTGGCTGCCCTCTGCCAGTTGGATCTCATTGCCTTCTTCACTGAGCACTACCAGGTGGCCGCGCGCCGCAAGCCAGGCCATACCCTGGCGCACGGTTGCCTCCCGCTGGGCAGTGGCTGCCGCCAGGGTCGAGACGCTGACTCGCCCCTGCCTGGAATTCAGGGCATAGCGGGTCAGACCGGCCAGGCGTTTCAAGAATGCCTCGGGGTGGTCCAGGCCGGGGTCTATCCCGAACAGGTAGACCGTCGTCGGCGCGACCTTTTCCAACACGGCTTGCAACTCGGCGGGGCCGGGAGGCGTGGTCCATACGGCCAGAACCTTGGCTGGTTTTAGTTCATATCGGTCCTGACCGACGATTTCTGTCCTGGCCCCGGCCTCGCTCCACACCTGTACATCTTTTTCCCGAGCCCGCAGGCGTTCCAACACCTGGCGTGGGCTGGGTTCCCGCCGATAGTCCACAATCTCGACGGTTGGCCCTTCGACTACCCCTTCGACTCCGCTCAGGGCAAGCTCCTCAATCGGGCGGGCATCCACCCACTCTACCTGTACGTCCCGCTGGCCGCGGTAGTTGCTGGCCCGCACGACGTAGGCCAGGTCAAAACGACCCTGCGGCAGCGGCCAGCCGGCCCCTTGCCACCAAATCACCCTCTGAGCCGTGCCCCCCTCGTCCTCCACGATCAATTGAAGGTGCTCGCCGGTGCGGCCCACCGAGGTATGGCTGGCCAACGAGAGCCCTTTGCTGACCAGGGTCAGGGGCGGGTTGCCGGGCCCGAAAGGCGCCAGCCGCTCCAGGTCCTCGACCAGATCGAGGGACAGGTCGGCCAGGGACAGACAGCCGTCTATCTGCAGAGACCCTAAGGGTTTGGGGAAACCCTTAGGGTCTGCCGCCATGACGGTACGCGACAGGGCGCGGCGGAACTCGGGGATCCTCTCAGGATCAATGACCAATCCGGCGGCCATCGGATGGCCACCGAAACTGACCAGCATCTCCCGCTGAGCAGCAATAGCGGCCGTGATGTGGACGCCCTCGATGGAACGGGCCGAGCCCCGACCCAGCTCGCCGGGCGGGGTGGCGATGAGGACCGTCGGCCGGTGGTAGCGTTCGGCCAGGCGGCTGGCCACGATGCCGATCACTCCGGCCGGCCAGGATGGGTGGGACAGCACCAGGGCGCTGTGCTCCAAAAGAGAGGGATCGCGCTCAATTTGGGCCTGGGCGGCCTGGAAGACCTGATCGCACAGCAGCTTGCGTTGCGCGTTCAGCCCCTCCAGTTCCGTGGCCAGGATGCGGGCGCGCTCCAGACTAGCGGTCGTCAGAAGCTCCACGGCAAGGTTGGCGTCGGCCAGCCGGCCCAGGGCGTTGAGGCGGGGTCCCAGCACAAAGCCGATGTGCTCTTCCGAGAGCCAGGCCGGATCGAGCTCGGCCACTTCCATCATGACCCGCAGGCCCAGCCGCTCGGTGTGGCGCAGGGCCTCAAGACCCCGCTGGAGCAGGTAGCGGGTGTCCCCGGTCTGCACCGCGACGTCGGCCACAATCCCCAGGGCCACCAGGTCGAGATACTGCGCCGTGGCCCCTGGCCGACCGGCCCGGCTGTACAGCTCCTCCGCCAGCTTGTAGGCACATCCCACCCCCGGCAATTCGCGCAGTGGGTGTGCCTCCGGCAGCATCTTGGGGTTCACGATGGCGCAGGCTCCGGGCAACGTGGCGGGCAGGTCGTGGTGGTCGGTGACGACCACGTCCACGCCCCGAGCCTGGGCGTAGGCGATGGCCTCGTGGTCGGTGATGCCGGTGTCGCAGGTCAACACCAGATGGACACCCTCCGCGATGAGCCGCTCCAGCACGGAGAGGTTGAGGCCATGAGATTCGGTCCGGCGGACCGGGATGTGATACGTAACGGTCGCTCCCCGTGGTGAGCCTCGTCGAACCGCCTGTGGTGAGCCTCGTCGAACCACTAGGTCCCTCAGCGTGGAGACCAAGATAGTCGTCGCCGTTTGCCCGTCCACGTCAAAGTCGCCCCAAACGCAGATCGTCTCTCCCCGTCGGATGGCTTGTTCCAGGCGATCGGCAGCCTTGGCCATGTTCGGCAGCTCAGTCGGCGGAGCGGGCCGGTAATACTCTGGATCGAGGAAGGCTTTGGCGGCCTCAACCTCGGTGAACCCCCGCCGGGCCAAGGTCTTGCTCACCAACGGATGCCCGCCGATGGCCGTTTGCAGTTCTGGGGGTACTCTCATGTCCTGGGATTCGATCCACTGTTTCATGTGCACCTACTTCCCTTGAACGTAAAGCGTGAAACGTAAAGCGTAAAACGGATGGCTACGGACCGGGGAGGGGAATGTCGCGCAGTAGGTTGTACAGTTCCTCTCTGTCGGTTATCGCATTGGGTTGAGTATTGTCCAGGCCAGCTTGGTACAAAGTGCTCCCCTCACGGAGGATACGTCCGCGCTGTTGTGGGATCATGGTCAGCAGCAGGCGAATAACCTCGGTGAGGAGTTGAAGACGATGCTGGACGAAGGCCTCGCCCAGGATATGTCGGCCCTTGTAATACCAGTCCCGGCTCTCCCGGGCTGAACCCAAGGCGTATTCGTAGAAGCGAGCCCGATCCTTGCCGGTGCCGCGAGAGTAGCCCTCAGCAAGATTGGCGCTGATGGATCCCAGTGACCGGTATAGTTGATCCGACAGTGAAATCGTACGTTGGTCTCGTATCAGTTTGGTGACATCATGCCATCCCAGATCGGCCAAGAACAGAGCCAACCGATACGCAGTCATCTTCCACAACGAATCGCCAGTTATCGTCTCCGGCACTGTCTTCTCCCATTGTTCGTAATTCATCTGTTCTCTCCCTTCGAGTTTTATTTATTACGTTTTACGTTTCACGTTTCACGCATCAGTATTCAATCTCTGCAATCTGCTCAAAGTCAAGGGCGATCTCCAAATCGTCCCCCCATTCCAGTTCGTCTTCCGCTTCGGTCAGCGCACCGGCCCTGACTCCGCGCTGGCACAACGAACGATAGAGGCAATAGCGGCAGCGCTGCTCCTGGGTGGTGAGGGGAAAGCCCTCGTCTCCCAGTTGGCTGTGGCCCTTGATCTCCGCGATGAGCGAAGCCAGATGAGCGCCGTCCTCGTCGTACTGGGCTGCATCATAGGCAAAGCGTTCGGGGTCCTCCGGAAAGTTGGCAAACCAGTAGACCATCTCGACCTGTTCGGGCTGAAACGGTCGGTCCTCGTTGAGATGCGAACCGGCTCGGACCAGCAGATAGGGGTACACCCTGGTTTGCAGGCGCTCGGCCAGCCATTTCCGCCTGGGTCTTTTGTGGGAGGTCTTCCAATCCACGATAACCACTCGCTGTCCGTGCCCTTCGACAGAGTTTACAGTGAGCGAAGCCGAACTGCTCAGGACAGGGTCTACGGCGATGAGATCGTACTTGGCCACCAGGCGATGGCCGCTCACCGGGGCGGACAGGACGACCTCGGGGTAGCGCAATTTTGCTAGATCAGCCGGTGCGCTCTCCAGGTAGTTGTGCCACCAGCGGCTGAGATCCTCGTCGGTGATGGTGCTCGACAGGTGCTCCGGCGAGAGGCCCAGCACGTGCTGGTGGACCAGGCGATGGAAAGCCGCTCCCTGCTGAAGGTGCCGCTCGTTTTCCAGGGCGGGTTCCGTCTCGACCGCTGGCCAGGCCAGGCGTTGTATGTAACGCAATTGGAAGCGTCGCGGGCAGTCCACGTAATCCTGCAGGCTGCCCTGGCTGAATTGAAAATCGGCTGGTAGCGTCATAGGCCCGTCTCTCCCAGGTAGACCTCCGAGGTTTTGGAAACCTCGGAGGTCTCAACGGTTTCTTCCCAGTACGTCTGCAAGGCGATGAGGGGCACAGCCTGTTGCTGGGGCCGGTTGGGCCGGCCGCTGTTCCAGGTGATGATCAGCTCCTTTTTGGCGCGGGTGATGCCCACGTACAACAGGCGCAACCGCTCAGCGGCATAGTCCAGCCGGGCTTGCCAGGTCGCCTCGCCTTCCTCGTAAGAGGCCACGGCGTCTTTGGGGAAGAGGGCCTCCAGTTGGGCCAGGGCTTCGGCTTCCAGGTTCAAACGGTCGCGCACGAACCACTTCTCCGCGATGAACTCGTCGTGGGGCAGGGCCGAGGGAAAATCATAGTTATTGACCGACATCAGGTAGACCCGGTCCCACTCCAGCCCCTTGGCCTTGTGGATGGTGGCCACCACCACTTTGCCCTTGTGCCGCTGGGGGTCAAAGCCGGTGTCGTCGTCGCTGAAACCCAGGAAGCGGCGCTCGTTGCGGGCCACCACCGCCAGTTCCTGGACCAGTTCCGGCAACCGCCAGTCGGGGTGGCTTTCGCTCGCCTGCCGCAGGACCACGGCCAGCTTGTGGGCGACGGCCAGGTCGGCCGGCTCGTGGAACAGGTCCTGGGCCAGGGTGAGGATCAGTTGGTCAATGGGCAGCAGGGTCGCCCCCTGCCAGCGCCGGACCAACTCTCGGAACTCGACCAACTGTTGGCCAATTTCCGGGCTTTCGTTCCCGTTCGCTGTTGCGGCCAACTCCAGGTCGTCCAGCCAGTCCCGATCCACCCGCGGCCACAGGAAATCCTCGACCTGGCGGCATTGGCGCAACGCCTTGACGACACCCTCCAGGCGCGCCCAGGCCTCTTCATCCTCGCGGTCCTGGCGCCGCCACACCTTGTAGACCGTAGCCAGCCTGGTCGGTGAGGTAGGGTCGGCCAGGTAGCCGACAATGTTGCCCAGGGCCCCCGCCGCCTCCCGGGTGGACCTGGTGCTGCGCAAGAGCTCTATGTACTCCAGGCCACGCTTTTTCAACTCGTTGACCACCGCAAAGCCCCGGTCGTTGCGCGGCACCAACACCGCCACCGTCTCGTCCTGGTGCTCGGGCAGCCAGCGTGCTAGCGAGTCCACCACGGCCTGGATTTCTCCTTGCGGGGTGAATTTGCGGGCGATGAGGCGCACCTGGCTGGGGTCATCGGGTGGATTGGGCTGCGGGTCGCCGGGTGGGGTGGGTTCGATGTGCGGTGGCGACAGGGCATCCCGGATGGCCGCCACCGGATGGTCCTGTTGCGTCCAGTCAATCAGGTAGTTGGCCAGGTTGATGATGCTCTGGGTCGAGCGGCCGGAATTGGGCAGCTCACGAGCCTCCACATCCGCTTCCTCCAGGAAATCGCGCAGGAATAGGGGGCTGGCCGTGGTAAAGGTCTCGTAGATGGCCTGATTGGGGTCGCCGACGCGCACCCAGTTGCCGCCTTGCCCTGAGCGAAGTCGAAGGGCTGTCGAAGGGTCCGGCTCGACCAGAAGCCTCAGGATTCTTTCCTGCAACCGGCTGCTGTCCTGAGCCTCGTCCTCCAGGACGAAAGGCCAGCGATCCCGCAGCCGCTCCAGGTACTCCTCGTCCAACTCCAGGGCCCGCAGCGCCAGACGGATAAGGTCGTCAAAATCCACCGCGCCACGGTAGGCCAGGGCGCGCTGGTAGTCATGGTAGATGGCCCAGCCCATCTCGACCAGGGGCAGCGGCTGCGGAAACCGGTCCAGGCTGTCGCGGAGCTCGGCCGGCGTGACCTGCAAGTCCTTGGCCTGCCGGATAAAGCTGAGGGCGATGTCACTCACCAGGCGGGGCCACTGGTCCCGGCGTACCCAGTCCCGCTTTCCCTCGTCCAGGTCGAGGGCCAGGAAATCGTCGGCAGCGTAGGGGTTGCTGCGCAGCCAGGCCTCGGCCGCATCCTGTCGGATCTGGTCGGCCGCTCGCTCGTCTACGATCTGAAAGTCGTCGGACAGGCCCACCAGGGCCGGCCGCTCACGCACGATGTCGTGGGCCAGGCCGTGCAGGGTGCGCACCCGGTAGCCGAGGTGGGGCAGCAATCCGCGCCGCTGGATCAAGTCGGCCACCCGACTGGCGAAATGGTCCACGGCCGAGTTGACCAGGGTCACCACCAACACCTCCTGGTCGTCCTCCAGCAGCTCGCTGGCGACCAGTTGGGCGGCCAGAGCTGAAAGGGTAAGGGTTTTGCCACTGCCAGGCACGGCCGAGACGCCCATTTTGCCGCTGGTATAGTTGAGTACTTCTTGCTGCTTGGAACGGGGTTTGAATGTCATTATCCTCCACTCTCTATCTCTACTCTCCACCCTCGCTCCCAGTTCTGCCGTCCCCAACACGACCTTCATTCCGAAGGGGGAGCGTAACACCGGCTGGGGCGGGGGATCAGCCGGGGCACCTGCTGTTGGTAATCCCGATAGACATCACCGAACTCGGCCAGCAGCCGCTTCTCCGTAACCTCTCTCGCTCCGCTTATCTCGGTCAGGCCCTTATCACTCACCCGGCCGCTGACCACCGGGGGCACTGGCCACGAGCGATGACCACGGCTACTCCATCGAAATTCATCCCCATTTCGATCGCGGATCGAATGTCCCCGCCGTGGTCGAGGTCAACCACCTGCACCACCCCGGCGCCAGCCTCGCGGGCCAAGGCAGCCAGATCCACCGCGTGTCGGGACCTTCCCCGGGCATCTACCCGGCTGGCCGGGTGGGGCTGCCCGCCCGAGAGGGCGGTCGTGCCGTTATCGAGGATCACCACCAACATCCTCGCGCCCACCCGCGTCGCGTCTACCAGCCCGCTAAAGCCCGAATGCAAAAAGCTGGAGTCACCACACAGCGCGACGACCCGTTTCTCCGCGCTACCCCCAAGCACGCTCAGGACGATCCCAGCCGCCATCCCAATGCTCGAGCCCAGGCTGGTCTTGACATCCAGCAGTTCGTAGGGTGGCAACTGGGCGCGCACCATACAGCCCGGATCGCCGACGACGATGACCTCGTCGCGCCCTCCCAATTGGGCAATGACCTCGGTGAGGGCGTCAAAGGTGGGAATGTAGGGACAGCCATCGCAGAAAGGCTGCCGACTAGGCATGGGGCGGCTGCTCTCCCCCTGCGTAGGCAGAGACAGGCTGGGTAGAAAGTCGTTCAGCGCGGCCGCGATGTGGGGAGCAAACAACTCGCCAGTCCGGGGAACGTGGCCAGTGTCGCGGCCATAGATGGGCAAGGTCAGTCCGCCCCCCTGCGCAACTGCCCGCACAGCTCTTTCGACCAAAGGCGCGGTTTCTTCCAGAACCAGGACCGACTCTACCGTCCGCACAAAGGCCGTCACCCGCTCCACGGGCAACGGGTAAAAGGTCCCCAACTGCAGGATGCGTAGCCCGGGTGGGACCGTGCCACCCAGCAGGTCCAAGAGCTTTTGATAAACGAACCCGGCCGCAATCACCCCTTGCGGCCCGTCCCCTTCCACCCCGTTGAACGGCGAGTCCTCGAAGCGGGACTGGACCGCGTCCAGTCGTTCAAGTAAGCGGAGATGGCGAGGCACGACGTTGACGGGCAGCACCACCCAACGCATGAATTCACGCTCAAAGGAGGGGGGTGGTGTAGTCCGGACTTTTTCCTCGGCAAGCCCGGTCTCTTGGGCGAGGACGAGCGCGCGGGTGATGCGCACCATGACCGGCAAACCCATCTCCTCCGACAGTTGGAACGCCTGGCGCATGGCTGCCCGCGCGTGGAAGACACTGGTGGGTTCGAGCAGGGGGAGCTCGGCTGCCAGAGCCAGCACCCGGCTGTCCTGCTCGTTTTGCGACCCCCAGCCGCCAGGGTCATCGCCGACGAGGATGACGAACCCGGCGTTGCAGCCGGAGAGGTTGAGGGCCATCAGCGGGTCGAGGGCGATGTTGAGTCCCACGCTTTTCACGCCCAGGAGCGAGCGCGTTCCGCCCAGGGAAGCGCCGAAGGCCATCTCGACGGCCACTTTTTCGTTGCTGGTCCACTCGACCTGCACCTCGTCGGGTGAGGTCAGCTCCAGGATCTTGTTGACGACGGCCGTGGTCGGCGTGCCCGGGTAGCCAGTCACCAGCGAAACGCCAGCCTCGATGGCCCCACGGGCCAGGGCGTAGGCTCCGGAAACAGGTTCGTTCATGCTTTGCATCTTCCTCCGAGTCTTAAAGGGCCGTATTTTTGTCCGCTTCCAGTCTTGAGCTGCTGCCCACGACGCCTCCAGGTCCACGTAGCGCAGGTAGTAAACGTTGCCGGCGCTGTCGCCAGCGACAACGCCGAGGCCCTCCGGCGTCAAGACGATGGCCTCCATCCCCATCCCCGCCTCGCCTCTGAAACGGGCCAACTCCCGCACCGTCCCGTCCTGCGAGCCCGACACCGCCCGCCACCCATCAGGCGTCACTGCCACAGTGTAGACCGCCCCTCAGCGATCAACCCCGCCGCCGAAAACGCGCCGCGTCCAGTCCTTGAAGGGCAAACTGGCCAGAAGACTGTGCACCAGGGCCCATATAACAAAGAAGGCGATCAAAAGCAATACACTCGGTAGCATGGCATGGAACCTTTCTCGTTTTCACCTCAGCTTGACTTTGTCATCGGCTTCGTCGCCAGCAGGGTGCCTGGGTGGTCCAGTTTCTTTGCCATTCTACTTCACCCACTCAAAAGTCCACGCCCGCCCCCACATATTCCCATAAGCCGTCCAGCACTCCTCAATGATGGGCGGCATGTCTTGCATCTGCGTCAGCTGGGCGCGATGGCTGTCTTGCTGATGCCCGGTTCGCCGGTGATGATGAAGTAGCGTGGGGCATCGGGATCGGCCAGCCAACGGTCAATCTCGGCAAACACCCACTCGCGGCCGGTGAAGCTATCGGTGCAGCATTTGATGTAGTCAGAGAAGTCGAGTACTGTTGGTGCCATTCATCCCTCCCGAATCACTGAAACATTGAAAACACTGAATGCACTGATGCCATGATCTCAGTGATTCCCACCCTCGTGCCACCGGCCGCCAGTTGGCGTTGATGGTGAATGCAGAGTGTCTCGCTTTCTGCGTTTGACTTGTTAGCGGGTCTACATTATAACTTTCTTTCCCCTGATGTAGGATAATCACCATAAATGGCTAAACAGCTTTCCCTCATTCTAGCTAACCTCCTCACCATGGTCGCTGACGGGAAGAGGCTAAACAGTGAATGAATTTAGCCTGACCATGTTCTCACAATTTGGGCAAGGCAACTCAATCCCTATTACAGAAGCAGAGACGGATATTTGTTTCTGGCAGTACGGGCAGATAAATAATAATGCCTGCTGATCCTTCTTTGTCTGCCCAAAACGCCACAGATGATGAGATCTGAAGCGCCGAGCTGTAACGACCGGCACGCCAAGCGTGATATTCTCTAGACGCAAGAAATGTACCCGGCCCAGCGCATCGCCTGCAATGATGGTCATCCCATCCGGTGCCAGAGTGCATGCTGAAAGATTACCCTCCACAGCAAAACTGGCAATAGGCGATCTATTCTCGTTTTTGAGGTCCTCGAGGTTCCATACCTTGAGAGTCGCATGGTCTGAACCGCAGACGATGTAGTTGCCATCTGGCGTCACTCTAATCCAATCGGCACGCTCAGCCAATGAGCCTTCTTCCAATTGACTTTTCAGGTTCCAAATCTTGATGGTGTCTTCTGAACGAGAAACAATGTGATGACCGTCTGGAGTTATCTTCACTGCACTTACAGTATTTGTGTGACCTTCTAGTGAGCACACTAGCCTCCCCGTTGCCAATTTCCACACCTTGACCGTCTTGTCGCTGGATCCCGAGACCACATGCATCCCGTCCGGCGTCACAGCCATTGTACTGACCCAATCTGTGTGACCTTCCAGGGAGTGTACACATTTGTAGCTCTTCAGATTCCACACCTTCAAAGCAAAGTCATGTGATCTAGACACAATGTAACGGCCATCTGGCGTCATAGCAATTTCCTTGACCCACGTATTGTGGCCTGTCAAAGTACGTAAGCATATCTTACCTCTCAGATTTCCAACTCCCAGGGAAAGATCCCATATTCTGAGAGTGGTATCATCTGAAGCGGAGATAGCGCGGCGACCATCTGGTGTCACGACCAACGCATTGACTTCATGAGTATGACCTACAAGAACGCGTTCATCTATCCGTTTTTCTATGTTCCAGACTTTGAGGTCAACTTTTTCCGGACTGAAGATGACCCGGTGTCCATCTGGAGTCAATACCATAACATTTCCCGAAGACTGGAGTGTGTGTAGGCACTCTCCGCTTTGCAAATCCCAGATTTTGATGGTGTTGTCCGCTGAGTGAGAGAGAACATAGCGGCTATTTGGGGTCACTGCTAGCGACAACACCCGGTCCGTGTGTTGTTCTGCCAGAGTGAGTAAGCAGTCACCGTTCTCCACATTCCAGATTCTGATACTATTATCACTGGGGGCATTGTCGGCTTGTCCAAACAAATCAACCATCTGCCCCGTTGACGTCCAGTCCGACCCGGCGCCTGAAATGGCATGACGGCCATCCGGCGTCATGACTATTGTATTAACTTCCTGGGTATGACCTATAGGAACTTGTCCTCTTGACTGTTTTCTGAGGTCCCAGACCCTGATAATGCTACCAGAGGCCGAGATGGCATAAGGGCTATCGGGAGTCACGGCGACTGAGTTAATCCGATCAGGATTTTCCATAAAGTTGTTTAGGATTTCTCCTGTTTCTAGATTCCAGAGCCAGAAACTTGAATCCCTATTCATTTTCAGGGCTGGCCCAGCATGGGAAAGAGCCTGAACACTATCTGGCAACACTGTCAAGCCATATAGCCGACGTGGTAGGTGCCAAGCATGCAAGCAAGTCTTTCTTTCCAAGTCGAGAACCATGACACAGAGGGCACTCGTGCAGGCAATGGCTCGATTGCCATCCGGTGCCAGATGGGCAACGCTGACGATCCAGGACTCCGCACGGCTATCCCATAAGGGATCTCCTGTCTTCAGAGAACTTGAAACTCTAGGAGTTCTCAACGTCCAAAGGCATTCTCCCTTGTTCAGGTCCCAAACTCTGAGCGTCCCGTCTTGTGATCCTGAAACAGCGCGTCGTCCGTCAGGGGTTACAACCACACTAGTGATCAGATCGGTATGGCCAGTCAAAGTATGCAGACATTGTCCACTCTCCAGATCCCAGACTTTGATAATCTCAGCCGAGGTAGAAACGGCTCGGCTCCCATCCTCGGTTATCGCCACCGTTGGTTTTGCCCCCCCCACGCCTACCTCTATTGGTTTCTGGCCTTCACGGATTATCGCCCCTGGCCCTGGCCGGTAATCACCAAGCGAGTATATACATTCTTTTTTCTCTAGATCCCAGATTTTGATTTTGTGTCCTGTACCCGAGATGGCCCTGCGACCATCCGGCGTTACTGCCACTGCATTGATGGCTGAGGTATGCCCGGTTAGAGTATATAGGCATTGTCCACTTTCCAGATCCCAGACCTTGACCGTCTTGTCTTCAGAGCCAGAGATAATGATGTCGCGGTTATCAGCGGTTTTCGCTAATGCAACTGCATTGATTCCACCGGTGTGCCCTGTCAGAGTGCGTACTAACGGCCCGCCGGGAGGCATCAGGCTGGAACTCAAGGGGCGTAGCCAAGGACCTTCCCGTTGTTTGGCTTGCGCCAAAAGCTTATTGATAGGAGGCATTTCGTCTTGGTAAGATAACAAACGACCCAGCAGTTGTCCGGCTAATAGTCCTCTGTCCTTGTCTAAGAAGTCCGCTGAGAGCCGAATTGCTTCTTGCACCAAGCGCATTTCTACATCGTCTGGTAGCAAATCATAGTCCGCTATCAGCACAGCGGGATCAAAAACGCCTAACTTGGTACATAGCCAGTTGAAGTCGAATAACAGCTCCCAAAGGTTCTCGGTTTGTTCGGCATTCGCTAGAATACGTGGGAAATACTGGAGGTCATACTCGGCAAGTGAAACATATCGATTGGGAGTTGTTGCTCGTTCCATCAGGTTCAAGTAATGGTCAACTATCCTTTTCTCATATCGTGCCCACTTTTCCATAGTATCAAGCCCTCTCTTGAGAGGCGGACAGCGGTTACGCTGTCCGTAACCAGCTCGTAACCAGGTCGTAACCAGCTTCCGCGAAAGCATCCCAGAGCGTAACTAGATCCAAAAGCTGGTTACGCTTGCACCAGGCTCGCCAGGTTTTCCCTCCTGGGGTAGAATAGGTTTTGCACAACGCCATTCATACCCAAAAAGGAGAGAAAACCATGACGAGCATCCCTATTCTATCACAGTTCAAGCCCTTCAGACAACTATCCTCTTGGCGCTGGAAGGCATTCTTGTGCCTCCACCAGCATCGCAAACGTCCCAACCTACATCACTTAGCTCAGAACCCAGCGCTTTTGCCCCCCTTTGTCCAAGAGTCGCCCGTCGCCATGCGCTACCTGCACTTGCTGAGTCCGCTG
>Ga0180437_10006531_pt1 | contig 15493 bp, 14 predicted proteins | sample SS_ome_4_FD_132410 | JGI IMG/M metagenome (GOLD analysis project Ga0180437, IMG submission 132410) | Hypersaline lake sediment archaeal communities from the Salton Sea, California, USA - SS_3_D_1 metaG | ecosystem: Environmental > Aquatic > Non-marine Saline and Alkaline > Hypersaline >...
AGGGCGCCGCGTTGGTCATGGAGATTCCCATCAGGTCCTCTTCCAGGGCCATCATGGAGTAGTATCCCGCTATCCCATAGTGGTTGCTGTTGCGAACTGACACCAACCCCACTCCCGCCCCCCGGGCTTTCTCCATAGCCAGGCGCATGGCTTGATCACCCACAACCTGACCCAGCCCAGCTCCCCCATCCAGGAGCGCCGTAACGGACGTTTCCTGCACAACCCGGACTTCCGCCTCCGCCACCATGACTCCATCCCGCAACCCCTGCACGTATCTCCTGGTGCGCGCCACGCCATGGGAATCGATCCCTCGCAAGTTGGCCGAGATCAGCACCTCGGCGGTGGTCCGGGCATGCTCTTCTGGCACGCCGAGCTTCGCGAATATCTGCGTGACGAAGCTCCCCAGGGCTTCGTGGCCGACTCTGTCACCCATGTTTTCACCTCACCTGATCACAACACTAGTCGCCGTGGCGCCTATGGCCACTCGGACCCCACTCGCGACATCCATAGGAACAGGCGCTGACTCCCCGACGAGTTCGGAACCGGGCCGTAGATTGCTCAGAGATGGAGCTTTCTGAGCCACACCTTGCAGGCGCCAACCACGCAAGATTGTATCACCATCGTCGATGAAGCGAAAAGCCTCAGCACCGCACACCGCCGAGCTGGGCCGAGAACAGAGACTAACAGCGGTACATGAGATGTACACCGAGAGCAGGGCGCGGGAGAAAGTCCCTCGCGGAGTGGAGGAAGCAAGAAGCGCTCCCTGCGATGCAGGGAGCGCCGATAAACGGAATGAAGCAGACTGTCAGAGTTCAGCCCAACGATATCACTCTCATCCAGTGGGCCACCGGGAGGCGCACGCAGCCAGACCAATCCCGGGTAGCGGACTCTTCGTGATGCACGCTACGGGGCGCTCCGGTTCTCGGGAATCGAAGAACTCCTACAAGCGCTGCCGGCGACCAGCCATGACGATACTGGCCGGCGCCATCACCAGTACTCCCAGTAGAGCAACCGGGATCAACCACGCAGAAGCAGATGGCCCGGAAGGCGAGGTCGCCGAGAAGGAGCTGAGAGCGATGGCCGTTGTCTCCTCGCACTCGAGATTGGGTCCCCAGATCGAGCCACTGACTGTGTCCCCGCTGCCCCCAAGAGTCGTGTCCACACTGCTCATGAGAAGCCCGCCTTGGAGGTCCCCCGTCTTGATCGCTACCGTGATCATGTCCGGCTCAACGGCGTGGTTCCCCTCGACGGTGAAGTAGTAGTTTCGGGTTTCGCCCTCAGCAAATCCCTCGTCGAACTTGATCCCGAAAACCCCCGTCGTCGGATCCTCGGTCACATCGATCTTGGACGTGCCCCACCAGGAGATGAGCGTGGTGAAGTCCACCCATAGCCCGGCGTCCTCGACGTTGCAGCAGGCGCCCAGCTCGAAGACCAGGTGACTGATGGCATTGCCTGATGTCGAGGTCACTGTGTAGTACCAGGTGGAGTATCCCGGGTTTGGATAGTCGTACCGCATGGTCACGAAGCTCACGTCGTACGGGCCCACTGGCTCCGCCACAGCCGTACCAGCGGTAAGCGCACATAAGCCCACCACTATGAGTAGTGCCAACAATGTCTTAGTCCCCTTCATCCTGCGCCTCCCCATATTCATAATGGACACGAAGACCCCATCCCCCCGGATCGAGCCAGACCGTCACCCAGAACCTGCGCCACATCATCTGGGTGGCCGGTGAAATGCCCGCACCAGCCGTCCGGGGGCCGAAGACTCATCGTCTGCGCCACGAGTCTTCGCTTCAACGTACCAGGAAAACAAAAAGCCGAACTGCCCTAATCCTTCGGCAGCCCGGCTATCCTCGCACGGCATCGACCCCCGTGCCGGACCCTTAAGCTTTGCGCCCCTCCCCGAGGGGAAGGTTGCCCTTGTCGGGATTCACTACTGTAAGGTTTGTTTCACGCCCGCCGGTGCTCTTCCTGCGATGCCTACCGCAGATACTCAAAAACCGGCTACTCTTCGTAGCCGGTTGCACCACTGGCTCCTCGTCGCTAAGGTGCCCACAGTAACACGACGATTCGTCGCCTCTACGTCAAGCGTGAGTGGAATTGGTAAGGGTGCAGTTCATCTCCATTCTAGAACAGACGCCCTCACAAAGCAAGCCCTTTTCGCGATCGGGCGGTTAAGGTTTGGTTAAGGCACCACAAAGAGAGCGGTTTGATCTAGCTCTCACGCTTGAACCTTCGTCTCTCGAACAGGTAGCCGAAGCCACGCACGTTGAGAATGTGCGCGGGCCGCTCAGGAACGGGTTCGATCTTCTGGCGCAGGTGGTGGATGTGCACCTTCAGCAGTTTGCGCGCCTCCTGAGGGGAGCAGTCGTACCCCTGAGCCTGCCGGACCAGGCTTCGATAGCTGAGGGCGCGCCCGGAGTTGTTCAGCAGGCATCGCAATATCTCGAACTCCGTGTGCGTGAGCTCCACTGGCATACCCTTGACCCTGACCTCGCGAGTGAAGAGGTCTATAGCTAACGTGCCGATATCGTACTTCCAGGCCACGCCAGGTCGCGCCAGCCCCACACGGCGCAGCAGCGCGTACAGTTGCGATAACAGGACCTCTGTGGTGAAGGGACTGACCACGTGGGCGTCCGCTCCCACATCCAGGCTGCGGGCCAAGGCAGCACCTTGCTCCCTTCCCCCCAACACCAGCAAGGGAGCCGCGACCCTCTCTCTGATCTGCCCACATAGTTGCACCTGCCAGGTGTTGGGCGGCTCGAGATTGACGATCACGGCGTCCGGAGGCTCATTGTCCAGCTTCCGCAAAGCCTCAGTCCCGTTGAAGGCCGCAGAGGGCGTCATCTGCTCCGCCAGCAGAATGTTGGAGATCTCATCGGCAATCACCCTATCGTCACTAACCAGCAGAATGCTTATCAACGGCAGGGTCCTTTCTGTCGCCTTGCTCCTATCAGACGCCGACTCCCAACTCCGCAGGGCACATCCTGGCTCGAGAAGCTCCTGATTCCGCTCCAAGAACTGAAGGCCCCACTGGCGCCCGCACCCGAGTCAGAGGCGACGGTTGACCAAATGCGATGAGCGTCTCCTAGTCCTGTCCCACAGAATCCTGTCTGGTGATTGAGCGATGCTGGCCAGGTGGCAGCCGCACGTCCGAGATAGGCCAGATTGGCAGGGAGACCTTGATCACTCAGGAGCCCTGACCCACACCCGAGCCATCCTCCGCAGTCCCCACAGAGCCTCGCGCAGCAGTGCTAGAGCCCAACGGCCGGGCGGAATGAGCGACCGCCCGAGAGCTGCCAGGTCTCTCGATAGCCTTCCCCCGGGAGCGAACTTGCGGCCTTGCCTCTCGATGCCCACGACTCGTCCGAGAATCTGAGACTCCGGCACTCTAGGATCTGCTGGCCCGGCCGCATCTCCCTTGATCCGCAGGGTTGCCTTCTCCCCCTCTCTGTGTATTCCAACCACCCGGTGAACGACGATCCCTCGCTGAGAGGAGCGGTAAAGCACTATGTCGCCCACGGCAACCGGGCGGTTGCCAGTAGGACGAACATTAAGGATGTCACCATCCCTCACCAAAGGATACATGCTGGAACCCCGCGCCCGAAAGCGCAGTGTTCGTCCCGATCCAAGCAGATGGACGGCGAGTTCCTCGAAGTCGGGCCCCTCACACCTCACACTGCCCCGGTCCTCGAGTGGCGAGCGTCGTCCAGATGATCCCCGCCAGCCGCCAAAGCACATACCCCAGAGCCCCGGCTCACGGACACCAGTCGCTGGCGTTGGAGGGCTCAACTGCCAATCCTGCACTGCTCAAGGTCCTCACTCGGTCGGCCGTCCAAACCGTGCTCACCGATTCCTCTTCTGACCAGGTCTCGCACGAAATCGACGGCAGTCTGATCCGGAAGAAAACCCAACTCGTACGCCGGCACCCCCTCTGCCAGATCCTCCAGCAGTTCCAGATCCAAGTCCACTGCCACGGCATCGTACGACGGTAGGGCAATGTGCGGCAGCAGTGAAGTGGCCGTCTCAGCGGAGCCTATTCGTCTACCCCGGTTCTCCCCGGCATGCTGGATCACGAAGGCGGCCTTCACCGGCACGCCGTCGGGCGACTCCGACCGGAGATCCCCAAACGTGGGAACCGGGTAAGCCCACCAACGACTCTTCTTCCTCCTCAACACAATGCGATCATCGTTCAGCACTCTGACGCCAGCGGTTCCTCTCCACAACCCCGCCAGCGTACTCTTGCCCGCCCCCGATGGGCCTGCAAGGATGATGGCCTGCCCATCTTCGCAAATCCCGGCGGCGTGAAGCATCATCCCGTAGTGAAAGGGCAGCATATCGGTGAGCAGATCGAGGAGGAAAAGTCCAAGGCTAAGAACCGGTCGTTCGGAGACAGTGTCCCCGGACACATAGAGATCACCGCTGGTGAACCGGCGATCGAAAACCAACACCTGGTAAGGAGGTCGCTGGGGGTAGAGCGCCCTCAGGTAAGGATGGAAGTCGACAGCCCACGTCTCCTCACCCAGATAGACATTGCGCAGCCCTTCCGCGCTGCTTACCAGATCCCCTGGGGGTATACCCCGGCTAACTCGGCCAGCATGCAGTCTCAGAACAACGTCCTCGGGTCCATCGCTCAGGTACGGTTCAAAAGGTTCCCTGTCTACCCAAACCCAGTCCCGGGTGAGACCCACGACGGCCAATGTGATGTCTGCTATCCGTATCTTGACTTGCGTATCTCCAGACAAGGCGCACCGCCACCGAACCAGCGGGCATGAAGAATCATCTCTCGACTCCCCGACGATCACTATCCTCGGGTCCCTTCGGTGCCGCAGAATGCTACTCCCGGACCCGAGTATGCAGGACTACTCGGCCGGAGTCTTCAGACAGAGCTGATTCACCCAGCATAGAACAGAATCGGCGCCCGTCTGGTTCGGGAGGTTACTGTGGCACCCCTGCAACACGCTGTGCTCTACGGTCAGTCTTACCCTTGTAACCTGCGGCTTCTCGTAGGGCTTCTTACGATTCTGCTGTTTCATACGCTTGTTCCTCCGTTTGATATGGTCCGCGAAAGGCCTCTGCGCGAGAGCGACCCACCTGGCATAGATAATCGACCGGCGTTTCGAGGTCTCGATGTTCCAGGTATGACCAGGCCGGACACTGACCGCACAGGGACATCGCGGGGCACGTCCTGCACTCGACGGCCCGCTTTGCCTTGAGTGAGCGCACAGCGGGGATGAAATCACGCCAGGCTGCTCTGAAAGAGCCGTCTCTGAGATCGTAGAGATGGGCGCGGTTCGTCATACACAGCGCCAATTGACCATAGGGGTCTATGTGAAACGATCGCTCTCCCGCCCCGCACACATAGAGCCGGTCGTCCGAACTTGTCCCCCAGAACTTCTCACAGACCCGCTCCAGTTCTCGACGCCGGTCTGGGTCTTGAAGGTCGAGCCCTACAAGCTCCTGTGGCGTCAGGCGCACTTCGTAGGGCTTCTTGGAGCCGTCAAGTCTGGGAATCAACATGGCGTCGAATCTGTAGTCTACCCCCAGTCCCTCCGCATACTCCTTGGTGGCCCACAGTTCGTGTTTGTTCAGCCTGGTCACTGTGGTCTTCAAGTTCAGCGGTACTCCACGCTCCAGAAGCAGCTCAATGCCTCTCATGCACCTGTTGTACGACCCCGCCACCCGCGTCACCTTCTCGAACGTTTCCCTCGTGACCCCGTGAAGCGTGATCTCGACTCTGCGAGGCGTCCACTCAGCCAAGTAATCTGCCAGGTCCGCGTTGAGAAGGGTACCATTGGTGAACAGCATGACCAACAAACCCCTCTTCTTCGCGTGTGAATAGACATCCAGGAAATCTGACCGCAACAGAGGCTCTCCACCTGTCAACAGCAGCCACAAACAACCTTCTTCGGCAGCCTGATCTATCACGTCGCGGACCTCATCGAAGGTCAGCTCTTGCGATAAGGCCTCGACATCCCCTGCCGGCAGGTTACAGTAGCACTGCGCGCAGTTCAGATTGCAGCGATAGGTGAGCTCGAGGCTGCCCAGAAGGGGAAGCCTTTCAGGACCCGGCTGGGCGAATAGATCCTTGACCCACTGATCAAGGCCAATTTCCGGCAGGCCAACACAGTCCATAATCCGTCGTCTTCACACTTGATCGCTGAGGCGTTGGGATCAGCACCCGGCCCCATACCCTGCGAATCGAGAGACAAGCCATCCTTCTACGGGCACCATGCCCGAGAAAGACGGCGCCACTGAGATCAACTCAACTATCTATCCGCTTGCTCCTGCGAAACGCCAACCCCGCATAGCCAGCCAGGGCGGTCAGACCGCTTCCTAGCAGGAGCATCGCACTGGGCTCGGGGACGAACTCCGGATCCGGGTCCAATGGCGGGTCGGAAGGCGGTCCATTTCCATTCTCTTCAGGAGGAAAGAACTCACACTCTGAAGAGAGCGCGGCCAGATTGTGCAAGTCCAATCCCTGGATGTACCACCAGTAGTAGCCAGCCGGCAGTCTGCGGGCTACGTGATCCGGCGAACCACTCGCACTCGTGCTCAGCACAAACTTCTCCCACTCCGAGTTGCCGGAGGGGTTGTCGTTGAGATAGTAGATCCAGTTATCCGGATCATTGGCATCGATGATGTGGTAGATCACGTTGTGGTGACCCGGCGGCGCCTCCACTCGAAGCACATTGTTGCTGTAGTCATCGGGTGGCTGGCCGATGCCTTGAGCTCCCTCATTCTGAGCGAATGGTCCAGCCCAAGGAGGAGGGGTCGGCGGGGTATTCGGGTCGTCGGTGTCCGGATGGAGTGTCGACCCACCGGTGCCCATGTCATCTCCATAGTCCAGATCTCCGTCCCAGAACACCAGGCTCTCTTGAGGCTCATCGCAGTAGACGTAGAACTGCCACGTCCCATCGTAGCTGCTTTCGCTGGTATCGGGCCAGTTGGGGTAGATTATGGGTAGGTCGTTCCCCGTTTGCAGCGCGCCCTGTATGGAGAACGCTCCTGGAAGCAGACTCGCTTGACCGGTGGCGCGCAATTTGAAGCACGAATAGGCCTCGTTGGCGATCGAGGTGTCGGTGGTCTTGACCTCGAAACGATAGAAGTAATTGCCGCTGGGAGCCCGTGCCGCCTCAGAATTGTTTCTGGTGATGGTGAACCAGTCATTGTTGGGCATGTTATCGTCGTTCCCATACCAGGTGCCCAACACAGTCGTCCCCGAGCCATCCTTCATCGGATCGGCGTACAGTGTGTACTTCAGTTGGGTTGTATGCGTATCCCAGTTGCCCTGAGTCCAATCTGCAAGATTTGGGAGCCCCGTGTCTCCATCGAAAATGCCTATCTCGACTGAGGTCTCTCCCGCGCCGACACCGATCCACATCTTGATGGGCCGGAAGGCAAAGGTCTGTTGCCCACGCCCTACGATGCACAGCATCTTGGCATCGTCTTCCGCAGCGCTGGGAAACACGTTGTACCCCGCGATCTGCGCCGTGGCCGTCGGTTGACCCCCGCCCACCAGCATAGACGACAGTATCAGTAACGAAGCTACCGCCAGTAGTCCTTTCGGATGCACTTCTCTCCTCCTTTTCTCGGCTGCCGCGCCGACAACTCCTCTGTGGCCGCGCCCGTTGCCACAGGCTCACGTCGGAGCGCCCCTCGCCTCACTGCTCCTCCACCATCACGATCCCGTCTATCGCCTGCAACTCTTTCAGGAACCCGATCAGGTCGTCCTCCGCCTCCTCCGGCTCCACAGCGAACTCCTTGACGATTCTGTCCCTCATGTCACGTCCCGTCAACTGACCGTCGATCAACTCCCATATGCGCACCCCAGTCCCGCTGAGAGTGAAAACCGACTCCAGGTCGGCCGCGTTGCTTCGGATGGGTACGAGAATGAACTCCCCTCCGATCAGTCGCGATACCATGTCGGGGTTCTTCCGATACCGCCTCTGGAGCCAGTCCGCTCCCTCGTCCACACGATCGTCGCTCACCAGACGCCCTCGCTACCTGCTATCTTGCTCTCGGCCACTGTCGCCCATCTATGGCCTGGTAACCAGCGCGACGCATCACACCATCCAGCCCTGTCGGGATAGATCGGCAAACGCGGCCTCCGCAAAAGCAAAAGCCAGCCCGCCACGACTGCGCAGCGGCCTGGCTCTCCCGAAGCTACAGCACTCCGAGCCCACGACTCTTCAGAACCATCCTTGTGGAAGCTCTACCTCGCCGCTATCTCGTGACTACCACTGTCAATCCAGTGTCTTTGGCGCTATTCTATACTCAAGGCCTACGGCTGTCAAGTTGCCTCTCTTCATCATGACCCGTTGCGGATCTGAGTCATGGAGAAAGCCAAAGTCTGCATTCCAGCCGCCCCCCCCCGCAAAGCGGCCAGTCGAAGCGGAGAGATCCTCACCAAGCCTGCGCCGGTCCCAGCTCGCTCCGGCCCAGACCGCCAGGATTGAAGGTGGGTTCACCCTCCTGCATCTACGATCGGTAGGAAGGTCTCCTCAAGGAGCGGTGGGCCCAGATGGTAGATGCCCGCAGCGTCCCACGCCTTAGGCGCAAGCCATCTTCCCTCCCCGAAGTAGGCTCCCAGGTCGGTGAACTCCTCCACACTACCCTGTAAGAAGAGCACGGTATGAACCCCTCCCCACTCCTCGATCCAGAGCACCAGTCGCTCCTGCTGGATCTCTTTGCTGATGGTGCCTGTGAGGGTACGGGACGTCACAGTGACTGACAGCAACTGCGCGGGAGATCCCGCCGGATAGCCGATGGATACGAGTTTTTCGCCAGCTTGCAGGTAGGGTATCACCTCGCTCGCCGCAAAACCGCCTCCTCCCGCCACCGTCACTGCGATCTCCACGGGGATGAAGCCATCGTTGGCTAGTGTCAAGCCGAGCACGCCACCCTCGACGGCGAGCCCGGTCAGCAAGACATGGGGCGTTGCAGCCAGCAGGTAGGTGTTGAACCGGTGCCAGCGCTGCACAGTCTGCGGGATGTCAGACGGATCAGGGTTGAACCCCACGCCCACGCTCACACCTACGCGGAAGGACCCACTGGTACCCATGCGCTCGCTGAAGACGATGGAACTGGCGCCGTACGCCTCAGGGGTCCAGGCGTATATACCCTGACTGTAGAGCCAATCCATGGCGGTCCCTGGTGCTGCATAAAGCCCGCGGGCGGCCCAGGCATGTGGCGACCCCAGAAAACCGTTCGACTCGGTCAGCTGGCTCCCTTTTCGCGAAAGGAGTTCATACATCACTGCGTCGCCCAGATCCGCCTCAGCGGACCAGGCCCAGGGATGCACGATCATGTCTGCGCCAGAGTGGTACGATAGGGCAGTCACCAGATGCTCGTGGCCCAAGACGAAATCGCGCACGGCGGCAGGCCCCGGCTCCGACCACAGGCTTGGTCCCCGATAGAAGGGCGACTTGGGGTCTGTGTCACCCAGGTCCCACTGCGCGTCGTAGTTCCGGTTGGCGTCCACTCCCCCAAGTGGATCCTCGTTTATCGGACCGTCATCGTCGTCGTCGGATTGTGGTACCTCATTCCCCTGCCCATCGAAAACGCCCAAATACTCGCTGCCTAGAAAGTGCTCCTCCCACCCCGAAACGAAGGGGTCGTCGGGATGTGCGTCGGCCCACGCCTGCTCGAAATCGTAACGATAGAGCATATGGGTACCGTATCCCATGCCATTGGCGGGATCCTCGTCGAAGAAACCATCCACGTCATCGTCGCTTGCATCCGGATTAGTGGTGCGCCGTTGAAGGAAGTCATCAGCCAACCAGATGTCGTTGCCGTCGACGTTGACTGAGGGAACAGCGTAGACCGTACGTGTGTTCAGAAGATGGGTGACCAGTGGGTCAACGCCGTAATCTGCCAGCAGCTGCCACACCGTGTACAGGACGACCTGCTGGCTGATAGCCTCGCGGGCGTGATGCTGTCCGTCCAGATACAGGGCCGGTCTTTCATCGGGATCGCCCGTGGCCTCGTTCCCTAGTCGCAGGCCCATGATGGGCCGCCCCTGCCATGATTGGCTAATCTCATAGCTCTCCACTAGGTGCGGATACAGCCCCTCCAACTCGGTGATGAAGGCTATGATTTCCGAAGAAGTGGGATAATGGGCAAAATCTACGCTCAACCCTGAGAGGAAAGCGACTTCGGGGCCTTCCTGATACCACGGCTGGGACCGCGACAGACGGTCCGGGAACTCGCGCGGAGACAAGCTCTCCAGCTCCTCAATCCAGCGGAACTGCACATCTACTGGAGGCCCGTCCGCCGCCTTCGAGGGCTGCGGTCGTGCGAGCAGCCCAACAAACAGGACGATACCCAGCAGCCTTCGCCCAAGGGTCATGAGTACTGCCTCGACTGCCTTCCTGACCGGGCCACATGCCCTCCCATGGGTCGCAGATCACCGGTCACTGTCTCGAGCGTGAGGCTCAGCACAGATCTCGTCGCGCGTTGTCCAAGTAGGTTCGCCGCGAGTTCCATACCGCCCGCCGGGAGTCCGCGCACCCTCACCTCGATGAACCCGAGGGTGTTCCGCGCATCGCTGCGCCCATTGTACTCTCAAAGCTACTCCTCTGCCAGACTTCGTTGCCCCCGGGCGGGCAGGCTTCCGAACGGCTCGCCTGGTCTGGTGGACAAGCGCCTGGGCTTCTCCCCCCATTTGTGACGATGAGCCAAAGTAGATCCAGAGATGCAAGAAAGCCCCGTCCTCCTCGAACGGGGCTGGTCTCCTGAATGAGGGCTTCCCCGGAGGATTGGCAGTCCTATCGGGGGAGGCGCGAGCCCATGAGTCGCGATTACCGCCGTATGCGTCGCGTTCGCCACACCGCCAAGCCGGCGGCCGCTACGCCCAGTGTAGCCACCGCCGCCCACACGGCCATCGGCTGCGATCCATAGCGCATAACAGTCGTCCCGAAGGAAGTGAGGGTCACCGCCGTTATCGGTGCGCCAAGCACGTGGAAGTTGACGGTCTTATCCCCACCACCTGCGCTGATGCGGGTCTGGATGTTGCCGCCCCACAGCAGCGGTGAGCCTTCCTCGATCACCGGTGTCTCCGCTTCGGCATAGAAGCACACTCCTCCAGCAGGGATATCGGTGTTTTGAACGCCGTCGCAGTCTGAGTCGGTGTTGATGAAGATCGTGGTCACAATCTCGTACGTGCAGTTGCCGGTCGTACAATCTGTGGTCAGGTCCTTGGTGATCACCGTGAGGGTACTGCCAGTGTACGGAACCACATTGGTCATCGGCTGCACCGCGAGGTCCTTGTTGTCGAAATCGCCGTCGCCGTCCCGGTCACAGGCCACCAGTTTCCACTCCCGGCTTTCCTGCCATCCCGGAGCCCCAGCAGGGGAGTTGTCCTCATGGTACAAACCGAACTCCATCACTCCCGCCCACTTCGTGCTGAGTGTAGGCGAAAGAGGGCACGCATACTGTGGATACGCCGGGTTGGCAGGCACGTAGAGATCGTTGTCGAAGTCCAGGTGATGGAGGAAGGACACCCAGTGGCCGTCAAACGTGACATCGTTGAGGCTGTGGGCGAACTGATTGCTCTTTTCATCCCACCCATCAACGACGCTTATCGCCTTCAAGTCGGCATAGGCAATACCTGCTGCAACAATCATTAGGATAGCCGCCGTGAGCAGCGGAATACTCAGTCTCTTGCACCACATTCCAAGTCTCTCCTTCTTGCGCTACTTCCTCTTCTTCTTCGAGCTTCAGAGTCCGGCTCCCCCAACGATGGTCACCCGCACCCGGCACGCTCCTTTCTGCACGAGACCCTCGTGCCTCAATCTGGGCGCTACTGGGGTGAACCTGACAAAGGTCCGACTGCGCCGTCATCGCTTGGCCGCCTGCGAGCCAGCCTCTCCCAGCGAATACGACAGATTATACCGCCGAGTCCCGATTCTGCAAGCCGACCAGACTTGAGATTGAGGCACTTCAGGCGGCAGAATCCAAAAGATCGGCGGTACCTGGTTACTTGGCGCTATCTTAACATGCGGGGATTAAACACCCATAAAGGGGGCGTTAAAACTGGATTAAAAGGCGGGATCCAGGCATGGCCCTGTGTTCTTGTCCTACGCGGGGCAGCCAAATCCGTCCTTCGGGGGTCCTAGCAGGGATGTCTCGGGGATGCTGCGGCTAGTCGGAGCAAACGGAACGGCAGCCTGGGGTGGCGCTGGCAGACCTACGCCGCTTAATAGTGGTGAGGCCACACAGCCCTAGGAGAACGGGCCGTCCCTACACCACAACCTCCGCCGCCTCGATACCCAGGGCGGCAGGGGATTGCGCCAACTCTGTCTCGGTGGTGTGTCCTCCCAGCTCCAATAGCTCACCCACTTGGCGCACCAGCTCAGCAAGCGAGAACGGTTTGTCCAGGAATCCATGAGCGTGTGTGCGGGCGAAACCGACCACCCAGTCGGAGGGATAGGCGCTGACGGCCAGAATAGCCGTCCTAGGGCTTACCTCCCTGATCTTCCTCACCAAACCGTAGCCGCTAGTCCGCCGCAGCCCGAGGTCGACAATGGCTGCTTCGAACGGTCGGGTCGAGATCAAGTGTACGCCCTCCTGAGCACATCGGGTGGTCTCGATCTCATACCCTTCGCGGATCAACACCGTCCCCAGCAGGTCGAGGAGTACTTCGTCGTCGTCATAGATCAGCACCCTCGTAGAGTGCTGAGGGTTTGCCTGCGTGGCGGAACTAGACATGGATCTCCTAGCATCAATGCTATCGCCGGCATCTCGCGCTGAAACCCAGCAGCGGCCTGCGATGGCTTCCTAGCCCAGTATACTACCTGGTGCCCCCCTCGACAATGGGCCATTCGTACTATCCGGGCAGGCTGAATGGTACGAGGATTGTGCACACAGGCTCACGCTTGGAGAGGGGGTAATCATGGGGTCCAATTCGCGGGGCAGGGCTCAAGGAGTGTTTGGCTGGCGGCATCCCATATCCAGAATGACCAGATCGAAACGCCCGCTGCGGGCCAGGCTCCTCGCTTCCCGTTCCGACCGGGTAGCTGTCACCTCATGCCCATCACGTCTCAGCATGGCCACCACGACGTCGAGAAGGGCTGTGTCGTCATCACACACCACTATGGTGCCCCTCTCGCCATCGACTCCATCTGCTGTCGAGCTCTCCACGTCCTCCCTCCAGCACAGCAGAGTAGTTCCTCTTCAGATGCCAACGCGGTCCAACCGGTTCTGTTGGCTCTCCTGATCGCCAAGTGATAGCAATCCCCGCAGCCAGCGCCACCCAGAGCAGTACTTTGGACTAACGCCCCTTCAGAGATGGCTCCGTGGCCTTCGGCGTGCCGGCCGGCTGCTGGAATTCACATCCCACTGCAAGCACCACTTGACTCCATCCGCAGCGCCTGCAAACGCTGATGCGACCGGTGACGCCCTCCAGTTGAGTCAGCCTCCAGCTGCAACGCGGACAGATCCTCGGCGTCAGCATCGCCCCTCCCATGTGTTGGATCCCCATGGTGAGATACCGGAATACGCTTTGTGCCTGACCATTGTAGCGTGCGCCGGTTAAATGGGCATAAAAACAACGTTAAAAACGCATTAAGACTTGTCCACAGGGTCGCGGGGAGCCAGGGACAGGCCTCTGTGGCGGCAATCACCGGACTTTGTGGCTGACTACATCAGGGGGTCTCGCCCGAGGGTTCTCGGGTCCGGTCACACTGGATCGATGGAGCAGATGGAGATACGGGAGTATCAAGAGGGCTTCCTTCGCCCGATCGCAACGAGGCCAGCAACCCCCAGCAGCCCCAGGGTCAGTCCCGCCAACACCGCCGCTACCAGATAGGGCTGCCGAAAGACGACATCCGCCTGACCCACGCCCTCTATGGGACCGTGCAGGGTGGCAGTGCCGTCCAGCTCCACGTCCTCCAGCTTGTAGTAGTAGGTCACCCCGGGCTCCGCGCCGGAGTCAGTGTAGCTATAGCTCCCGCCGGTGACCGGGTCGGGGGAGGCGGGGATCAAAGTCTCGTTCAGCTTGACGTACGGCCCGTCCGGGCTCTCGCTGCGGTAGATATTGAAGCCAGCCAGGTTGACTTCGCTCTCCGTGGTCCACTCCAGGAGCACCGTACCCGGCGCCGGGGTGGCCACCGGCTGCTGCGCCAGGGCCAACCCTGGGCTGAGAACCAGGGCCGCAACCACGAGAGAGCACTTGAGCATCTTGAATACCATAGGCTGCCCCAGCAACACACAATCCCGGCGCGCGAGATGGCATACGTTCTCCGCGAGCGCCGGGACGACCTCGCCTCAGTATCGCTTGAGACTCAAGGGCAGGAACGACATGTGGGTGTGCTCCATGGGGAACTGCAAGGCTGGATCCCCGAAGACCATGTAGGTATCGATCAACTCCCTGTAGTCGCCGCCTGAGTTCTGGTACAGATTCAACTTCCCCAGTTGGGTGGCTGATCCCAGTTCGTGCACATTGTCCCTGAACACAGCGTCGAAGAAGCCGATGTGCAGGTAGTGCTGACCACGGGAGGTGCCGAAACTCGCTGGCGACCAGCTGGCCACCGCCCCCTTACCCTGGGCTCGCACCAGGCTCTCCCCAACGCACGACATGTCTTTTCCGTAGTGCGGAGGGAAGATGAAGTACCCATCGTTGCAGGCCATGACCAGCATGATCGGCGTCTTCGCGCTGAGGGGCAGCTCGTGGAGGTCGTACCACAGCGGGTCAGACCACGTATGGAAGAACGGCCCGGGTGGATACCCTCCCCACATCAACTGCGTCGCATGTCCCACGTAGTTGAAGAACAGTCGACCCGTCTGGAAGGCGCCCGCCATGGCGTCCTCGACGGATTCTAGAGTGGTGTGGGGAGACACCCCATAGTAGACCTTCTCCGTAGTGAAGAGGGGAGCGGGAGGAACGTGGTGGTCCGCCACATCATCTGACAGGGACCAGAAGTGGTTCGGCGAGTTTGGATCCCCGGGGTCGTCAGGGTCGTCCGCCATGAAGAATAGCTCCTGCCTCCAGCCGCCACCGGGCAGTGTCGTCTCGTAGGCGATGGTCTTGTTTGATATGGCGGTGACATCGCTCACGCTCTGCGCGGACCAGCGCCCGACGTACATGTCCGGCAGCTCGTCGTCCCCTGACACGCAGACGAAGCGGTTATCAGTGGCGGTCTCCCCCATCCACACGTCCGCGTAACGTAGATAGGGAGGCAAATAGGTGGGTTCGCCGTATCCGAGATAGTCCTTGAAATCGTAGTTGGCGTCCCCCACCAGGAGCACGTAGCTGGGAGTGGAAATCTCCCAGCTCTCGTAGGCATACCTCAGAAAATCCCGGATGGCGTGAGGATGCAATATGCCGTGGTTGAACTCATCGTAGATGTCCACCACGTCGATCACCATCACGTCCAGGCCCTGCGTCTCCCGATGGCTCTTGAGCGCCAACACTGCGTCCACGAAATCGGGATGGGTGATGATCAGGTAGTCGGCCCCGTTGGACTCGCTCCTCAGAGCGGAAGAGCTGTCC
>Ga0180437_10006532_pt1 | contig 15489 bp, 17 predicted proteins | sample SS_ome_4_FD_132410 | JGI IMG/M metagenome (GOLD analysis project Ga0180437, IMG submission 132410) | Hypersaline lake sediment archaeal communities from the Salton Sea, California, USA - SS_3_D_1 metaG | ecosystem: Environmental > Aquatic > Non-marine Saline and Alkaline > Hypersaline >...
CACCGGCGCCACCCCGACCAGTGCCGCGCCCTGCTCCTTCGCCAGCCTTCTCACCGATTGCGTCAGCTCATCCACGCCGAGTCGCTTGCCCATCGCTGCCTCCTCCGTAGACTCCACCTTCCGCACATAGGTGTGAATGCCATGTTGGGCAGAAGTTTGGTTGCTCTGAAGTCAGCCGAATGCCTCTCCATGCTCCTTCGCCGGCCGTCACTCATCACTGTTGTCATCCGCGAGAACCCACCCGAGAACGTCGCCATCGGGGGAGTGCTCGTCGCAGATCGAAAGCCCGACTGAGCCTGACCGGCTCCCCACCGCCCAACGGCAACGATGGCAGGAGGCAAGCTCCTGCCGAGCGAAGATGCGCCTCAGCGCGCAAAAGGGCTGTGGCAGGAGTTGGTCTCCTGCCACAGCGAAGGAGGCCCACAATGCTCGCCAGCTTCTCAATCGCCCCCATCGGAGTAGGGGAGGAGTTGAAGGACCACATCGCACAGGTGCTCGACCTCATTGACACGTCGGGCCTGCCCTACAGGCTCGGGGCCATGCAGACCACGGTCGAGGGCGAGCCCGACGAGGTCATCGACCTCATCATGAAGTGCCACAGCCTCATGCTCGCGCGCGCGCCGCGGGTGCTGACACACATCGCCATAGATGACCGCAAGGGCGCGACCGGCCGTCTCGAAGGCAAGGTCACAGACGTCGAGAATGTCCTCGGAAGACAGCTTTCCAGTGAGTAAAGGCTACGTCGGCAAGCCCTCCCCCCGCCGCCTGCAGCAGCTCCTCGCCGACAGCTTCGGCGCGGCCTCCGACCGCGTCATCGTCGGCCCCGGCCCCGGCCTCGACGCCGCGGTTCTGGCGCTCGACGAGGAGCGCGTCATGGCCATCGCCGAAGACCCTATCTTCCCCGCGCCCGGCCTCCCCCTCGAGATCATGGGCCAGTTCACCGTCCACATCGGCGCGAGCGACGTCGCCGTGACCGGCGTAACGCCCACCTATATGACGTACACGCTGCTACTGCCTCGCGGCTGCCCGGAGTCTGACGCGCGAGCGATTATCCGCGCCATCTCCAAGCACGCGGCCCACCTCGACATCACTATCGTCGGCGGCCACACCGGCTGGTACGACGCGGTCACCATCCCGACCGTCGGCGGCGTCGCCGTCTGGGGTTTCGCCGACCGTGACAGGTGGGTCTCTCCCGGCGGCGCGCAGGACTGCGATGTCATCCTCCTCACGAAGGGCCCCTCGATCGAGGCCGCCGCGCTGCTCGCCATCCTCTACCAGGACCGCCTCCGGAAAGAGCTCGGCGACGAGATCGTCGACCGCGCCTGCGCCCGCGCCGATCAGATCACAGTCGTCTCCGATGCCCTCACCGCCTTCCGGGCCGGCGGCGTGAGCGCAATGCACGACGCCACCGAGGGCGGCGTGCTCGGCGGCCTCTGGGAGATGTCCATCGCCTCCGGCCTCGGCCTCGAGGCCGACCTCGACGCGGTCGACGTCCCGGACGACATCGCCAGGGTCGCCGCCGCGCTCGACTTCGACCCCTGGCGCGCGATCAGCGAAGGGACCCTCCTCGCCGCCGTCCGTCCCGACGCCGTCGCCCAAGTCGCCTCCGAGTGGCAAAACGCCGGCATTCAGAGCTGGCAGATCGGCCGCTTCACCGCTTTGCGCTCGACCGTCACCATCCATCGAGACGGCAAGACGACCGAGATGACAGAGCCCGGCGAGGACCCCTTCTGGCGCCTCTTCTTTGCCGGCATCGCAAGCCCCTGACCCCTCGAAGCGGTGGTGTGTGGGCCGTGGTCCCGCCGATGTCCGGCGTCCGCAATTAGACGACGAGGCCCCTCGTCGTCCGCATCGGCGGGTGGCGCGCTCCACTTGCCAAGCACTCCCGAATTCGATAGAATCTCAATGGTGGGCTCGGAGGCTCAGCGTATGTCTGGACATTCCAAGTGGCACAACATCAAGATTCGCAAGCAGGCTCAGGATAAGCAGAAGAGCAAGATCTTCGGCAAGCTGTCGCGAGAGATCATCGCCGCCGCACGTGAGGGCGGCGGCGACCCCGACGCGAATGTCCGCCTGCGTGCCGCCGTGGACAAGGCCCGCTCTGTCGGTATGCCTCAGGACAACATCAAGCGCGCCGTCCAGCGGGGCACCGGCGAGATCGAGGGTGTCACCTACGAGTCGGCGGTCTACGAAGGCTACGGACCCGGCGGAGTCGCCATCATGGTCGAGTTGCTCACCGACAATCGCAACCGCGTCGTCGGCGAGCTGCGCAGTATCTTTGGGCGCCACGGCGGCAACCTCGGAGCCTCCAACAGCGTCGCCTGGCTCTTCGACCGCAAGGGCGTCATCATCGTCCCGAGGAAGGGGGTCCTCGAGGACAAGGTCCTGGAGGCGGCCCTTGAGGCCGGTGCAGAGGACATGCAGACGGACGAGTCCTCCTACGAGATACGCACCGAGCCCGGCGAGCTGGATGCTGTCAAGCAGGCGCTCGACGCAAAGAGCATCTCCTACGACAGCGCCGAGGTCACGATGGTCCCGCAGACGCGGGTCACTCTCCAGGAGAAGGAGGCCCAGCAGCTTCTGCGCCTCCTCGACGCGCTCGAAGACCAGGACGACGTCCAGCAGGTTTACGCGAACTTCGACATTCCGGACCAGATCATGGAGGCCGTAGCAGCCTAGCCGGTCCGGGGCGGCGGGCGGTTTGGGGTAACGCAAAGGGGGCGGCGCGCCGCCGCCCTTCTTGCGTTGGGTGGAAATGCAGGATTTGGATTTCGACGTACTGCTGTCGCGGGTCACGAAGCCCGCGCGCTATACCGACGGGGAGTGGAACGCGGTTCACAAGGATCCCGCGGCTGCGCGCGCGCGTTTTGCTCTCATCTACCCCGACACGTATGAAATCGGGATGTCCCACCTCGGCCTGCACATCCTCTACCACATCCTCAACGCACACCCCGACTACCTCGCCGAACGCGCCTTCGCTCCCTGGCCCGACATGGAGGACCAGCTTCGCAGCCGCGGCCTCCCCCTGATGAGCCTCGAATCCCGCACACCCCTGCGCGACTTCGACGCGCTCGGCATCACACTCCCCTATGAGCTCACGTATACCAACATTCTCAATGTGCTCGACCTTGCGGGAGTTCCCCTCAGAGCCGCCGAGCGCGGCCCCGACGATCCCCTGATCATCGGCGGCGGCCCCGGCGCGGTGAATCCGGAGCCGATGGCCGACTTCTTCGACGCGATCCTCGTCGGGGAGGGGGAGGAGGCCGTTCTCGAAATTGCACACGCAGTCGCGGCTGGCGACCGCGAGAAGGCGCTCGCCGACCTTGCCGAGATCGAAGGCGTCTACGTGCCCTCGCGCTACGAGGCCGGCTTCACTGCACCCGGGCCCCGCGGCAGCGTCAATCCAGCGGGCAGCGCGCCCGCAGTCATCCCGCGGCGGTTCGTCTCCGACCTCGACGCCGCGCCCTTCCCCACCAAGCAGATCGTCCCGTTCTTGGACACCGTCCACTCTCGCGTCACCCTGGAGATCATGCGCGGGTGCGGCCGCGGCTGCCGCTTCTGCCAGGCCGGCGCCGTCTACCGGCCCCGGCGCGAGCGCAGTGTCGGCACTCTCCTCCGCCAGGCCGAGGAGGCCGTCGCCGCGACCGGCTACGACGAGATCTCACTCCTCGCCTTCACCAGCGTGGACTACGGCCCCATCGATGAGGTCGTCTCCCAGCTCGTCGCTCGCTTTGCCGACCGCGGCGTTGGCGTGGCAATGCCCTCGCTGCGCGTCGATGCCTTCTCCGTCTCCCTCGCCAGCAAGATCCAGGAGGTCCGCAAGACCGGGCTCACCTTCGCTCCCGAGGCCGGCACCGAGCGCCTCCGGGAAGTCATCCGCAAGCAGCTCACCGAAGACGACCTGTTCGCCGGCGCGGAGGCCGCCTTCACCGCGGGCTGGACTCGCCTCAAGCTCTATTTCATGATCGGTCTCCCGACCGAGACCGACGAAGACGTCGCGGCCATCGGCGATCTCGTCCGCCGCCTCGTCGGCTTCGGCCGCGGCGCGCTCGGCTCCCGTCGCGGCCGGCTCCAGATAGCGGTCAGCGTCGTCGCCTTCGTGCCCAAGCCCCATACCCCGTTTCAGTGGACGGGCCAGGACCCGCGCGACGCCCTCCAGGGCAAGCTTCAGCTCCTCCAGCAGGAGCTCCGCGGGCGCGCCATCAAGCTCTCCTGGACCGACGCCGGAGTGAGCGGCCTCGAGGCCGCCATCTCTCGAGGAGACCGGCGCGTCGGCCGCGCCATTGAGGAGGCCTGGCGGATGGGTGCCAAGTTCGACTCCTGGGGTGAGCACTTCGACGAGGAGCGCTGGCAGCGCGCTTTCGCGCGGGCGAAGCTCGAGATGGCGGACTACGCCAACGCCTCCCTCGGGTTCGACGAGGGCCTCGCCTGGGACCATATCTCGTGCGGGCCCGGGAAAGCCGCGCTCCGGCGCGAGGCCGAGCGCGCCTTCGCACGGGAAGAGGTGTGACGTGGCCCAGCTCGTCTGCCGGTATCGAAAGGGAGAGCAAGTGCGGTGGATCTCGCACCTCGACCTGAAGCGCACACTGGAGCGCGCACTCCGGCGCGCCGACCTGCCCCTCGCGCTGACGCAGGGCCACAACCCCCACCCGAAGCTCAGCTTCGGCCCTCCGCTGCCCCTCGGAGCAACGGGCGACGCCGAGCTGCTCGCCGTCCACCTCGCAGAGCCGGTCGGTCCGGGCGAGTTCAGCGAGAGGCTCAACGCACAGCTCCCGGCCGGCGTCGAAGTCACCGATGCCTGGACCCTCCCGGGCTATAAGAAGAAGGAGACATTCGGCGATGTCGATGTCGCCGAGTACCGCGTGCAGGTCACCGGCGCCGTTGACGCCGAGGACCTGCAGCGCCGCGCCAGGCAGCTTCTCGACCGCACCGAGCTGACCGTTCAGCGTGGCGGACAGCGACCCGAGCGCATCGTGGACCTCCGCCCCCACATTCTCAGCCTGTCTCTCGCGCGCTCCGGGTCCGAAGAGGTAGAGCTACACATGCGGCTGCGGACGGGCAGCCACGGCGGCGCGCGGCCGCAGGAGGTCGTTGCACTGCTTGACCTCGAAGAAGATGGCCGGGTCGTTCGCTACCATCGCACCGGCCTCTACGCCAGCGTCGAAGCCGCCGCGCCTGGCTCCCGCGGCGTGTGGCGCCGCTGGTCCCGAACCCGCAGCCAGAGAGAAAGAAGCTGATTGCTATGAAGAAAGAGATCATTGTCAACGCCGGAGACCTCGAATCTCGCATCGCCATGGTCGAGGACGGCCAGCTCGCCGAACTCCTTGTCGAGCGAGAGGACCGCATCGTCGGCAGCATCTACAAGGCCCGTGTCGTGAGCGTCCTCCCCGGCATGGACGCCGCGTTCGCCGACATCGGCCTCGACCGTAACGTCTTCCTCTCGGCCGACGATGTCGGTTTCGTCAGCCGCGACGGCGTCACCGTCTCCCCCGCTCCTCGCTCCGCCTCCATCTCGCAGCGCCTGAAGGAAGACCAGGAGGTCATCGTGCAGATCGTCCGCGCCCCTGTCGGCGGCAAGGGCGCGCGTGCAACCACCCGCCTCGCCATCCCCGGCCGCTACCTCGTATTGCTTGTGTCCCACGGCTTCCAGGTCGGGGTCTCCCGCAGGGTCGAGGACCGTAAGGAGCGTGAGCGGCTCCGCAAGATCGGCGAGCGCATTCGTCCCGACGACGCCGGCCTCATCGTCCGCACCGAGGCCGAGGGCCACGGGAAGGGCGAGCTCCAGGCCGACCTCAAGGTTCTCCAGGACCTGCGCGGCCGCATCATGAAGAAGGCCTCACAGGCCACCGCACCCGCGCTGCTCCACCAGGACCTGACCCTCGTCTACCAGGTGATTCGCGACGTATTCACCGATGAGGTCTCCTCTCTCATCATCGACGAAAAAAGCGTCTACGACGAGGCCATGGACCTCGTTAAGCGCATCGCGCCCCGCCTCCGGAAACGCATCAAGCGCTACCGCGGCCGCATGCCCATCTTCGACAAGCACGGCCTTGAGGGTGAGATAGACCGCCTCCTCCGCCGGAGGGTCTGGCTCGCCGTGGGCGGGTACATCAGCATCGACCAGGCGGAGGCCTTTACGGCCATCGACGTCAACACCGGCAGGTTCACCGGCTCCACGGGCCTGGCCGACACCATCCTGCGCACCAACCTCGAGGCCGCCGAGGAAATCGCGCGACAGCTCCGCCTCCGCGACGTCGGCGGCATCATCGTCATCGACTTCATCGACATGGACCGCGCCCGCCATCGCCAGCGCGTCATGAAGGCCTTCGAGCGCGCTCTGAAACGTGATCGGCAAAAGACCAAGATCCTGCATCTCAGCCCGCTCGGCCTCGTCGAGATGACCCGCAAACGCCGCGGCGAGAGCCTCATCGGCATCCTCATGGAGACCTGTCCTCACTGCGCGGGCATCGGGCGGGTTCGCAGGCGCACCACCATCGCGCTCAAGATCGAGCGGGAAGCCTGTCGCCTGGTCGCAGAGGAGAAACCCCAGGTTATGGTCATTCGTGCCGCGCCCTCCGTGGCCGACATCCTGATCGGCGACGACGGCGCGCGCGCCGCGGCCTTCGAGGCAAGTCTCAGCGCGCGGCTCTACATCCGCAGCGACGACCAGCTCGGCATGGAAGACCATCAGATAACGCCCATGACCCGCGCCGCCGCCGCCGATGCCGTCGAGACCTACAAGAAGGGGCGAGAGCTCGTCCTCGATCACCTCGACCCGCCTGAGCCTGGCGCCGACGGCGAGGTCCGGGGCTGGGCCGGTGGCTATCGCGTTCTTATCGAGGGCCCCAAGCCCGAGCGTGAGGGAGACATCCTCGTGCTCAGCCAGGCCCACCGCTCTTTCGGACGGGGTCGCATCAAGCGCGCCAAGCAGCACAAGAAAGAGGAGAAGGCGCCAGACAAACCCCAGCGCAGCCAGCGGAAGCGTCGCCGCCCGCGGCGGAAGCGCAAGAGCTCCGATCAATCGGCCGCCACGACCCCCGCATCCACCCCGGAAGAAAGCGGGCCGTCCGTCCAACAAAGCGAGGCCAAGTCCACCATCAAGAAGTCCGGCCTGCTCCGTCGCGGCGCCCGAAGGATAGCCCGGGCCCGGCGCTAGCGCTCGACCGTGCGGGTTTGACACCAGCACCGCGATTTGGTACCATCACGCTGTCCCGGAGGCTCCATCCCCATGTTTGCGATTGTCGAGACCGGCGGCAAACAGTACCGCGTTGAGCCGGACGCCGAATTCATGGTTGAGAAGCTCGCGGCCGAGCACGGCGAGGTCGTCGAACTCGACCGGGTCGCTCTCGTTGAGCGGAACGGCAAGGTCAAGGTCGGCAGCCCGTGGGTGTCCGGCGCAAAGGTGACCTGCCGTGTGCTCTCCCACGGGCGCGGCCCGAAGCTCGACGTCTTCTTCTTCAAGGCGAAGGAGAACATCAAACGGAAGCTCGGACATCGCCAAGCGCACACGAGGCTTCGCGTCGAGAAGATCACCTCCGGCCGCAGCCGAGCGAAGAAGGGAAGCTGAAATGGCTCACAAGAAAGGCATGGGCAGCAGTCGCAACGGCCGGGACAGCCGGTCGAAGCGATTGGGCGTTAAGGCGTTCGCCGGCACCGTCGTGCCGGCCGGGGCCATCATCGTACGCCAGCGCGGCACCCGCGTCCGTCCCGGACGCAACGTCGGGCTTGGCCGCGACCACACGCTCTTCGCCAAGGCGGAGGGCATCGTTCACTTCAGCGGCAAGTCGGGGGGGCGCCGCCAAGTGCACGTGCTGCCGGCCGCCACCTGACCGCTCTGTGACGGCCGGTTCCGGGCCGCACAGTGTTCGTTGACGAGGCCGAAATAGAGGTGCAGGCCGGCCGCGGCGGAGATGGCGCCGTCAGCCTGCGACACGAGAAACACGTTCCTCGGGGCGGGCCGGACGGGGGCGATGGCGGACGCGGCGGGAATGTCTTCGCCGTCGCCGATTCCCACCTGCGGACTCTCATCGACGTCACCTATCGCACCCACTATCGCGCCGAAGACGGCCGGCGCGGCGGGTCGAACCGCCGGCGCGGCCGGCGCGGCGCGGAGGTCGAAATCCGCCTTCCCGTCGGAACCGTTATCACCGGCGTCGAGGACGGCCGCCGCGTCGCCGACCTCGCCCACGGCGGTCAGCGCATCCAGCTCGCCCGCGGTGGCCGCGGCGGCCGCGGCAATGCCCGCTTCGCCACCCCCGAGCGCCGCACACCGCGCTTCGGCGAGAAGGGCGAGCCGGGCCAGACGCGCCGCTTGCGGCTCGAACTCAAGCTCCTCGCCGACGTCGGCGTCATCGGCCTCCCAAACGTCGGCAAGTCCAGCCTCATCGCACGCGTGTCGGCGGCCCGGCCGAAGATCGCCGACTACCCGTTCACGACGTTGGTTCCGAACTTGGGCGTCGTTCGGCTTGAGGAGAACACCAGCTTCGTCATCGCCGACCTCCCCGGGCTCATCGAGGGCGCTCACCGCGGTGCCGGCCGCGGGCATGACTTCCTCCGCCATGCCGAGCGAACTCGTCTGCTCATACACGTGCTCGACGTGTCCCTCCCCGACCGCGACCCACGAAAGGACTTCGCTGCGCTGAATCGGGAACTCGCCCTCTACCAGGAAGACCTCGCGCATCGGCCCCAACTGGTGGCACTGAACAAGATCGACCTCAGACCTCCCGAGGACGACCTCCTGCGGGTCGAGGACTTCGTCAGGCAGCAGGCCTGCGGCGTCCACCGCATCTCGGCCGTGACCGGAGCCGGCCTGAGTGCCCTCATGGGGCACTGCGCGCAGCTCCTCGAGGAGCTGCCTCCGGCACCGACCTCCGAGGCCCAGGCGGAGGTCGCTCCAGAACAGCCTCACAAGCCTCTCACGAAAGTGGTCGAACTCGGCAAAGGCTGCTACCGGGTGACCGGAGAAGCAGTCGAGCGAGCGGTCGTGATGACCGACCTCGAGAACGAAGAGGCCCTGCGTCACCTCCACCGCCGCCTCGAGCGCATGGGCGTCATCCGGCGCCTGCGAGAGCTTGGCGCAAAGGATGGCGATCGCGTCCGCATCGGCGCGGTGGAGCTCGATTTCGTTGAGTGAGGAGCGACCATGGCGACCGAAGTAATCGAAGAGGTGCTCATCAAGGCCAAGCGGGCGCGCGCCGCCGGCCTGAAGCTCGCGAGCCTGTCCCGTGCGCAGAAGGACGCGATCTTGCTCGCCATGTCCGACGCGCTCGAGCAGCATGCCGATTCCATCCTCGAGGCCAACGCCCGCGACGTACAGCAGGCGGAGGAGCGCAGCCTCTCCTCCGCACCCATAGACCGGCTCCTTCTCGACGAGAAGCGTATCTCCGGCATGGCCGAGGGCCTGCGTGCGGTGGCCGCTCTCGTCGATCCCGTCGGCGAAGTGATCGGCGGGTGGCGCCTTCCCAACGGCCTGGAGATCACCAAGGTCCGCGTTCCCCTCGGCGTCGTCGGCATCATCTACGAGTCCCGACCCAACGTCACCGTCGATGCCGCCGGCCTCTGCCTCAAGGCCGGTAACGCCGTCATCCTCCGCGGCGGCTCCGACGCCATCAACTCCAATGTCGCCCTGGTCCGGATCCTGAAAGAAGTTGGCGCCGACCATGGCCTCCCCGAGGGAGCCGTGGAGATCATCGAGACCACCGATCGGGCCGCCGCCGCACAGCTCATGCGGCTCACCGACTACGTGGACGTGCTCATACCGCGCGGGGGCGGCGGCCTCATCCGGCGCGTCAAGGAGGAGGCGACCGTTCCCATCATCGAGACCGGCGAGGGCAACTGTCACGTCTACGTGGACGCCTCCGCCGACCTCGACCAAGCCGAAGAGATCGTGGTCAACGCGAAGTGCCAGCGACCGGGTGTCTGCAACGCCGCGGAGACGCTCCTCGTCCACGAGAGAGTCGCCGCCGACTTCCTCCCGCGCGTCGCAGCCAAACTCACCGAGCGCGGCGTCGAGCTGCGCGGATGTGACCGTACCAGGCGGCACGTGAACGACGTCAGGCCCGCCACCGAGGAGGACTGGGCCGCCGAGTTTCTCTCGCTCGTTCTGGCCATCAAAGTCGTCGATGGCCTCGACGAGGCCATCCACCACATCAACCGCTACGGCACCGCGCACTCGGAGGCGATCGTCACCCGTCACCTCGAAAGCGCGCGGCGCTTCACCCACGAGGTGGACGCCGCCGCCGTCTATGTGAACGCCTCCACGCGCTTCACCGATGGCGGCCAGTTCGGCATGGGCGCCGAAATCGGCATCAGCACCCAGAAGCTCCACGCGCGCGGCCCGATGGCGCTTCCCGAGCTGACCAGCTACAAGTTCGTCATCATTGGAGAGGGACAGATTCGCACTTAGGGCGATGACCGGCACGAGCCGAGCCCTTGGCATAATGGGCGGAACGTTCGACCCCATTCACTTCGGCCACCTCGTCGTGGCCGAGGAGGCTCGCGTTCGCTTCCGGATGGAGCGCGTCGTCTTCGTCCCCAACGGTCGGCCCCCCCACAAGAAGGACTACCCAGTGACGCCGGCCCAGCGGCGCTACGACATGGTGGCACTCGCGGTGGCCTCGAACCCTGCTTTCGAGCCCTCTCGCATCGAGATCGACCGTCCCGGTCCATCCTACGCTGTGGACACCGTGCGAGAGCTTCGCAGCCGGCTCGGTTCCGACGCCAAGCTGTACTTCATCACCGGCGCCGACGCCATCTTGGAGATCCTCACCTGGCACCAGCCCCAGCGCCTCGCCGAATCCTGCGAGTTCATCGCGGTCACCCGCCCCGGCTACGACCTCCGGCGCCTCGAGCAAGCCCTTCCCCCTGATCTGCTCGCCCGCACGCACCTCCTCACTGCTCCGGGCCTCGATATTTCTTCGACCGAACTGCGAAGACGGGCAGGCATCGGCGAGTCTCTGCGGTATCTTACACCACAGGCGGTGGTGCGCTACATTGGAGCCCATCATTTGTATACGGATCGTGGGCCGGCCGTTTCAGAAGCGGACATGGGCCCAGATCCGGTGTCTCGGACTTAAGCGCCCCCGGCGCGAGGACGTGCTGCTCGGAGGGAGGTGGAGCGAGCGTGACGGTGACCCTGTATGTTGGCAACCTTCCCTGGACCGTCACGGAAGATGAACTGGCGGAGGCCTTCTCGAGAGTTGGTTCAGTGGGCGCAGTCCGCATTATTGCCGACCGGCATACTGGTCGCTCGCGAGGCTACGGCTTCGTCGAGCTGGAGGGCGTTGGCCTGCAAGAGGCCATCCGTGTCATGGACGGCCACGAACTTCGCGGCCGCCGGCTCACCGTGGGCCCCGCGCGGCCGCGCCCGCAGCGTCACTGATAGGCACCTCTCTTGAGCGGAGGGCACGACCCAACCGCGCGGGAAACCTCCGGGCGAGGGGCAGAGGGCTCGAAACGTGTCTCGCCGCCCGTGCACGTGTCGCATGAGTAACGTAGCGTCAAACGCCGAAGCAACAATACCGAACAAGAGGCGACTGGCCTTCCAGTGGTGGTGGCTGATCTGGCTTGCCGCCGGCATCTCTGTCTTCCTCTGCGGCGCGGTGTTGGGCCTCGTCTCCGGGGGCGGCGCGCCCGGCCAGACCCACTGGTTCTCAGAGATACTGGCGCCTTCCTTCGGCGGCCGCGAGCACGTCACCATACTCGCTCTGGGCGTCGACGATTCCGAGGGCCGCGGTCTCGCCGACACCATCATCGCCGCCGTCGTCTGGCCCGGCACCGGCGACATCGCCGCGCTCTCCATCCCCCGCGACAGCCGCGTCTACATCCCGGGCCTCGGCAACCGCCGCATCAACGAGGCGCATTCCTTTGGCGGCCTCCCGTTGATGATTGAGACCACCGAGTACCTGCTCGGCTTCCCGTTCGACTACTACATCGAGGTCAACGTCCCCGGCCTTGTCAAGCTTGTGGATGCCATGGGAGGGGTCGATATCGACGTCGAGAAACGAATGTACTATCGAGATCGCGCCCAAGATCTCCTCATCGACCTCCAGCCGGGCCTCCAGCACCTGAGCGGCCGGCAGGCCGTCGGCTACATCCGCTTCCGCCACGACGCCATGGGCGACCTCGGCCGCATCGAGCGCCAGCACGAGTTCCTGTCCATCGTTGCTCACGGGCTCCTCGCCTCCGACCGCCTCGCCCACATCCCGAAGCTCGCCGAGACCTTCGTCGACACTGTCACCACCAATCTCACCGTCCGCGACATGCTCGCCCTCAAGAACGTGCTGGAGAGGGCCGGGCCCGACGGCATTCGCATGGCCACCCTCCCCGGCCACCCCCGCATCATCGATGATCAGAGTATGCTTGAGCTCGACGCGCGCGAGGTGCAGCAGGCCGTGGACCGAATCCTCTGGGGAGAGGGAGCGACTATTGCTGTGCTCAACGCGACCCAGGTCAGCGGCCTCGCCGCGCGCACGGCGAGCGAGCTGAAGAGACGAGCCTACGAGGTGGTGGAGGTCGGAAACGCCGACCGTGAGGCCGACACGACGCTGATTCTCCGGCATCGCGGCAGCAGCAAAGCGGCCCAGCAGTTGGCCGCGGCCCTGGGCGTGGGCGCCGTAACCTCCGCTCCCGATCCCGACAGCCCGGCCGACATCACAGTCGTTCTTGGCCGCGACATGGCAGAGGATGCGCAATGACCTCGCGCCGCCGTCGACCCGCGGCCCGCACGCTCGAGATGTCCTCCGAGGAGAAGGCCTTCTGCGCGCACTCCGCCCTCGTCGACCAGCGCGCCGTCGCCCCCGTGCTGCTGGATATGCGCAAGCTCACCCTCATCACCGACTACTTCCTCATCTGCCACGGCACCTCAAACGTCCACATTCGCGGCCTCGCCGACGCAGTCGTGGAGGCGCTGGAAGACAAGAGCCTCCGTTCTCACTCGGCCGAAGGCTACGACGACGCGCGCTGGATACTCATCGACTACGGCGACCTCATCGTGCACATCTTTGCGGAGGATGAGCGTCGCTTCTACGACCTCGAACGCCTCTGGAGCGACGCCGCCGAGGTCCCCATCCCTGCGACCGACGCGAGCTGACATGTCCGAGGAACCCACCCAAGCCGAGATCCAGAACAAGGTCCGCGAGCTATTGGGCCGCGCCACCCTCCTCCGCGCCCGCGGCGACCGCACCCAGGCCATTGAGCTCGTGCGACAGGCCCTCGCTCTCGACGATGCGAATTGGGAGAGCCACGAGCTCATGGGCGACCTCTTACTGGAGACCGACCACGTCGACGAAGCTATGCAGAGCTACCGCCGCGCCCGAGAGCTCAACCAGAGCCGCGGTGTGCTGGAGGAGAAGATCGGACGGGCCGCCCTTGCCCGCGCTGCAAAGGAACGCTCTACCGAGCTCTCTCGCGCCCTCCTCGAGGGCAAGCCCCTTCCCTCTGGCCCCCGCCGCAAACCAGCCTATGCCGCCCTCTTCTCCTTCTTCGTCCCCGGCCTCGGCCAGGTCTACAACGGCGATGTCCTCAAGGGCCTCATCATAGTCGTAGCCTACCTGATCCTCTTCGCACTCGCCGGCGTCACCGTGCGCGCCGAGATCGCCGCCCGGCCCATCTCCTCCATGGGAAGCCTCTACGGCCCACAGACCGACGTCAACTCGCTCTTCTCGGCCCTCTTCGGCGGTGTTGCCGCTCTCTGGGTCGGCCTGCTCGTCGTGCTCTGGATCTTCTCGATCGCGGAGGCCGCCATCCACGCTGGCAAGACCATGACATCCGACCATACCGGACTCGTCTGAGGTGCCCTATGGCCCAACAGCAGGACACTGCAAAGATGGCCGAGATCTCCGTCGGCGAGCGTCTTGTCCTTCCAGAGCCGAGAGAGCGGGGGGATATGTCGGTCGAGGAGGCCATCGGCCGCCGCCGTAGCGTTCGCGACTTCGCCCGCGAGCCGCTGCGCCTCGCCGAGATCTCACAGCTCCTCTGGTCTGCGCAGGGGGTCACCTCCCTCGACGGCCTCCGCGCTGCGCCGTCGGCCGGTGCGATGTATCCCCTCGAGCTGTACCTCCTGTGCGAGCAGGGCCTCTTCCGCTACCAGCCCGAGCAGCACGCCCTCGTGAAGGTCCGGGCCGAAGACCTCCGCCGGCCGCTGGCCGACGCTGCCTACGGCCAGACGTTCCTCGCCGAAGCGGCCGTTTCGCTCATCTTCGCCGCCGTCTACCAGCGCACCACCGTGCGCTACGGCGAGCGCGGCGTCCGCTACGTCCACATGGATGTCGGGCATGCTGCCGAGAACGTTCACCTCCAGGCCGAGGCTCTGGGCCTCGGCTCGGTCGCCGTCGGCGCGTTCGACGATGGAGCAGTCGCGGCTGCTCTCCACCTGCCCGACGACCACAAGCCCGTCTACCTCGTCTCAGTTGGTCGGCGCGCGCACAGTTGACCCCCGGCTGCCGCCCGACTATAATCCCTCTAGCTGCCCCAGTGGCCAAGTGGATAAGGCACAGGCCTCCGGAGCCTGGATCGCAGGTTCGAATCCTGCCTGGGGTACCATTAGGTCGCAGGTGAGCTTGTCCCGAGCAGAGCGAGGGGAATCCTGCCTGGGGTACCATTAGGTCGCAGGTGAGCTTGTCCCGAGCAGAGCGAGGGGAATCCTGCCTGGGGTACCAGACCAACCCTAGCATCTTCACAGAGGGGGATTCCGTGAGAAAACGTAAGACTTCGGCGCTTGATCCCAACAAGAGGGATCAGATGATCAATAAGCTGTCGCAGTGGGACTTTTCCACTCATCACCTCGAGCACAACGGCGTGATTGACGAGGCCGGGCTTCAGGAGTTGTACTGCTTGGCCTCCAGAGAACGACGGAATTCTCGTGTTTGGTGGCTCGCGCTTGTGTCGGTCGTTGCCGCAGTTGTCTCTGCCCTTGCAGCTTGGTATGCCGCGCTGAACTAGACGCATTGGCAGTAAGGAGACCCCAGACCGTCGGCAGGCGCCAAATGGACAACGTCCGCGACCACTACAACCGCCTTGCCGACTACGAGTGGGGCCGTCTCGTCCAGGACCCCTATCACGGCCTCGAGTTCCGCGGCACCATGGCGGCGCTTGAGGAGCACCTGCCCGGACAAGGGCGCGTACTCGACGCAGGCGGCGGCCCCGGCCGCTACGCGCTTGAGCTCTGCCGCAGAGGATACACGGTAGTTCTGCTAGATGTGTCGGAGCACTGTGTCGAGCTGGCGCGCGAAAAGTTCGGAGCCGAGCCGGGTGACGTCTCAAGCCGTCTCGAGCGGGCCGAGGTCGGCGACATCTGCGACCTCTCGCGTTTCCCTGGCGAGAGCTTCGACGCCGTCCTCTGCCTGGGCGGCCCGCTGTCCCACATCATCGAAGCCTCGGATCGAGAGAGGGCTGCACAAGAGCTCGTCCGGGTCGCAAGGCCGGGCGCTCCCATCTTCATATCGGTCATGGGCTACTACGCCGTTCTTCGCACCGTGCTCACTCGCGCTC
>Ga0180437_10006533_pt1 | contig 15488 bp, 10 predicted proteins | sample SS_ome_4_FD_132410 | JGI IMG/M metagenome (GOLD analysis project Ga0180437, IMG submission 132410) | Hypersaline lake sediment archaeal communities from the Salton Sea, California, USA - SS_3_D_1 metaG | ecosystem: Environmental > Aquatic > Non-marine Saline and Alkaline > Hypersaline >...
AATATCGCACGGCCTAAGGGCAACGTCAGGTACTCCCGTGACGAATGTCGGGAGATGTACAGGCAGACGTTCGACATCGGCTCCGGCGAGACCCTTGTGACGGTACCTTTCTACATAGTCACCAACGAGGACGAGTTCCGGGCATACTGGCACACTGTGATCGATCCATCAGCGTCGGAGGAGCTCGAGTTCGAAGGGGGAAAACTCGTTGCCCGTGACGAGGATGACAACGAGTTCCTGCTGACACCAATAGAGAATATGGACCAACTCAGGAAGACGGTTCCGCTCGCCTGGCAGTTTCTCTCCACGGACATGTCGGAGATGGAGGCCGGCCGTAGCATTGGGGCGAGCGTGTGGTACAGCGACGGGCACGAGGAGTACATACCATATCCGGGCAAATTCCCGGTGTGTCGGACTGTCGCCGAGCTGTCCCACCGTTTCGTCCAGGAAAGCTCGTAGTCCGGGCTGATGGACTTTGGGAGCGCGAGGCCCCCGCCGAGCCGCTTTCCCCGCATCGAGTCATTGCTGGAGCCCAAAACCGAGTCGCCCCGCCGGGGACGTCTCTACAGTCGGGATCGTACGGCCGAGCGGAAGGTCGGCCCTCGCAAGACCCTGCGCACGGGAGGGCGAGGCTCCTGTCGAGCCGCGCTTTGAGCCCCAGGGTCGGGTACTGTTTTGAAGCACTTTCGGCCCATTTGCCACTCCAGTTTCACCTCGCTTCTAGTGAGTTAATCCCTTTGTTTAGAGTACTTTACGCTACTTCTTTGCCAAACCGGTTGACATAAGGCCGCGCAAGTGCTAAAATACGCACATGAAGTTCTGGGGATCATACCTCGCAGTTCCTCAAATTGTCGGGTTTGTCTGACAGCCTATTGCCGCAGTAGACGGCCGTACCCGGGGGTACGGTCTCCAGCGACGGTAACCGTCGGCTCGCGGCGAAGCGCAAGGCCTGAACACTGGGGGTGGAATCACTCTAGGAGTACAATCGCTATGAAACAGACCATATTCACACGAGCCAGAGAGCGGAAAGACAAGCTGAAATATGTTTGTACCGTTGAACAGCTGAAGCAGCACATAGAGTTGGACGCCGATGAGGCGGAGCGAGTAAAGAAAATTGCTGCGATCCATCCGATGAGGATTACGGAGTACTACCTGTCTTTAATAGACACAACTGATAAAAATGATCCTATCAGGAAGATGGCCGTGCCTTGGGTGGAAGAGCTGGACGAGTCGGGCGATTACGACACGAGCGGCGAGAGCGAAAACACAAAGGTTCCCGGGCTGCAGCACAAGTACGAGCGGACAGCTCTGGTTCTGCTAACCAGCGAGTGCGCAACGTACTGCCGGTTCTGTTTCAGGAAAAGGCTCGTCGGCCTGCCAAACAGGGAAGTGGTACAGGACTTCGGTGAGTGCGTCCGGTATATCAGGTCCCACCCTGAGATCAACAATGTGCTGTTAAGCGGGGGCGACCCTCTCACCTTGCCGACCGGTAAGATCAAGGCTCTATTGGAGGGTCTTTCCGACATTCCGCACCTTGAATTCATCAGGATCGGGACCAGGGTGCCTGTTACATTTCCGGACCGAATCCTTGGTGACCAAGCATTGTTGAACCTGTTGGACAAGCATTCGGTGAAGCGTCGAAGACTATATGTTGTCACACATTTCAACCATCCAAGAGAAATCACTGAAAAGTCAGCCGGTGCCGTTGACAAACTTCTGAGCTCCAAAGTGGTGGTTAACAACCAGACCGTATTGCTGAAAGGCGTAAATGATAATCCAAACACTCTGGCAAACTTGCAGAGCCGACTGGCTGGTATAGGGGTGACCCCTTACTATGTTTTTCAGTGCAGACCGGTGAAACGGGTCAAACGGCATTTCCAAGTACCTTTGCAGGAAGGTTACGAGATTGTCGAGAGCGCTAAGAAGCTGCTTGCAGGGCCTGCAAAGCGGTTCAGGTATGTTATGAGCCACAAGACGGGCAAGATAGAGATCGTGGGGGTCATGGGTGATGCTATATACCTCAGGTATCACCAGACGAAAGACCCCAGAAACACCGGGAGGTTTTTCAGGAGGAAATTGGACGGAACGGCGGCTTGGTTGGACGAATTGGAGCAGTTTTCTTACGCAGATTTGCCGCTGTTCAGTATGGAGGACTTCCTTGAAGGCCGTCCGAGCTTGTGGAGCCCCTCGTAAAGACACTAGCCTAGTTGTCGGCAAGGATCCTGGCTGTTGCCTGCGTTAGTTGCCCTCCATCTGTACTCGACCGGTGTGCCCACCGCGCTTCCAGACAAGTCTTGACTCGGCGGACAGCTTGGTATAGACTTGCCACGTCTCAAGACTTCGGGGATAATGCGATAGTTGTGCCTTTGCCGGGGATCACGATGTCGACAAAGGAACGTATTCGGTTCTGGTTTGACGACCTCACCACGCCGATGGGCCGGGCCACCGATCTGGTGATCATGGGTGTGATCGTCGTGGCCTGTGTGAGCGCCGTGGCGGACACGTATACCCTTCCCGATCCGTGGCCGCAGTTCCTGACTCAACTCGACCACGTTATTACGGTCGTGTTTATCGTCGAGTACGTGCTGCGTCTGTGGGTGGCGGAACACCGCATTCGCCACATCTTCCAGGTGTACTCTCTGATCGATCTCGTCGCCATTCTGCCAAGCCTTCCCATATTCGCGCCCGGCAGCCACTTTGCGATCCTCCGTATATTCCGGCTTGTCCGGCTCATTCGGTTCCTCGAAACCCGCGAATTTTTCTTCGGCACGATCAAGGAAGTGCACCTCTACGTTGCGCGCGTGGTGTTCACCCTTGTGGCAATTCCTTTCGTTTCGGCGGGGCTTATCTTCCATACTGAGAAAGGTGGCGGCCAGTTTAACACCTTTTTCGACGCCTTGTATTACAGCGTGGTGGCGTTGACGACGGTTGGCTTCGGAGATCTGGTTCCCGTGACAACCGCCGGACGAGCTATCACGATACTGATGATCGGAGCAGGCATAGTGTTTATCCCGTGGCAGGTCAAGAACCTCTTTGCCTATTTCATTGTGTCCCGCGAGAAGGCTGCTCAGCGGTGCGCCAGATGCGGCCTGGAATACCACGATCGCGACGCCAGGTTTTGCAAGAAGTGCGGTGCGCCTATCGAGATCTTGGCCGAGCGGAAATAGTGTCCAGCAGGGACAGATCCGGGAATACCTTTTTGGGAAGAGGGGGGGTATACCGTTGCATCAAATTGACTGGGCCGTCATAGCAGGTTACTGCGTGCTTGCACTGGCCATAGGTGTGTATTTCTCCAGACGTGCGAGCAAGAACATAGGCGAGTTTTTCATCGCCGGCAGGAACCTGCCGTGGTGGATTGCGGGCACTTCAATAGTAGCGACAACGTTCGCCGCCGACACCCCGCTTGCGGTGACGGGGTTCGTCCGGACGCAGGGAATCTGGGGGAACTGGTTATGGTGGAACGTCTTGATGGGCAGCATGTTCGCCACTTTCTTCTATGCGCGTTTGTGGCGGCGTGCCAACATACTTACCGATGTGGAGCTCATAGAGTTACGTTACGCCGGCAAACCCGCAGCGATACTGCGCGGTTCGCTCGCCATTTACCATTCGCTTGTGCGGAACTGCATCATAATGAGCTGGGTGGTGCTCGCGATGGTCAAGATCTCGAGCGAGTTTCTGCTGTGGCCGAAAGGGGCCATCATAACTGTTGCGCTTGGGTTGGTGCTTGCGTACAGCGTGCTAAGCGGGTTCTGGGGTGTCGTGATGACGGACCTTGTACAGTTCGTCATCGCTATGGTTGGTTCGATCATCCTGGCAGTGATCGCGATGAGCAGGGTAGGGGGTGTTGGTCCTCTGAAAGAGGCATTGACGACAGCCTCAGGTTTCACACCGCAAACGCTGAGCTTCGCGCCCCAGATCGGGGTGGGCCAGCTTGCGCTGTTCACATTCCTGGTGTACATCTCAGTCCAATGGTGGGCGACCGGCTCGGCCGAAGGCAACGCGTACATCGCGCAGCGGCTCTTCTCGACGAAGAACGAACGTCACTCGGTTCTTGCCAGCCTCTGGTTCACGTTCGCACATTACGTGTTACGTCCGTGGCCGTGGATCATTGTGGCGCTCGTCTCAATGGTCAAGTTCCAGGATCTGGCCGACCCCGAGAGCGCCTATCCCAAGATGCTCATGGAGTACCTGCCTGTCGGCCTGAAGGGCCTGATGATCGCCAGCCTGTTCGCGGCGTTCATGTCCACTATGGATACGCAGCTCAACTGGGGTGCATCCTACTTGATCAACGACTTCTACCGCAGGTTCATAAAGAAGGACGCTTCGGACCGCCACTATGTCGCGGCGTCGCGTATCGCCATGGTCGTCATAGCCATACTAGGAGGCGTGCTTGCTTACTTCAGCGAATCCATAGCCAGTTTGTGGAAGTTCTTGTTCACTCTTACAAGCGGCATGGGACTTGTTGCGCTGCTTAGATGGTACTGGTGGCGTATAAACGCATGGTCGGAGATTTCCGCCCTGTTTACGGGTACCGTCGTCGCAATAACACTCCAATTGCTCCCGTACTTCAGGGAACCCGACCAATATGCGCTGCGGTTGGTCATGACCGTCGGCATATCCACGGCAGTCTGGGTGACGGTGACTTTCCTGACGTCGCCGGTACCGGAGGAACATCTCAAGAACTTCTACCGCAGGGTGCGTCCCGGTGCGGGATGGTGGAAACCAATAGCCCGACTGTTGCCGGAGTTGCGAGTCGAGAAGCGCGGAATGCGCGATTTCGGATGTTGGATCGGCGGGGTCATCTGCGTGTACAGCGCGATGTTCGGTATCGGTAAGCTCGTGCTTGGCGAACCGTTGAAAGGTCTGGGGTTGCTCGCAGCATCTGCCATCGCAGGAGCCGTAGTCTTGAGCGCCGTCACCCGCGGCGAATCGAGCGGGATGCACGATAGTTCAGAGTGAAGCGAGGGTGAGTGGGTGCTCCCCGTACGTATGACGATTTCCTGACACCGCGTGACCGGCCAGCTTCGTCTCGGTTGTTCTACTGCTGACTGAGTTGCCCTTTTATGTCATTCTGAGCGAAGCGAAGAATCTGCTTTTAGCATTTGAAAAGCAATGAAGCAGTACTACGTGTATATCATCAGCAGCAAATCGCGAAGGCTGTACACAGGCGTGACCGACAACCTTGAACGACGTGTATACGAACACAAGAACAAACTGCTACCGGGATTCAGTAAGAGGTACAACATTTCTCGGCTTGTCTACTATGAGACCTGCACCGATGTTCGTGCTGCGATCGCCAGAGAGAAACAGATCAAAGGGTGGTTGCGAAGGAAGAAGATCGATTTGATTGAGTCCGTCAATTCAACATGGGACGACTTGAGCGCCGAATGGTATGAAAAAGCAGATTCTTCGCTGCGCTCAGAATGACAACTTTGATGCCACCGAAAGGGATTCCTCGCGGAGAGTACAAGTTCCTCGGCTGGGGTTCTCTCGCTTCGGCAAAGAGAAGGCCTCGATAAAAGGCTGGCTTTCTTAGGGGTGATAAATCTAACGCTTTGCCTTTGCTAATACCTGGCTGATAGCCTCGGCGAGTTCGTCGGCCCGTTGCCAGCCGATCAGTATGTGCCTGTCGTCAGCGTAATCTAACCGGACACCGCGGTCACCGCTTACGTTATACGCCCTGCCTTTCCGGCCCCCTTTGATACCCCAACCGCCGTATTCTTTCAGCGGACTGTACGCCCGCGCTTCGAATTGCGTCAGATCCTCCAACGGTATTCTGCGGAAAGAGAGGTGGGCCGGAAAGAATCTGATGTACAGCCCGTCCCTGCGGACTTCAGTCTCCAGTTTCAACGTCGCGAAAAGCAGAAAGATGCCTATACCGAACAGTATCGAAAGGGTGCCCGTGACAACCAGCGCGGTGTCGGACATCGGCCTATCGCCCCAGGGCTCCCCCAGGACGAGCTGCTGATACATGCCATAACCGAAAAGCGCTGTCATAGACACAGGCAGCGCAATGACAAGCAACAACAACCAGGGCTGACGAGACTGTTGAACTTCACGAAAGATCACATCGTCTTCGCCGTTCATTCTCTATCCTCCTCCGTCACTGCGTTCGAGACCGCTGGCAGCTTCAACCGGAATCTTCATTGTGTGATTCGGACCGGTTTGGAGAATCGTGTTTGTCCATGCGCGCCTTCCGGCGGCTCCGCGCCTCTTTGATTTCGTCCCTGTGTCGCACGAGCCACCATGCCGTAGCCACGATGAACAGCGCTAGCAACACGAAATCTACCACCCGATACCAGATAAGGGATGGTTCCTCTTCCGGACCGCTCCTGGTCAAGACAAAACGTGCAAGGAGTAGTCCCATGACGATCATAAACACGAAAGATGCCGTTTCCAAAGGCGCTGTCATACGCCTATAGCTTGAACCTAGTTTACCTCTCGCATCCGCTGTTCTTGCGGGACCGCTTTCAGGCACCGGTCTGTCCGAGCTCACCCACGTCGCGTTCTTTGTTCTTGCTCGGATGTAGGCTACGAGTCTGTCATACCCCTTCGTTTGCGACGGTATCCGCAGGGGTGCGCCCGTCGAGGGAATCAACTCGGTGACCTCAGACGTGGGTTCTCCGAGGTCACCGAATATCGAGCTCTGATTCACTTGCTGTATCTCAGTGAGAAGTATCTCTCGCGACTTTCGGCCCCTTTGGTGTATGAGTCTATCGCCGCGCACGATGAAAGTCCCACCGGGTAGCTCTCGAATTCCGAGCGGGAAATATGCTTCCTCCAGACCTTCGATCTCTTTGGCCACGGCTTCCTCAAGATGCGCAAGCTTCTCTCTCAGAACCGGGTGAAGAGGTGAGTTCTCGGGCATCAGGTACGTGTAGACAGTCAAACGTTTGTCCAAGGCGTCGCACAGAACGGTGCGAGCCCAGCCGCCGGAGAACCGCCGGACGTCAAACCTCACGATTTCTTCCCAGCGCATGGAGCGCTTGCCCAAAAGCGTGGCATATTGTATCTCCTCATCGTTCCACCGGTACACGCCGTGTGTTCTGACGATCAGGTATAGGCAGAAGCAGAAGATCGCAAGTACACCCGCCATGCCGAGCAGGCGCTCGCCGATCCCGCCGCGTCGGAGCTCGGTCAAATAGAAATGCAGCAAGAAACCGTAAAGCACGAGCACTCCCCACGCATAGACCCTCAAATAAAGGTTCAGTCGCGCCACGTTCATCTCGTCCTTACCGCTCTTACTCATCGCCGACCCCTATGTCTGATCCAGCGGTGCTCTCGCCCTGTTCAGCTTCGAGCGCAGCAAGACGGCTTTGCAACTCGCGCATTCTCCTCGCGGAGCCTCCGCCGAACCACCAGATCAGCACCGCGAGACCTCCAGAAAACGAGACGCCGGCCCAGATGGCGTCGATCCAGTCTACCCGCAACACGAGATCGATTGCACCGTACAGCATCATCGACACGAACGGCAATACCGTTGCCTTTGGTTTCCGGAGAGATTCGATCGCACCTCTAAGGTAAGCCGCCTTCGCGGCAGAAGTGTTTGGTTCGGGGCCATCCAAATCGACCCAGACTGCGTTTTTCGCGTGCGCGGCAACATAAGCCATGAGTCTGTCGTGCCTTGTTGTGCGCGGGGGTATACGGATCCTCGGACCAGTCCGCGACACGAGCTCGCAATACTGTGCACCAGGCCACTCGCCGCGTTCATGTCTCAAGTACGCTTCCTCAATGTCGGTAAGCGCCAACTGGCGCCTTCTCGGCCCGTGCTTGTGGATAAACTTATCGCCTCGCACGATGAAACAGCCGGCCGGTAAGCCCAGGATCCGGACCGGGAATCGTACCTCTAGTGACTGCTCGATGTCTTTCAGATCATCTCTTACCAGCACTCCCCATTTCTCTCTCAACAGTGTGCATAATGGCGACATCTTACGGCGCACCTGCATATCTACCCTCAAGCGCTGACCACGAACGTCGGTCAGATAGTAGATCACGGAATCGCCGGACAGCCGGGCGACTATGCTGTCAACTTCCTCCCAACGCACCGAACGTTTCCTTCCCAAGAAGGAAACAATTATCTTCTCGCTATCCCACAGGTAGTAAACTCCATGCGACACCACGATCGCCATAAGCGAGACGCACGCCATTGCCAGGATAGCCGCGGTGTAAACTGCATTCTGGCCGGCGGACATGAACTCATCCGGCTCCGAGGTAAGCAATTCGTAGATACCCCAGCATGAGAAGATGAGGATGACCCAACCCGCTACCCTGTACCACAGAAGGCTCGGCCGCTCCAGGTTCATCTGCTCGCGTGGTTCGTTTTCCATCGTACGTTTCGCCGTACGCTGCTACGATGCCGTCCGGTCAAGGAACACTTGTCCGTCGGCCTGCCCGCCCCAGATATAGTTCGTCCCTCATCAATAATACCACTTATCTGTGGGAAATATTCGAGAAAAAGTGGGGTTCGCGGCCGGTGTGCCAGCATAAGGGACTGTCAGGTAATGAGTTATGTATGGCGACAGCATTGCGTCTCCTAGGTGTGGCCGGTGACAGAGGGTACTGAACGAGGTAATAGGGAGGCACGGCTTGTCCTTGGCGGGCGCTCACCCCTCACCCCAACCCTCTCCCAGAGGGAGAGGGCTTTTGGTGCGCAGATGGGAGGGGGTGCGATAGTCCTAGCTTGTTCCCCACTGCGCTTTGGGATGACGGCTCTGGAAAAAGGGCCACAGCTACTCGTCTTTCCCCTATCCTCGCTTGCGGTTGTCTTCTCGCCTATCGTTTTGCGGAGATCTCTGCCCCCCCGATTTGCCCCCTCCCAAAAGTCCAAGCCAAGTCCACCTGTTACCCATGTGCTGAGACTATTTTGTTACCTATCTTCTCGGTCTGTTCCTCGACGCTCCCTCTCCCTCTGGGAGAGGGTTGGGGTGAGGGTACGCAACGTCTCAGCAATCATTTCCAACACCCCTTCGAGGTTCTGCAGCACTTCATTGTTCCAAAACCGCAGGACCCTAATACCTTTGCTCTCAAGTTGCGCGGTTCGCCTCTTATCATAGACTGATTGCGCTCCTTCCGCGTGCTGCCCACCGTCCATCTCGATCGCGAGCTTCGCCTCGTGGCAGTAGAAATCAAGGATGAAGTTGTCCATAGGATGCTGGCGACGGAACTTGAAACCGAGCAGTTGCCGGTTGCGTAGACAGGACCACCACCGTCTCTCAGCATTTGAGGATGAGGTTCTGAGTTTTCGGCAGCGCTTTAGAAGTCCTTCCGGGAGTCCAGATTCGCCCATTGTCTGTGATACCCGCGTATGCCATGCACTATTTGCCGCTGATCGACCTCAGAAACGCAATTCGACCGTTACGATCTTCTTCTTGCCGACGGAGAGGTTGACAGATTTGCCCTGTGGGTTGAGAGTTTTCATCCGTTCTTCATTGAGATTGGTGAGCCGGGCGGCTTTGATAGGTTTGTAACAGATGATCTTGCCTCTCAACGGTCGCTCGGTCGGGTTGTACACGCGTAGTATGAGCGAGTTTCTATCCTCGCACTTCTTGAGAGCGCTCAGTACAAGGTTGGCGGGTTTGATCTCGATGAAACTCAGTTCTTTGGGCAGACGCCCGCCATGTTTCCCAGCTTCGCCGACTTTTAGCAACAAGTTTTGCAACTCAGCCTCGCGGACGACGTTCGCATCGTCCCATCCGCCGGCATGGGGGTAGATCGCGTACCGCCATTCATGTTCACCGAGCGATTGAGAGAGCAACATTTCAGGATGGACGTCCCACCGGTCGATCACAGGCGACTGTTTGAACTCGTACCCGCGCAACAGAGTCAGCGCGATAGGCCGTTCAGGCACTTCTTTGACCTCGTACTCGCGCATACCGTCGTTGATGATGGCGATACCATGTTCGCCATCGCTCAGATCGACGAACCTGTGGTTCGGATACGTAGGATTCTCGCGACCGTAATACGGGCTGTCCGGTCCGCGTTCGATCTTCCGGTCGATAACGTCGAACGCCGCTTCCGCGCAGGACACGTCCGCGTTGATATTACTGGGAAAAACCGCTCGCAACCGATGCTGTTTACACGGGTTGTCGAGCCGCGTGCGTATATCCACCCACCGCTGCCCCTTGCGGAGCGTGATGTACGACGTGACGACGAGCTCTTTCCGCTCGGCACTCCGGTGCACGCCATCCGGTTTGTGCTCCAGCCCGACCGGTATCATCATGCAGTAGTCCACACGGTACCGCGCCAGCAACGGTCCCGACTCTTCCAGCGCGATACTCACCGGCACGCCGTGACTGGTTATCACCTCGTCGAACTCCGGCGTCATATGCACCCAGGAATGGCCTGTCTCGCCGCAATCTTCCAGATAGTGCAGCCCGTCATAGACTTTGCCGATCTCCTTGTGTTCCACACGCAGCGTACCGTTGTCGTTGATGTGGAGCCTGAGATGCTCGTTTTCCATCGTGTTGGTCGCGGCGACGAGATTGCCCAGGGTAGGGGAGTCAACCTCCTCGTGCTTGACGTGGAACGTCTTGTACCCAAGCGCCGGTATACGGTCCGCCCAAAAATGGAGTTTCACACGCTGTGCCCGTAGTTCCAGGCTGATATCCGTCAAGTTGCGGACGAGCGTCCCGTGAGGATACTGGGACACCTCCTGCTTCGGCATCCGCTTCCCTTTCGGGTCGCGTATCGAGAACGCCTCGTACTCCGACGTGTCCGGCAGGTCAACGTACGCGCTGACAACCTCCGACCGCTCGTACGGACACGGGTTGAACACCGTCAGGACAGCGTCGCGCTGGTCAATGTCCGAGTTGTCGATCCGGTACTGGATAGCCTGGAACGCACGACGCGTGACGCCGTCCGATATTATGTCGCACTGATCGTACCGGTGGATCATATCCTTCTCCATCTGGTCGATACCGGCACCGCATATAGTGTCGTGCGGATGGTTTTGCAACAACATCTTCCATGTCCGGTCGAGAGCCACTTTCGGGTACTCTGCGCCGAGCGTCCACGCAATCGCCGCAAACGGTTCCGCCCATCTCTGCAGCGCATTTTCGGTTCTTGCGTTGCGCCGTTTGGTGCGAGTCCTGCTCGATATGACATCGCCGAACAAGTGCGTCCATTTGCCTGTAGCGCCTGGATTTCTGCTCTCACCTCGGATCACGGTCGGGTCCTTGACGGCGCGGCGCATCTTCTTCATGTAATCTTCGATACTGCTCTGGAATATCACGCCGTCCTTGAGATGTTTCTGACATTCTTCTATGAGCATCCGTTCGAGCGGATCCGGTTCTGAACTGTCGAACCCTTGCATACAGGCGATATACTTCGTGGTAAAGTGTTCCGACTCATCCCTGAGCAGTTTCTCGATTCCCTCGGGAATCTTGTCGAGAAGCAAGTATTTCTTGGCGGGATCAACTATGTAATAGTGGTCGATTGGATGTTCCTCGCTGCACAGCCGGAACGGCAGCGCGCCCCGGTCCCAGTCGTACCACCATTCGTCGCGCGTCTTGTTGTGCATGACCACTCGGTATATATAGAAGTAATAGCTGAAACGGGACAGCGCGCCGAAACGCATCCCCAGCAACCGCGACCCGTCCGGTCCTTCCATGATGAACTCCGAGTGAGGCGTGTTGATCCCTCGGTAGAAGACGATGGTATCGATCCCGAACCCCTGGTAAATCTGGGGCATCTGGGAAGTCTGGCCATAGGAGAACGGTGTGTAGCCGATCTTGCTCACTTTACCGAAGCTTTTAGACACGCGATGCCCGACGACCAGGTTGCGCACCAACGATTCGCCGTTGACGATATACTCTTCCGGCAAAGTGTACCAGGGCCCAATGACGAGCCGGCCGCTCTTCACATGTTTCTCGATTCTGTCGCGGTTCTCAGGCCGAAGCTCGACGTAATCGTCCACGCAGCCTACCTGTGAATCCATCAAAAACGAGTGATAGTCCGGCTGGTTGTCGAGCAGGTCGAGCAGGTGGTCCATGAATTCCACAAGGAGCAGCCGGGTTTCTTCGGAGGGATACACCCATTCTCGGTCCCAGTGCGTGTTGGATATGACGTGAATCTCGTACGGTTCTTTCTTCGCCATCGGAGTTGTCCTTTCGCCGGTTAATAATCCGGGCAGACACACGGGTCTGCCCCTACGGTGCGGATTGCGTCACAATTCATCGCCGGGCCAGCCGGCGTCGAGCTTTTTCGCCAGGTCTGGGAACCAGCGCGGTATCTTCTCTAAAGCGTCACGTGCTTTTTCCAAATGTCCGATACCCGAGATCGTACAGTTGATACCGCCCACGATGTTTGCCGCAGCATTTGCCGCTACTGGATTACCGCACTGGAGGTAGCTCCACATAAAGCCTGCCGAGAACGAATCGCCGCATCCCGTTGTGTCAATAACATTTTCAACGTCCGCGGCATGACACACGCTGCTATAGCGTTTGCCGTCCTTCCGGTACGCGAGCACCGAACCGACTGGACCCAGGGTGACAGTTACGATCGGAGCTCCACCGTCAACGATTTCGCCTGCGGCCCGGACAAAGTCGTCGTAGCTTGTCAATTCTCGACCTACTATCAGTTCGCACTCGAACTCGTTCATCTGGATACTGTCGAGATGCCGGACCCATTCCCGCCAGTCCGGAAAACCGACGAGCGTCTTCTTCCCCTCGCTGTCCCAATGGCCGACCTTGCTGTGAACATCGAGGTGTATGAACGCTTCAGTCTGCTGGCGCAGCGTCGCAAACGTTGGCAGATCTATCTCCGTGCCGTTCACAAAGTTCATGAGAACCGCATCGCTGTCTCTGCACGAGGAGATACGTTCCGGCATTAACGGTGTCATCATGTACTTGACAGATTCGTCGCGCTTCGAGACCGTTGCGTACGTCAGTTTCGCATGAGTGAGTTTGCCGGGAACGCGCTGCAGTTCACCCAGCTCAACCCGGGGATAGCGCGACATCAAGGAGACCACGTGATCGAAATGGTCTTGCGCTACGTTGCTGACCGGCACGAGGACCGTGCGATCCGAAATGATCGAGGAGAAGGCGGCGATGTTATACGTTATACCGCCGTATGATTCCCGTTTCTCACCAAGATGTGTGGTAATCTCGTCGTAAACCACTGCTCCCAAAACTGATATTCTCATTTTGCCCCTGTCCGGTCTTAGCATATTTCCCGCGGTTGCTAACGTTGCAACAATCAACTTGGCAATTATAGCGGAAACTCAAGCCAATTGGAAACGGGGTCTAACGTTCCTGGACAAAGGGAGCGGCAAAGAGAGGTTCACGCGTAGAATACTCTGAGAGTCATCGACGTTTACCAACTGGATCCCGGGTCAAAGTCGAATCGCATTTCGCGACAATCCGTTTAGACGAACGTCTTCAATACATGTTGCAGAGCGCCTCACGGGCTTCGTATCTGTACTCCTTAAAACCCGAAAAACTCCCCGTTTTCTTGACTTGGCACCGGTTTTTGTGTTATAAATCTATATGGAGCATAGGTATACGTGACAACAGGTGGGGCATTGGCTGCGGAAGGACGTTGTTCTTGATGGTGGTTCTGAGGGCCTATTCGACGCCGAATTGCGCGCCCTGAGTTTCTACTTCACACTGCTTGTCAAGTGTTGCCCTGTAGTTTATTGATTATAAAGGAGTTAGCTGCATGACGGAATCTGGCGGTGCCGGGCTGCACGCGCATCGCGCGGTATCAGTTCTTGTTGCCGATGATGATGCTGAGGTGCGCGATCTTTTCTCGAACGTTCTGACTGACCTGGGTCTTGAAGTGTCCACCGCGGCCGACGGCAAATCTGCACTCGAACACATGGAGAGGGCAGCTTACGATATCGCGCTTTTCGACGTTCGTATGCCGTACATGGACGGTCTGAGGTTGCTGGAAGAGTCGAAACGCATAGGGTCGCCGGCGTACGTGATAGTGGTGACAGGGTTCGGCACACCGGCCCTGGCGGCTGACGCGATACAGATGGGCGCGTACGATTTCATTAACAAGCCCTTCGACATAAGCGAGATTGAAAAGGTCATCAGCCGGATCGTCCAGACCGGCCTGCAAGCGTCTCGCACAGGGTCGGTTCTGGACCACGGTCCGGAGCAGGACGTCCTGCACGGAATTATCGGCCGCGACCCGAAAATACTCCGCATTTTCGAGGTGATCATGAAGGTCGCGCGAGGCAAGTGTACAGTTCTAGTCCACGGGGAGAGCGGCACAGGTAAGGAGCTAGTTGCCCGCGCGATCCACGGCTCGAGCGGCGACTCCGAAAAGCCGTTCATGCCGATAGACTGCGCCTCAATTAACGAGAACTTGATCGAGAGCGAGCTTTTTGGTCACGAAAAAGGGGCGTTCACCGGTGCGCATGTCGAGAAGCAGGGATTATTCCGCGTCGCCAGCGGCGGGACAGTTTTCCTGGACGAGATACCCGAGATACCAGTGGAGGTGCAGGCAAAACTGTTGAGAGCTCTTCAAGATAGGAAGATCCGCCCCATTGGAAGCACCAGATTCTACGACGTGGACGTGCGGGTTATCGCCGCTACAAACAAGGATCTGCGCAGCGCGATAAAGGATGGAGCGTTCAGGAAAGATCTGTTCTTCCGTCTCAACGTAGTGCCTATAGAGGTTCCTCCGCTACGTGCGCGCAAGGGTGATATACCATTGCTTGTCAGGCATTTCATCAGAAAGTTCCAGAGAAGTGAGAGATCTGTCAAAGGCGTGTCGCAGGACGCAATGGAACTGCTGCTTAGGAGCGATTGGCCCGGCAACGTCCGCGAGCTGGAAAATGTGATTCAGCGAGCGCTTGCCCTTGGGGAGACGGAGATCATTACCAGGGATGACCTTCCGCCTGTGTGGGTCAAAGAAACAGAAAGCAAGTCCGAGGTACAGGGCGGTTTCCGGCATCGTACACTCGCGCAGATTGAGCGGGAGGCTATCGAGCAAGTGTTGGAGCAAACCGGCGGCGACAAGGCCGCAGCCGCGTGCATCCTCGGTATCAATAAGAGCACCCTTTACAGGAAGTTGAAGACTTTCTATCCTGCCTGAGATTCCACTTGCAAATTGCGAAACGACCTAACGTACTGTCGAATCTAATGTTATAAGAAACGGTCTTCATCCGAGTCGCAATTTGCGAGAATTTGACTTCATCTTCCGACATCTCGCCCGACTTTCGTACAGTGCCCGCTGAGCTTATCCGTTTTTCGCATATCCTCCCGAAGTGCTTGCCTACCTGTAATTTACGCATCTAATTCTAGTAGATCATCAGCTAAGCGTTGATATCTCTCGCGTTAATCGGGCCTTGTCGGGGTCCTTTGGCACACTCGTTGCTATGGCAGTAACCAATGCCTTTAAAGACCAGCGTCAAATCCGACTTAGCAACGTCGATGAGGGTGATAGGGGAGAATCGTCTGTGAATGCGACCGTGCTCATAGCCGATGCAGATCTTGATACAGCCCGCGATCTCGAACGGGAGCTTGCGAGCAACGGATACC
>Ga0180437_10006535_pt1 | contig 15480 bp, 16 predicted proteins | sample SS_ome_4_FD_132410 | JGI IMG/M metagenome (GOLD analysis project Ga0180437, IMG submission 132410) | Hypersaline lake sediment archaeal communities from the Salton Sea, California, USA - SS_3_D_1 metaG | ecosystem: Environmental > Aquatic > Non-marine Saline and Alkaline > Hypersaline >...
ATTAGAATCCCGCAGACGATTCCGAGAACTTTTGTATACACAGGCCATAATTCTTCTGTAATATAATATTTAGGCGTGCCTCTTTTCTTATATTCTCGAGCAATGCTACTTGGACTACCCATATAGGAAATTGCTAAACGAACCGATTGTTCAGTCGGCTTACCCGTTTCAGACAATTCTTCAGCTTTGTCCCAAACATGTTCTTCAAGTTCAGATAATACTTCCTTTCGCTCCACCTTATTGTCTCGTATCCATCCAGGAAGTTTTTCTTTTACCTCCTTTAAAAAGTCCTTAACTAAATATTCCATATTCTTTTGACTCATTCTTAATTCATACCTCTATTTTTTAATTCTTCTATATTTTTACCACATACTTCACAATAGTTTGATCCTTTATCAGATAAATCAATTTTATTAGCACAATCAGGACAGTATAAATATCGATCCATTAATTTAACATTTACATCAAATAATGGCGAAATTGCCTCTGTAAGTATCGAATAAAATCCCTCCATTCTATTTAAAACTTTCCTTCCATTTTCAGTAATGAAGTAATTTTTTCTCAATCTTCCATCAACCTCTAAGCTTTGAAATCCAATTAATTCTTGATCCTTAAGTTTTCTTAAAAGAGGATAAAGTGTACCTTCTTCAATTACTAAAAGGTTGTTAGTTTCATCTTTGAGATCCTTAAGGATTTGATAACCATAGGTACCAGTTTCTCCTGAATTTTTAATTATTTGCAATACGCAAAGGGTGCTTATACCTCGATTTATTTCTGATTCAAATTTTTCTATATAATCTTTAAATTTGCTATCAACAGCAATTAAAGATTTTGGACCAGGGTTTTCAATTCGTTTTATCACTTTTTTTAACACCTTTTTTGTTTCTTTTATTATAACACAGTATTATATGTGTCTATATACTATTAATAATATAATACTGTGCGTCATATAAAAAAGTTACGTAGTCCAATTTTTGATTTTTTTTGCATGATTATCTTCTCAAGGAGCTTAATGCTTTAAAGATTAGTTCAATGATGTGATAAAAATTGGATTATAAAAGTATTTAATAAAGACTTTATTGTAACAATAGTAATTTACACAAAATTTAATCCAAAAATGAGAATTTAATATGTCACAAGAAAATATAAACGCAGAATTTCGCGAATTTGGCGAAAAAATGAACGTGATAATGATATGTATAGTGTTGAATTTTGTCATACCTGGGATTCCGACTATCATCCAATTTATCTATACAATAACATCGTTAGGTAATATTAAACGGATTAATAATCAATTACACAATCGATATTTAGATAACTTTCGCTCGAAGTATTTAACCTCTATGGCTATAATGTTCCTAACATCTATAGGAATGTTGATTGCGATGTTACCTTTTTTAATCAATATAATCAACTATGCACTTTCTTTAATGTACACAACTCCCGATCCATACGCGGTTTTAAACACGCTCTTTCCAATGTTATTTTGGATCTTGATTATAGCTGCCATAGGATTACTAATAATTATAATTGCTTCGATATTTCAGATGAAGGCTTGGGAAAATTTAAATGCATTTTTTATGGAAAATACCGGGATGTTTCCAGGACAAATAGCGGAAGATGCAATAGAAGGTACGAAAAATTTAAAAACAGCGAGTTTATGCATGGCTTTGATTTTCTTATTAGTTACCGGGATCATCGGATTAATATATCAAATATTGGGATATTCAAAATTGGCTAAATTAAAAGATTTGGATAAATATGGAGCGGCTCCTCCTGGTCAACCGCGAGTATCCGAGGAAACGGCATTAAGATATTGTGCCCATTGTGGATCTCAGGTAGATCCAGAAAAAAATTTCTGTCAGTCTTGTGGGGAACGCATAGATTATTAATACGAATATCATTATCACACTGCCATAATCTTTTATTTTTTTTTATATTATGATTACTTGAATACTAATGGATTTACCAAATACTCTTGAAAACAAGTTAAACAACATCATCTCATATTTAACAGGTAAAAAGGTAATAGTCGCCTTCTCTGGAGGCGTTGACTCGTCTCTCCTTGCCTTTCTTTCTAGTAAATATGCAAAAGAAACATTACTTATAACTGAGAAATCCATCCTTTATCCAAACGAAGAAATTGAAAAAACAAAGGAATTTGCTAAGATATATAACATCTCTCACGAAATTATTCAAAGAAATCCTTTAGATGACAAGCGATTTGCTTGCAATCCAGAAGATCGTTGCTATATTTGTAAAACGGGTTTATATAATGAAATTAGAAAAATAAAGGATAGTAAAAATTTTGATATAATTTTAGATGGATCTAACGCTGACGACCTTGACGACTATCGACCAGGGATGCGCGCCCTAATAGAATTGGACATAATAACATTGTACGTAAAATTTAACATCGCCAAGTTAGAAATAAGACAATTAGCCCGATACTTTAATTTATATGTTCAATCTAAACCATCAATGGCATGTTTTTCTTCCCGAATTCCTTATGGTCAAGCAATTAACGAAGAAAAGTTATATCGCATAAGGGAAGGTGAGATGTTCTTAAAACAAACCTTTCAATTAAAACAACTGCGCGTGAGGCATCACGAGAATAACCTTGCCCGCATTGAGCTATTATCAGAAGATTTACCACGAATTTTAACGAAAGAAAATTTAGAATTAATAAAATCGAAGTTTAAAGAATTAGGATTCATTTACGTTACAATTGATATAGAAGGATTTCGAAGCGGTTCGATGAACGAATCCTTAGCTTTTAACCTTGATTAAGTTGAGGGAATAGCGTCAATGCATTCTCCCTTTCGATCATTATTCTCGTCTCTTTATCAAATCCTGTATATTGCTCTAATCCTAAAATCATGTCGTTTATCATTTTCTCAGGGAGAAAAGGAAAATCCGTTCCAAAGAGAATATGCGAAGGATCAACAAACTCTTTTAAAGAATGTAATGCGTAATTAGTTCCTGAAACAGCCGTGTCGTAATAGAAACTTTTTAAAGCGTTTAGTAACTTTTTCTTCCCAAAAGAGATCCTCCAGGCTAGAAAAGGCACGGTTCCTCCAGCATGAGGGAGAATAAATTTAATATTGGGAAACCTCCTCACGGCTCCACCATACACCAGGTTTGTCGCAGCTCGGGTTGTATCAAACACGAATTCTAACATGGCTCCTCGAAATTTAACATCAGGCATTTTTTCTTCAGGGGGCGTGTTTGGATGAATGAAAACTACTGCGTTCCTGCGATTCAATTCGGTAAATATTTCGTCAAACATGGGATCTCCTAAATATTTTCCTTCAATATTAGAAAGGAGTCCCACTCCATCTAATTTCAACTCGTCTAATGCACGTTCTAATTCATAAATGGATGCCTCAATGTTTGGCAATGGTAAGACAGCAAACGCACCAAATCGAGTAGGATGGTCTTTTATAATGCGAGCAGAAATGTCGTTACATTGACGCGCAAGTTCATTTGTTTTATTGCTATTTCCAAAATAAATTCCTGGTGCGGAAATTGAAAACAAAGTTGTAGCGATATTCTGCTGGTTCATGTATTTTAATGAATCTTGCACGTTCCATTTTGGAAAAATAACTCCTCCTGCCGTGGTAATCCTCATATCAGCAAGGCTTGAAAGATATTCTTTTGGTACAATATGGTGATGAACGTCAATGCGATAAGGAATTGTCGCCATATAATTATTATTTTCTTGATGTTTTTTATAGATTTCTTATATATTCGATGATTTTCTTTCTTTTTTGAAGAGAATCTGAAGCAGCTTTTTCAACCTTGCACTCCATCTTATTTATCTTTTCAGGAGTATCTTCGCCAACTTCTTGTTTTATCTTGGTGTAAGCAGATTCCCTGAATCGTGGCAGGATAGTCTCAGTCTGATCGTCAAAAATCATCGTAACTTCTTTTGAATCTGTTACATATCCGATTTCTGCGCACTTTATATTATTTTTTGCCAAATCTGCTATGATCCTGTCTGATACTTTATCAGAACAATATATAAGGAGTGCATCTAAGGATACACCTAAATAATCAACACCAACTTTTTCTAATAAATCAAGCACTTTTTGATTCACCAGTTTTCTAACTTCTTTTTCATTGATGACAACTCCACAGTTTGCTTCGTAATTTATTTCGTATAAATCTCCCCTGAGCCCTCCATTAGTAACATCACACATAGCACGAATTTCGTCAAAATAATCTTCCTTGAAAATGATTTCGCACGCTTCGAGGAACTTTATATTCATCGTTTCTTTCACAACCTCGTGATTTCCAGAATAGATCGCTGTAGTTGTTATCGTTCCTCCACCAGCACCTTCCGTCATTAAGATTTTATCCCCGGGCAATATGTTCTTTCGCGCTAATACTCTTTTACTAGCGAGACCTACGGCGCTTATTCCACCTACAAATCGGTTTCCGATAACCATGTCTCCCCCTATCCGGAGTGTTGAACCTGCGGTTATTGGAACATCTGTGAGCTCAGAGATTGCAGATACGCCTGCCATGAAATCGAATAATTTTCCCACGTCTGCGTCGTCTCCCAAGTGAGCATCAATCATTATGGAAACTGGTTTTGAACCCTTCACATATAAATCTCTTAAACAAGCACGAGTCACGTGGAATGCGCATGTAAAGGGAAAGTCGCTAAGGCGAGAATGAATGCCCTCCATCTTAGATACGATAATTAAATCTTCGGCATTATAGTGATTGCCTTTAAAATCAGTAATATCTCTCAACCGAACTGCTCCAGCGTCATCTAGAGAACTTGGAGATAAGAACGCTTTTTTCTCAGTTTCCGAGAGCTCTGTTATTAATTTGTGAACAAAGAAATCTCCCGCACCTCTACACCCAACTCCTTGCTTTCCAACCGTCACGTTAGCTTTATTAATTTCTAACAACTCTTTTATGAAATCATCTGATATTGAACTGATATCGCTTTTTTGACATTCCTCTAGAACGGCCTTAGCGAATACTCTGGCTGTAGTATCGTCAATTTCTTTATGATCTTGATAGGCTTGAACCAATTTTTCGAGAATTTGCTGTTCCGAATAACCTTTTTTCATTAATCTTCTCGTTAATCCTTCTAAATCCATGATCTTCTACTCTTTTTGTTCTTTTCAAAGATTTTTATACGCTTTTAATATGTAATAAAGCCAAGGTTACAAGAAAAATTCTTTGATAATCTATAATAAAGAAATTTTTATAAATTGAATTCATCATATAATAAAAATCAAATTCAATGTGGTTGATTTTATGGAAATGAAAAATGAAACAGCAATTATTACTGGTTCTACTAGCGGAATTGGTAAGAAATTAGCAGAATTATTCCTCAAACAAGGTTGTAAAGTTGCTATTTGTTCTCGCAAGGAAGAAAATGTAAAAAGCACGCTTGAAGAATTTAAAGAACAATTCGGCGATTCTGTGATTGGTGATACGTGTGATGTGTCAGATTCTGAATCTCTAAAATCCTTTGTAAAAAAAGTAACTGATGCTTTCGGTTCAGTTCGTATACTAGTCGCAAATGCGGGGCTAAATTTATCTTATGGTCCTTTTGAATATATTCCTTTAGAAAAAGTAGCATCAGATGCCAAAATAGTTATTGGGACAAATCTAATTGGAACGATCCATTCGATTTCTGCCGTGTTACCACAGATGATTAAACAGGGATATGGAAGAATAATAACTCTCTCAGGTGGAGGTGCGGATCGTCCAATTGAACACATGACGATTTATAGCGCAAGTAAGGGGGGAGTGGTCTCTTTCAGTAAATGTTTAGTAGAAGAGTTGAAACAACGAAATGACGATATTAAACTCAATATTTTTCAACCAGGAATGCTCGAAACTAATTTATCTAGTACCTCACAATGTATAGAAGAATGGAAAGACGAGGAAACATATAAAAAAGAACTATCTTTAATCCAGAGGTATGTTTGCGGAGATATTGAAAAATCCTGTAGTACAGTAATTCCATATGTTTTACCTAGTTGTAAAGATAACGGAAAAATCTTTAGGGGTTTTTCGATCATAAAAATGATTAAGGGATTTAAAAAATATTCTAAAGCTCTAAAGCAGATGGAAGCGAATTAGATAATTTAGTTGAATAATGAACTTTTTAACAATGACTAAATTGTAATCCTTTTTTCTAGGTTTAAAATTGATTATAGCAGCATTCAATGAATTAAAACAACCAAATCGCTATTTTTTAATATTTTTTTCGTTTCAATTCATTTAAATAAAATGAAAAACTAATATTATTGTACATCTAATATCAAAGATACTTAGATTATAGGCTGTTTTTATGCAAAAAACACAGGCAAAGGCAGAACCAAAAAAGACTCATCCTAACGCACGACCATTAATAAAATGCCTAACAGAATGTGAATTAGGAGCAGAATTGATGGTTATAAGCGTTAACGCAGGTTTTGGCGCTAAAAATCGCCTTGCTAATTTAGGAATTGTCCCAGGTACAAAAATCATTAAAAAAAAGGCAGCGCCTTTCAATGGACCAGTAGAAATAGAGGTAAAAGGATCATCGCTCGTTATTGGACGTGGCCTTGCATTGAAAATCATTGTAGATTGCGGGAGTAAATGCACTATTTAGAAACAAATCATATCCTTCTTTTTGTTATCAAGTATTAATTGACTTGTTATAAAGTCTTCTTTACTAAATTTTTATGAGATTGGAGCAATGATGCTTAATGCTTTTTCAATGTTATTAAATAATCGCTGAAGCGTAAATGGTTTGTCTTTAAAACTTAGAACTCCTATAGAAAGCGCTTCTTTTCTCACGGATTTATCAGCGCTCGCAAGAATAATCATTGAGTGATTATCCATTTCTAAAATCTCTCTTGATGCATCAAGACCATTTTTTATCGGCATTCGATGGTCCATTAAAATGATATCAGGTTTAACGGGAAAACTTTTATACATTGAGACGGCTTCTTCACCGTTTTTTGCAGAGCCTATTACATGATATCCATTAATGATAAGGGCTCTTTCGTATAGATCTCTTAAAGATTTATCGTCCTCAACTATAAAGATTTTAGTAATCTAAAATTTCACCATTTTATTCAAATCATCTATTAAATATATTCCTTTTCCCTCAATAACTATTTTATTAATACAAAACACATAATATTTGTTAAATAAGCATTGGATACAATATAATATTGAATTTATTTATATTTAAATTAGCTTATGAAAAAGCACAAATATGTCAATGAGTAGTTATAATATATCACATTACTAATGTTTAAATAGAATTAAAAAATATTGCATAATTTCTAATCATAAATTTACAGAGGAAAATATTTAATCTTTATGATAAAACTCTAATTTTCTACGTTTATTCTTTTTACTAATATAAATTCTATGAAAAATAATTTATAATAAGGCATGCCTAACATTTAAATATATTAAATGCTTTTTATATAATGAAGACATAGAAAAAATCAAAAATTAATAAGTGATAATGAATGATTGATATCATGTCAAAAGATTCCTTGAAAGAAAAACATCCTTTCGCTGGAGTTCCTTTAACTAAATGTTTATCAGAATGTGAAATAGGAGAAGAACTCTTGGTTATTAGCGTGGATGCTGGAAAAAAGGCAAAAAATCGCCTTGCTAACTTAGGAATCGTCCCAGGAGTAAAAATTACTAAAAATAAAGCAGCTCCATTTCAGGGTCCTGTAGAAATAATTGTTAAAGGCACCTCTTTAGTATTAGGGAGAGGTTTAGCTGAAAAAATAAGAGTTAGATGCAAGGGCTCTTGTACCAATACTACTTAATTTAAGTTAAAAAACATTTATTATGTAAAATTGATCACTAATATACTAAACTTTAGATATTTAATATTATTAAAATAGATTAGAAAATGAGAAGTCATGGAATAAAAGAAAGGCATGAGCATAAGTATAAGAGAAATCTAAAGCATCGTGTTTCAAAAAGAAATAGAATGCATGGGCATAAAAGAATTATAAAGCATCATATTTCAAAAAAAATTGAAATGCAAAATGATGGAAGCTATAAAGATACCATCAATATCGCTCTAGCAGGCAATCCAAATGTTGGAAAATCGGTTATTTTTAACCAACTCACGGGTCTTTCACAAACAATTGGAAATTGGCCGGGGAAAACTGTAGAAAGAATGGAAGGTCATTTAGATTTCTTGGGATATCATTTTAATCTAGTAGACTTGCCTGGAATTTATTCATTATCAACTTTTTCACTCGAAGAAATCGTTAGTCGAGAATATATCATTTCAGACGAAGTAGATGTTATCATAAATGTTATTGATGGTACAAATCTTGAGAGAAATTTGTTCTTCACATTTCAGCTTCTTGAGTTGAAAGTACCAATGATAATAGCTATAAATCAAATGGATTTATTGCGCAAGAGAAAGATTGACCTAGATTTTAAAAAATTAGAAGAAATCTTTAAATTACCGGTTCTTCCAGTCGTGGCAGTCCATGGTATAGGCGTTCATCAATTGCTTGAAGAAGCAATAGAAATGGTTGTATATCGCCATCCACATTTTCATTATGATAGGAATAGATTCCCTGGGGGAAAACATCATTCTCATTCTTATTATAGGACTGAGCATGTACATAAAAAAGTTAAATATGGTACTTTTCTAAAAAAAGAATTTAAATTTCCTGATTTAAATGATATCAGTTCTTATGGAAAAGAAGTTGAATCTAAAATCAGGCAATTAAATGGCATTATAAAAGCCCAAAAAAAACATTTATACAAGTATAATTACCCTTCCAGGTTTCTTTCAATAAAAGTATTAGAGAATGATGAAGAAATAAGTATATTCTTCGAAAAGAATGAAGAAACCCGAAGGATTATGATTTTAGCTCAGCAAATGCGAGAGCAACTAGAGAAACTTCACGGAGAAGACATAAACACTATTATTAGCTCTGAAATATATAATAACATTAATAAAATTGTACAACAGGTAGTTATAACTAAATCAGATGTAAAAATAGAAACTATTGCTGATAAATTAGATCATTTAACCACCCATTCGGTTTGGGGCTATGTGGTTTTAGCATTAGTACTTTTTGGGCTCTATTATATAACTTTTTCAATTGGAGATTACCTTGGTGGTTTAATAGACGATGGATATAACATCATTACCGAGGGTATTTATCAACTTTATGGTGAAGATACCGTTGCTGTAAAGATTCTATGGGATGGAGGAGTAGGTGGCTTTTTTGGAGCTGTAAGTGGAGTCCTCGTGTTGGTCGTTCCCTTTTTTCTATTAATCGAAATTCTTCAAGATTCGGGATATTTACCACGAGCAGCGTTCTTAATGGATAGATTTATGCATTCTATTGGTGTTCACGGGAAAACAATCATTCCAATGATTTTAGGGTTTGGTTGCAATGTTCCCGCTTGTGCGGGGTGTAGGATAATGGAAACAGAGCGGGAAAAGAAAATTTCGATCGCTTTAACATCCCTCGTCCCGTGCGGAGCAACAATGACCGTTGTATTGGGTTTAGTTGGGCGCTATTTAGGAATGGACTGGGTTCTCGTTTTATTTGCTATTAATTTCTTGGTATTAATCATTGTTGGAAAATTTTTAAACAAGAGTATGCCTGGAGAATGCACGGAATTAATAATGGAAATGCACGAATATCGAGTTCCTAATTATGAGGTCATTTTAAAGCAAACTTGGGTAAGAACAAAAGAGTTTATTTTTAAAGCTTTGCCCATAATCATAGTTCTTGGCATATTTCTAGAGATCCTGGTCATTTTTAACGCTTTAGATCCCATAAACGCGCTTATTTCCCCGATAACGGTATTCTGGTTAGGCTTGCCCGCAATCACTGGCGTTTTTTTAATTTATGGTATATTGCGCAAGGAATTAACACTCGTTCTCTTAGGGCTCCTTGCTGGTGACTTATCCCTTTTATTAACTGATATACAAATGTTTGTTTTTAGTCTCGTGACGATGCTTTACATTCCATGTTTTGCAACAATTATCGTTATTGCCAAACAAACGAATTGGAAATACGCCCTCCAAATATCTCTATTAGAAATTGTCCTTGCTTTACTCATCGGTGGTTTGATTAATTGGGGGTATGTTTTATTCACGATTTTTTAATTTATTTTCTTCGAATAAACCTACTATATTTAAATTCATGTCCACATACTCTTAATCATATCCCATTACTTTAAAAAAAAATGAAAGTACGTATTACAACACCGTGTAGAATTCATCTATCGCTTATTGATGAAAACGGATATACAGGGAGAGTTGATGGTGGTATTGGTCTCATGTTAGACCAACCTAATGTAGTTTTTGAAGCATCTAATTCTGCTGATGAATTTCAGATTGAATGTAATCATTATTATCGAGAATCAATAGAAGTAATTAACGAAAAAGCGTCTAAAATATTCAAACTCTTTCATATAAATAATAAGAATTTTCACTTTAATTTATTAAAATACTTTCCCTCTCATGTTGGCTTAGGTTCAAAAACCCAACTCAGCCTCGCAATAGGAACTGCAATCTCAATTTTAAAACATATGAAAATACCCGTTGAAGAAATTACAAAAATGGTGGAAAGAGGAGGAACTTCTGGCATTGGATGGAGAGGTTTTGAAACGGGAGGATTTATTCTTGATGCAGGTCACGATTTTGGGACAGGAAAGGAAAAAGAAACGTTTTTACCTTCATCTGCGTCAATTACTGCTAAACCCGCACTTACTATCATACGATACCCTATTCCCGAGAATTGGAGATTCGTGCTCGTCATACCAAATGTAAAACCAGGTGCAAATGGAGAAGAGGAAGTTGAAATCTTTAAAAAATATACTCCAATCCCAAAAGAAGAAGTAAACGAAGTATCGCACCAAATATTAATGAAAATTATCCCAGGAATTTTGAAAAATAATTTAGCATACTTCGGTGAAGGCCTCAAAAGAATTCAAAGCATAGGATTTAAAAAAATTGAAATCGAAATGCAACACGGTATTGTTAAGGGATTATTAAAGTTTTTCAACGATTATGGCGTGAAGGCTTATGCCATGTCGTCTTTTGGACCAAGCGTGGTGGGAATAGTAGAATCAGACTCTGAAGCAGAGAAATTAAGGGATGCTGTCCAAGAATATCTTAAACCTGACGGCGAACATTTATATATCTGCAAGCCAAATAATAGTGGTGCGAAAATAGAATATTTAGAATGATTTTAAATGTCAAAAAATAACGTCAATATTTATTTTTCCCCCGATCTTAGTAAGAGAGAGCGGGCGTGTTTTGAAACGGGCATAAAACTCGGAGCATTATACCACATCCTCTGTGGTATCCCTATTTCCTCTGATGAAAATATTATTACTTCTATAGAGAAGGGAATTGAAAGTGCGATTTCTTGCCAACCATATGTCAAATCAGTGAACATTAATATGGATAGAAATAAAATAATCGGGGATAAATCGACTCAGTTTAATTACGATGAAATTACAGGGAAAATCATTCGAGCTGAGTTAATGCTCAATTACGAATCAGTTGAAATACTCGCAAAAATAGATTGGATAGAAGATTTAGAATATCCTTTAATGTTCATAGAAAAAATAGTAGAGAGTTAATCTTTTAGTTCATTTATATACTCAGAAACAACTTGTATTGCCTTTAAGGCGTTCTGGTTTTTACCAAATCTCTCGATTTCTTTTGCATAATTATCTATTTTTTCTTGAATCGTCAATATTAAGGATTTATCGTTCTTATCCTTCGCAACTCTTAATCTAGTAACTAAGATTATTGCTTCTAACGCCAGGTTTTCTGCGCGATTAAATAGTTTAAACGAGTCCTTTAATGTATTGCTCGAAATAACATGTAACTTAAACTCAGAAATGGTAATTTCTCCCAGAAGATCTCTTTTAATTACCTGATCTTCGTCAACAACTAAGCATATCAAGAAAGCCCATGAAGTTCTAACATAGGGAATCAATATGGTACTCTTTTCTAATGTATCTTCAAAAGGGTTGTCTATTTCAATGTAATTGTAATTATTTAATGGGAATGTTATCGAAGAATTTGATCCTTTTAAAGCTGCTAATGCATATAAATAAACGTTATCAACAAAATTTAGGGTTACCATTCCTATATCTTTTAAATTTCTTAAGGTTGTTGTATTTGGAAAAGGAGTAATCTTGATTAGGTGATTCTCTAATAATTTAATTCCCATGCAAGATGTATTTGGTTCTAATTCTCCTGATCTTGCACTTTTTGAAAATGTTGTAGCTAAAATCTCGTATAGATTACCCTTTTCAAGTCCATAGTCTTGAGGAATGAATTCAGAAACCATGTTTTTCCGAGTGTGTTAAACCTTTTTATTTATACTATTTAATGCATTAATTTATCTTTAAGCTTCATCATTTAATAATTATGAATGACATTCATTGGTCGGATATTCAATCCGAAACAATGACTCCTGAGGAATACTTAGATAAGTATAATCATAAAACATTAATTGTAAAAAATTACGAAGAATATAACCCCAAAATCGAGATTATTGAAGAAATTAAGAAAATTCTAAAGGAGAAAAATGAAAGTTTTAAAATCCTTGTCATAGGTGCGGATTGGTGTCCCGATTGTTCGGTGAATACGCCCAGAATGGTTCAATTAAGAAATACAATAAACAAAAGAATAATTGAGTTAAAAATTTTATATGGCGTTAAAGTTAACGCCTTACGAAAACAGGGAGAAATTTTATGGCACCCTTCCCAATCTCCACCGGAAGCTATCGATCCTAAATTTGACTTGAAAAAGATTCCTACCATTTACTTTTTTAATAAAGAGGGCAAGTATCTAGCGCGTATCATAGAAAATCCTGAACTTGACTCAACTCTTGAAGAAGACATGCTAAAAATATTAAAAAAGAAATTATAAATGAAAATTAGTTACCTTTGCTCTGGTTTGAATCTCGGGATATATGACTCCAGGTAAAGGCGGACAACTATTATAAATCTCCTCGATTTCAATAACCCCAAACTTGATGCCCCTAGATTTTTGGATACCCGTAAATGTTCCGTTGATATGCTGGTTTGCTAAATCAAACGTAGCTCCATAAACAGCAACTTTAGAATCCACGGGAATTTGCAGTAAGTCTTCTTTTAAAGCCGATCCTACGGGAAAAACAAGCCTGTTGTTATCAACAGCTTGAAGTTGGATGCAGGGTATTACTATTGGATATCCATCGGAAGGATCTATGTACCCTATAAACTTGGGATTTATAGGGCCCTTAAAAATTTTAAGACCGATAACATTCAAGCGCTTTTCAGGTAATTTCGTTTTCAAACCACCTTTTCCAATTAGGTCCTTTACGATTCCTTTAGCGATTCCTCCTATGGGTAATGGTCTTACTTGCGTAGCTGATACGACGTCCTCGTAATATGCTCGAATAAGATTCACGTATGTCATGTAGCGCATGAGTTGTAATTTATTAAAATAGACTAAATCTTCTCCCTCGGTTTCTACGTGGCTAAAATCGGCTTTCACTTGAACGAATTTAAAGGGCATGTCTATGTTCATGAAAACAACGCCTTGCTTTGGATTTTCGTGCACGTATTTTTTGCTCAACCCTTCGGTAAATTGAGCCCATACTAATTGATTATTAGATCTTGCTTTATTATAAGTAATGAGGGTTAAATGCGGCCAACCTCGCGGGTCAATCGTGGCGATTATGGCAAGTTTTAATTCAACGCTAGTAAATTCAACTGCATCATCAGATAATTCGGGAGACCACTGAGCAATTCCTTTTTTTTTACTCATTTTTATTTCATCTCTTTTAATACTTCTTTTAAATTACAATGATTTATAATATTTTTTTAACAGGATGGCAGTTTTGATTTGTCTTTATTTTTGTGAGGGTCTCCTGAATTGGTTCGCTTTGTCAATCCAGACCATTGCACGTTTTTAACTCCTGTCAAGGTCGCAATTTCATGTAGATCCTCCATCTTTTCCTGCGTTAACAAGGGTTCGTCTTTTAAAATCCAATCTAGGTCGAGTCGTTCATATTTAGCGCTGCATAAATTGTTGAACGCTAAAAGATCCCATCTTTCCGGATAGTCATGTAACTTTTCTACAATAAATTTTCCGATGCCCTTAATATTCTCTTCCGTGGCGGTAAAATTTGGAATGATTGGGGTTCTAATCCACATTTTCTTGTCGGCATTTTTTAATTTATCTGAAAGCCATATTGCATTTTCCAATATTTTCTCGTTTGAAACGCCCGTCCATGATTCATGTTTTTTAGGATCAATCTCTTTAATGTCTAAAAGAACTAAATCAACGTGGGGTAATAACTTCTCATAAATGGTTTGGGATGCGATACCACACGTGTCTAATGCGGTTGATACATCGTTATCTTTACACATCTTTAAAAAGTTCACGAGAAAGTCAGATTGCAACGTGGGTTCCCCGCCAGAAACGGTGATTCCGCCGTTAGATTTAGTGTAGTATATTTTATCCTTATTTATCTCGTAAAATAAATCTTCTAACTCCCACCATTTCCCCATCATTACCAATGCAGTGGAAGGACATTCTTTAGCACAATCTCCACAGCTCTGACATTTATCCCTCTCTATGTGCAAGCCGTCTTTTTGTAGAGATAAAACCCCATTTTGGCATGTTTTAACGCATATTTCACATCCAATGCATTTATGTTTGAACCATTGGAGTTGAGGTTTTTTAAGTATGGACTCGGGATTATGGCACCAGATACATGTTAAAGGACATTGCTTGAAGAAGACTGTGGTTCGAATTCCCGGTCCGTCTTCGGTGCTCATTTTTTGTATCTCGAAAAGTAAAGCTTTAGATTCTGACGTCGATATCTCACCTAAAAAAAATAAAAAAAATTGTTAAAGGATGTGATCATGTCTCGCAATGATCTCATCCTGGAGTTCGCGTCCGATTGAATTAAAGTAGGCATTATAACCCGTCACTCTGACAAGAAGGTTTTTATAGTTTTGAGGGTGTTTTTGAGCGTCTTTAAGCATTTCTGCATCTAACATGTTTATTTGTAGCGCAGTACCACCATTCTCAACGTAACCCCTTAAATACGCTTTGAACTTGTCTTTGCTTTCAGGATCACGTAGCAAGCTAGGATTAAAGGTGATTGTATGACTTGCACCATTTGGCAAGCAATTCAGGTATTCGCCTGTTTCAGTTTTACCACCTAAAGCAATACCCACGGAATTGGTTACTGCCGTCGGACCTTTTTTATCTGCTCCAGCACTGGGACAAATCGCGTTTGAAAGGAATGTTCCTTTGAACCTTCCATCTGGAGTTGCAGGTGTGTATCCCGCGTCTGCTCCAGCCCAATAATTCCAGGAAAGCATGCCTCCTCGAAATTGAAAGTTAGTTGGCGTTTTATATTTCCAGCATTCTTCAGCCCAGGTACTCATGATATCCTTTGCGAGTTCGTCTGCCTCGTCTTCGTTGTTTCC
>Ga0180437_10006536_pt1 | contig 15478 bp, 6 predicted proteins | sample SS_ome_4_FD_132410 | JGI IMG/M metagenome (GOLD analysis project Ga0180437, IMG submission 132410) | Hypersaline lake sediment archaeal communities from the Salton Sea, California, USA - SS_3_D_1 metaG | ecosystem: Environmental > Aquatic > Non-marine Saline and Alkaline > Hypersaline > Sediment...
AGCGTTCCATCGAAACTTCTATAGGGTATGCGCCAACGTGGTTCAGGCGCGGGAACACAGATCGGGTCACCGCTGCTCAACGCACAGCCGACCAGATCCCCGCATACGGCGCGATCTGCCCTCCGACGGGCTTCGAGCGCAGATGCACTCTCGGACTCTCCCCGCAAGGCCTGATAGCGCTCGTATTCTTCAATACTCATATCAAGGAACACCCCCCGCACATATATGCGGGGGGTGTTCTCTAGCTGCGTGAACTTACTCTTTTACCGACTGCGGCCACCAGGGATTGTAGTTGCGCAACAACGTCGGCAGGAAGATCAGTTCCAGGCGGTCGGTGGCGCCCAGCTCCAGCGGTCCTGCCAGTCGATCTTCGACGACCACCTGCCGCGCCTGGATGGCTGCGAAGGGGAACTCGTGGATGTACCGGGCGTCTGTGTGCGCGATGACGCGGTACGAGTTGGGTGGAGCCATCGGTTCTCCGACGTGCTCGGAGTGCGGCCCAAGTACCCACGGCCCCACGTCGCCGGGCACGAACGTCAGCACCATCCCGATCTGCTCCCGCGCGCCGGGGGGCACGTCGGGCAGGTCGAAGGTGACCCAATCCGCGCCCTGGGCTATCGTCGGCCAGGAGCTTGCCGTCAGCGTCACGCCGGAGGTGAAGGTAACGGTGATGCGTCCATCCCTGGCGATGTAGTCGCCCTGATTGAACACGTCCAGCGTCACCGCGGCCTCGTTCAGCACGTGACGTATCACCCCTGAGGCTTGCTGTCCAGTCGTCGTGTTGGTGATGATGTCCACCGTGTAGGTCGCCACCAGCGCTGCCCCGTGTACCTCCACGGTCTGCAGGTTACCGGTGTGGGTATACACCTGGGCGAATGGGTCGGTGTAGGTGATGATTGGCCCGTAGTTGATGACCGACGTGCCACTCGATTCGATCTCGGCGTGAGATTTGAAGATCGCGTACATCTCGCCCGAGCGCTGGCCGTTCTCCAGCCACGGCATCTGGGTGGCGTCGGTCGTGTTGGATGTGGGTAGTGTGAACGAGACCAGCATGCCACCGGTCACAGGGGTCGTGACGAAGGACATAGGCCGGAGATCCTCGAAGATGTCGGTGGCCGAGAGCTCGTCCCCCAACGCCAGCGCTCCCTCCAGCCACGCGGCCTCGGTTCCATTTGCCAGCCGGGCATCCTCAGGTGTGGTCCAGGCGGGCAACAGGTCCTCGAGTTGCAGGTCGGTGGCCTGTCCCCAGACTGTCTGGATGCACTGACCGTGTTCGCCCACGCCGAGCTCGGCGGCGGGCACCACGAAATCCCCTGGCAACCCGCCAGCAGTCACCTCGAAGTTGATCGGATGCACCTTGCCCGTGTCGGTGAAGCCCGGGCTGACCGTCACGTCATAGTACCAGACCGTGCGCCACCCATCGGGGACGGTGGTCTGGTGCAGGAAGGGGAAGTCGAAGAAGATGGGCTCTATGGCCTCCGTCTCTACCTTGCTGCGCAGCGTGACGGTGATGCCAGATACAGCGGTGGGCGTGATGGCCAGGTTGGTCAGCGTGATGCCGTTCTGGTTGTTGCGGATCTCCAGCCGTACCTGCGTCGACTCGCCGGGAGCGACGCGTGGCCAGAGCAACTCCGTCCCGTGCCGCCCGCCCACGTAGACCGTCGCTGCCAGGTCGCCGAAGCCGTAGGACTTGATGAACGGCTCCCAGCCTACGCAGCGTGGATCCCACGGGTCCTCGATCCGTATCAGATGATAGACGTGGTCGTCAAAAGTGGCGACCAGCACCGGGGCCACCGCTTTGTGCACCTGGGCGTCCGAGGAGAGGCCGAAGACCGCCTGCACGTGGCCATCGTAGACCTCGTACCGGCTGGGGCCGGCCGCCTTCTGATGGTATACGAACCGCGCGCCGTCGTCGATCTTCATCACCCCCTCGCGGTGAAAGTCAGGATAGGTGCCGAGGGTGGCGCTGATCAGGAGCCCTTCCCGCTGCTGGCTCTCCAGGTATTGCTGGAAGTAGAGGTAGTCGTAGGCCGGGACAGTGACGACGGTCACCAGGTCGGTGTCCGTGAGGAGTCCCTGGAGGTGCAGGCTGGACCATGAGTCCCACCAGCTATCGCCCATCGGCGAAAGCTCGAAGCCGCGCCCGCGGAACATGCCCTGAGCGACCAGCGTCTCGTCTTTCTCCAACGGTGGCATCGCCGGGTCGAAGTTGGACCAGGATTTGAGGTACAGTGTCAGGTCGGCGCCCTCGCGGGCAGGGAACTCCAACACGCGCGTGTCACCGCGCCCATCCCCGTCCCGATCGGCCTGCATCTCGAACGTGGTGTTGACCACGGCGTGGTATTCCGGCGGCGGGAAGGGGACGATGTCGTAGAAAACGGTGCGCAGTTCCATCTCCTGTGTGCGGCTCCAGATGTCCTGGTAGGTCACGCGGACCGGCTCTGGCGGCACGGGGATGTGGACGACACCGCTTGAGAGATACTCGTGATAGGGAATCGGATGGCCACCCAGGTTGGTGTAGACGGACCCTCCTGAGCCGTTCAGCACCAGGCTGGGACTGACTGGGTCGCTGGCGAAGGAGACGGTGCGGTCAAGCAGTTCGTGACTGAACAGGCCGTACCGCACGGCTGGCTCCTGGTAATCGTAGGCGGGCAATGTCCCGAAGTCCCACACCATCCGCAACGCGGGGAGAAGGATCCCCTCGCTGGTGACGGTGATGTATGCCGCATATTCCGGTGGGATCGTCACCGAGTTGCTGAAGCCAGGCGTGGCGGTGAAGTTCCCGGTGTAAGTGTAGACCAGCCGGGGGCCGTTGTCCCATGCGGTGAGGGTGTAGAACACCCCGGTCGTGATCTCCGCGGTAGGGACGCCATCGATGTGGTCGGGCATGGGATAGACGGGGACGGGCGTATCGTAGAGGAAGACCTCGTTCATCGCGAACAGGCTCTCCGACAGTGAGTCGGTGTCGCTGATTCCCCAACTGTCGGTGATGACCAGGGGGACGAAGCGCTGATCGCCCACATCCACGATGGGGGAGAGGAGCGCCACCACGTCGGTGACGACGACGTGCGTCGCGCCGGTCTCCTCCTTGTTCTCCAGCGTCGTGGCGATGTCGAAGTAGTATCCCTCGTCTTCCAGGGGATAGATGACGTCCAGTTCGATGTCCCGGTCGCCCACCAGTCGCGCTGCCATGAGCGAGTTAACGTCCAGGCTGTTGCGCAGGATGTGGCGCGGGAGGCCGTCGGGATGATACTGCGTGGGCCAGAAGAGATCCACGTAATCGGCGGCGGCGGTGCTCACCAGCGCGCTGCCCGTCGTGCCGGAGGGAGCGGTGGTGTAGGCGACGTAGGTGAAGTGCGTGTCGCCCGGCAATGCCTCGCTCAGCGTGAAGACGATCGTCGTCGTGCCGTCGGGGTTGGTGGCGAATTCCATCGGTGTGGGGGTGATGGAGGCAAACGTGGTGGTGAAGCCCTTGTGCAGCGTCTCGGTGACGACGACGCCGGTTAGTGGTCCATCCCAGTAGTTCTTGAAGGTGGTGGTGACGGCGATGGGCACGCCCGGCTCGTAGGCCGGGACGATGTCGCAACCCACGGCATCGGAGTACTGTTGGCACAGCGTGCCGTGGATCCCGGCCCGTTCCCCCATGGCCCATAGAAGCGCGTCGAGCACCTGAGGATGGTAAGCGATGTCGTCGGAGGGATGCCCGTTGAAGAGCACCACCCGCCCGTCGCCGGGAGTGGCGACCCCGACAGCTACTGAGCCGGGCTGGGATGTGTCGACGAAAGTGGCGACGACGCTGATGCCGGTTGTGGCGGTGATGAGGGGCTCGTCGAGGACGTAAGTCTCATCGGAGAGCCAGGAGAAAACCAAGGGATGCTCGGTCAGGAGCACGTCCATCTGGCCCGCATTATCCGAGTCGGTGACGCGAGTTCCCAGGTCCACGGTGCCTGTGGACACCAACCCCGCTGCCTCCACGATGGCTGCCGCGTTCGATTGGGCGTAGAGAAAGCCGCCGTCCTCGACGAACTCTCGGATCGCGGTCAGGCTCCCGGTTCCCAGCGCGTCGATCACCTCGTCGGTGTACCCGATGCGGATCGACGGCAGGATGAGAACGTCGTACTCGGACAGGTCAGAGGTGATCTGTGTCTCGGTGAGCGTATCGAAGTACGGGCAGCCTTCGGGTGTCTCCTCGCACCATAGGTAAACGCGGAAAAGCTGTTCGAAGTCCCCTTCCTCCCAGACGACCAGTTGGCCGTACTCGTCGCGCATGGTGCCGTAGAACAGGGCCACCTGGCGGGGGTGTAGGGCGAGGGAGCGCGGGACTGAGAAGGGAGAGGAAGCGCTGACCTGGTAGAAGCTGCCACTCAGGTTACCCAGTACAGCGCCGGGGGCATAATCGGCCCCGTTCACGGTGGCGGTAACGGCGGTCCAGGCCAGGTCAGGGTGGTCGTCGTGGTAAAGAGCCTGCCACAGGCCCTTGTAGGCGTTACGGCGCTGGAGGGTGTCGGGCTGGCCTGCGCCCAGTGGCGTAAGCGTCTGCCCGGCGGCGAAGTCGTAGCGGCTCGGGGCAGCGCGTGTGGGATAGGACAGGGCAACCAGAAGCAGGGCGACGGCGCCTATCCCCAGGCTGGCGATCAGCAACAGACGAAATGAAGACTTGGAGAGAAACCTCATGACGAACTCCTTTCTATCCTTCTGGATAAAATGTAGCCAGGGCACCAACTGCAGAGAGGCACAACGTAGGGGCGTAACCATCACCGTGCAAGACCACCATCCGCGACTGCCAGTGTAAGGTTGGGTGGCGTTTATATTGTATCAAAAAGCAATATCTCTCACAATGGGAGATAGGTACTAGGGCTTGTTTCTGGACCTGCATTGGGCCTGCTGTGGGCCAACGCTGCATATCAAGTTCATTGTTAAGGATTTCTTAAGTTTGTTCTTACCTATTTGTGACTTTTGCCCTGTACCATGGAAATGTTTAGCACGCATGCCGGTGTATCGTGATTGCCAACGGGGGTCCGATTCGCGGGCTTGGATATGGTAGCTCACTCAATGTTCCTGACTCACCGGGTGTGTCGCTTGATCAACTGGGCGGGCGTGTTCTGGCGCTTCTATGTGCCGGAGGCATGCCCGTTTGTCACTTTGGACATCTGATGGCAGCGGAACAGATTTTGTTCGACTGTGTTCTCACAGCGGCCCTGGTGCTGAGCCTCGTGCCAGCACCTGCTCTGGCCGCTTTCCCCGCCCCCTCGATATCCGAAGCACGCGTCGGCGACTGTGGTGAAGGGCCTACTGCGGATCTGGAGCTGGACAAGAGCGTCGATGAACCTCATCCCAACGTGGGTGACGAGGTTACTTTTACCATCGCGCTCACCAACCAGGGGCCGGACCCTGCTACCAACGTCGAGGTCTCTGAAATCTGGCCCGCCGGGCTCTGTTACGTCTCTGATGATGGTGGCGGCACCTATGACCCGCTGACCGGTATTTGGGATGTGGGCACACTGCCCAGCGGCGAAACCGCGACGCTGAACGTCATCGTCGCCGTCGAGAGTCACGGTCACTTTGCCAACAGTGCCCAGGTCAGTGCCTCCGATCAGTGTGACCCGGATTCGACCCCTGGGAACGACAAAGTCGGCGAGGATGACAAGGACATGGTCTCCATCGATACACAGGAGGCCGATCTATCGCTGACCAAGAGCGTGGACAACTATATGCCTGGCGTGGGCGATGAAGTTGTCTTCACCATCGGACTATCTAATGGAGGGCCTGACGCCGCCACCAATGTCCAGGTGTGGGATAGACTCCCCGCTGGGCTTGGCTACCGATTCGATGACAGCGACGGTGCCTATAATTCTGCCACCGGCATCTGGGACGTGGGTGACCTGGTCAGCGGTGGCGTCGCGACGTTGAACATCACTGCCGTCGTTCAAGGTTTGGGCACTTTCGTCAACGTCGCCCGCATCGACGCCGTGGATCAGTTCGACCCAGATTCGACCCCCGGCAACGACGAGATCACTGAAGATGATCAGGATGTAGCCACTGCCCACGTTGGATCGGTAGCCGATCTGTCGATCACGAAGACTTACTCCCCTGACTTGGTGCGGGTTGGACAACCGCTCAACTACACGATTCGTGTGACCAACGGCGGCCCTGCGGATGCCACGGACGTGACGCTCACCGATGTATTGCTCGCTGACGTGGATTTCGGATCTGTTTTGCCCAGCCAGGGGAGTTGCAGCGGGATGGGTACAGTGATCTGTAGCCTGGGCAACCTGGCCCACGGTGGTGTCGCCACTGTGACACTCGTCGTCACGCCGACGACACCAGGGACGCTGACCAACGTGGCCAGCGTGACGGGCGGCGAGTTCGATCCCGACACCTCGAACAACGCGGCTGTGGCGTCCGTGCGTGTGCTCTACCCTGAGATCACGGTTGCCAAGACGCCCGATGCCCAGACCCTGGAGAGCGGATGGCCTGTGTTCTTCACGATTGCGGTCACGAACACCGGTGATGTGGCGCTGGCGGACGTGACGGTGACTGATGCCCTGGCCCCTGCTTGCGATGCGAATCTTGGAGGTTTGGAGGCAGGGGCAAGCATCAGCTATAATTGTATGGTCATCGGCGCGACATCTGACTTCACCAACAGCGTCACGGCCACTGGCACGCCGCCGGTTGGCCCCGTCGTATCCGACACAGACACAGCCACCGTCCACTTTAGACCCCCGTACACGCCGCTGGCCAGCTTGACTTTCTTGCCCCTCATCCCGATTAATGGGGATGCCTATGCCCATGCCGCCGACCTGGTGGTGGAGCACATCATCGCCACGATTGACAACGTGCAGGTCGTCATCAAGAACCAGGGCGATGCCCCTGTGACGCCTGCCGAGGCGTTCTGGGTGGACCTGTATATCAACCCCAACCCTGTTCCTCAGGGCGTCAATGAGACCTGGGGTTCTCTGTGCAGCGAGGGCATCGTCTGGGGCGTGACAGAGCCAGCCCTTCCGTTAGAGCCTGGGGAGACGCTTGTCCTGACCGTTGGCGGTGCCTACTACTGGCCGGAGTACAGCGACTTCTCCGGCGCGCTCCCGGTAGGGACGCCGATCTACGTCCAGGTGGACTCGGCCAACGTCAACACTACCTATGGTGCAGTGCTGGAGACCCACGAGATTCTGGGCGCCCCGTACAACAACATCGGCGGTCCCGTGTACGTCACCGGCGGTGTTGGCGAGGAACTGGGGGAAGGGAAACTGCCTGGTGGGGGTGCCCTGCCGCCCAGGCCATAGGATTCTACTTGTGATAGTTATCGGCCGGTCAGCACCGTGGGTAAGAAAACGTAGTATGGTATCGGATGCACCAGTAATGAGTCGCTGGCGGGGGAGGTTTCGACGTTTCCCTCGCCGTCCACCGAGTAGGCATGTATCCGGTGCGTGCCAGGGCTAAGCGTAGTCAGATCCAAGATGATAGTGAAGTCCTCGTCGGGTGTGTCGAACGCGCCATCGTCGGCTGTGAGGGGGTGCCAGGGACCATCGTCGATGCAGTAATAGACACCCGCGACGTAGCTATTGGTCGAGGACGCGTGTCCTGTGTACACGATTTGGGTCAGGCCTTCGCCCGCGATTTGCTGCCCCAACCGCGTCAGCGTCGTGTCAAGAATCTCGTTTGCAATCGTCTGTATGCGTTCGTTGCCAGCCGAATCGACCACGCGCAGGTCGATGGGTGGGTCGTCGCTGGGCAAGGGAGGCGTGGTGAAGGTAAACGCTTCGGCGTAGGTGTCGAAGATCCCGTCGGCGGGTTGGGCATCTGCCCACGTGCCGCCCGCCACCCGATACTGTACCTGCTCTATGGTGTTGATGGTGATACTGCGGCGTTTAGGTGAGGGGAACGGCTCGTCCTGTACCAGGCCCGTGAAGGTCAGGATGTCGGAACGTCCGGCGTCGGCCACGCAGTCTACACTGCTCACGCTCAGCGTGGTGTCAACTGGGTCCAGGATGCCGTCACTGTCGGAGTCGCGCCAGCCGATCTGCCCGCGCGCGTACGTATCGATCGCACTGTCTCGGTAGGGCCAGGTCTGACCGCGCATGATGCTGGACACGTCCGACGCGCATCCACCACTTTCTCCCCCTTCACCGTACTGGCTGTTCTGATTCTCTACGTCCAGGTAACCTGCTGTGCGCGTGCACGGTTGTTGGGCGGTGTAGTACTGGTCCAGGGCCAGGAAGATGTGGCCGATCTCGTGGGCGGCAACGGCGTCCATATTGTGTGGACCGTAGCCATTGTTGCCGTAGGTCATGACCGTGAAAGGTCCGCCCAGATATGCGTAGGCAAAGAAGCCATCGGTAAAGCGATTGTCGCTGTCGTTGGAGCTGTCTACCACGAAGATGGTGAAGGCCCAATCCGTGTCGTACCTGTCGCGCAGGTCGTTGTTGTAGTGGCGCACCCGGTCGAAATAGGAGTAGCTGGTGTAACCTTTCTTCCCCATCACTTCGGAGATCCAGAGGTACTGGTCGTTGTAGCGGCGGCTGATGGGTTCGTAGCCGGTGGTGATGGGGGCTGCAGTCCCGTCTTCGTAGACGAAGGTGAGGTTGGCGCGGGGCTCAAGACTGGCCCACCAGTCAAGCGCAGCGATGATTTCGCTCAGCACCAGCGCCCGCTCGTCTGCGGTCCAATCTTCCGTGGATGCGTCCTCACTGCCGTCGCTTTCGGGGAGGATGATGCCCACGGCCACGCGCCCGATGAAATACTCGCTCGTTTCGGCGTAGCCGGGACTTGCGTCGCTGGCAGAAGCTTGCATGCGCTGGGGAGGCGGCGGGACCAGCGCGTCTCCCACCAACTCGGCCTCGAGCGTGTCCAGGCTTTGCATTGAGGCGGTGGGGGCTGCGGGGGCCAGGAGCGCGTTCCACACCTGGGCGGCGCGGCGGGCCTCATCCGTCAGCGTGGCCAAGGTCGCCCCATCCACGGCTTGTCGGTAGACGGCGAGAACCTCGGCCGGGGGTGGTGCGTCCAGTGGCATCTCGGCGATGAGCGCGGCGGGTGGAAAGACGTGGGTCACCTTACCGCCGCTCAACTTGATGGCCTCGGTGACTGAGTCCACGTCAGCGCCAGGTCCTAAGATGGCCAGTGCCTGGCTCGATGATAGTGCGGCGGCCTGTGAGGCCAGGACCGGATGAGAGTGAGCCAGGCAACAAACGATGGATAATGTGATAAGACCTAAAGTAGTGACCAGACTCGAGCTTCTGCTTTTCAAACCCGCCTTCCCCCTCATTCAATGCTCACTCTCAATGCCTGTGGCTATACTAGCAGGGGGCTATTGCACACACCGTTTCGCTGAGCGTGTCAAGGAGCGTGTCAAAAAGGCGAGTTTCGTGACGTGCTGGGTGGTCAGGCAGGGGGCTGCGTAGACTATGGTCTACGCCGAGTGTAGAGCAAGCCCACTGGGTGAGGAAATCCCGATGGTTTGAACTGCTGCCTGCTAGGTGTTAGCCGCTGCCGGCTGATTGCTCATCGAGCGAACGCAGATCGCGGCATGCCTGGCCTGCGGCAGCGCGCACCTCGGGGTCTGGATCGTGAGTCAAGGCCTCCAACGCCGCCAACGCGGTTTCCCGGCGGTCGCTGGCATGCTGTTGAGCGCCTATCATCTCCAGCGCGGCGATCGTTTGCCTTCGGACGCTGGGTTCTGCAGCTTGGGTCATCTCCGTAATGCCTGCCAGGGCATCCGGTCCCATCCGGGCCAGTACCTGGCTGACGAAGCGGGACTCTAACCCCTCTTGCAGCGCGAAAAGCATCAGGGGCAACACCGCATCGCGGGCAGTGACGATGGTCTGTACGTACCCTTCGGCGGCAGCCAGGGCCAGAGCCTTGGCCGCGTAGTGACGTGCCTGTGACTGGTGGTCTGTCAGGGTTCCTGTGCCGCTCCGTGCGCCGCTCCGTGCGCCGCTCCGTGCGCCTTTTGCTAGGTGAGCTGCCCCGATCAGGGCAGCCGATACGAACGCCCCAAAGCGGGCGCCCAGGCGGTCAAAGATTCGGTGTATCTCCAGGAGTTCGGCGAGCTCGTAGTTCCCCGAGAAGCCGGGACCGCGGATGTGGGTCAGCGCGGTTGCTATCCGGGCCAGGGCCAATTCCAGGGGCGAGGCGTCCCGGGCCTGGCAGCGGCGCAGCGCGGCCTCGGCCACTTCGGAGGCTTCCATCGCGCGGTCCTGGAGAAAATGGGCGTATACCAAGTGAACCTCTCCGTATAACCGGTGAAGTCCGTCCTCGCCCGCAGCTTTGGCCTCTGCGATCGCCTGGTAGAAGGCTTCTTCCGCCTCGACAGACTGTGCTCGATCCAAATGCAGGTTGCCCAGGTCGGTGTATGCGTGCGAGAGGGCCAGGTGGTCTTGGATCTGGCGGGCCGCCTCCAGCCGGCGCTGCGTGGCTTCCCAGGCGACCTCAATTTCCCCCCATTCCCTCAGGATTGCCGGCACGGGATTGAGGAAGGTCGCCACAACTTCGGGTGGAACGTCGTGCCCGGCTTCCTGCTCAGCCAGGCGGTTCAGACCCACCGCCCGATGGTAAGTTCCCTGGAGATAGGCGACCCACGCCTGGGTGCGCGAGATCCGGAAGGCAAGCATCGGATGTTCACGGTCGGTGATCAGGTGCTCGGCCTGCTTCAATGAGGTTTCGGCATCAGCCAGGTCTCCCCGGCAGCCTTGCAGTTGCCCGATGGTGCGGAGCGCGCGCGCATGTTGCCGCGAATCCGTCTCGTCCCAGTGCGTCATCGCCTGCTGTCCCAGCTCGATTCCCTCGGCATAGCGGCCGCGCAGGAGTTCCAATTCGGCTAAAGCGAGCAGGCTATCACCGTGAGCCACGTTGTCCTGCCGGGCCTTGAAATCCGAGGCTGCACGTGAGTAGAGTCGACGGGCCTCCTCTATCCGCCCCTCTGCCTGGCGGAGTTGGCCAGCGCTCAACGTGAGACGTGGATGCTGGTCCCGCGCGGCTGGTTCCAATTGGTCCAACCAGCGGGCCAGCGATTCCAGGCGGTCCTCCTGCGAATAGGTGGGCGCGATTTGTTCGAGTAGGCGAGCGATGCCTATCTCATCACCCGTCTGCAGGCAGTGAGACAGCGCTTGCTCTAACTCGCCCTGCTGTTCCCATGCCTTCGTCGCCCTTCGGTGCAGGGCCTCGATCTCAGTATTGGAGAGGCGATACGCCATTTCTGATCGCAGGAAGGCCAGGAATAGGGGGTGGTACGTGTACTGCGGCTCCGCATGTGGGGTTCGAGGTGCAGCGCGCTGGAGGAAGAGATTGCGCTGCTCCAGCGTGACCAGCCAATCAGCCGGGCTGTGCGTATGCTCAAGATTGTCCTGGGGCATGTCCAGGACGGACTGGCACAGGCTGGGGCTCAGCCGATCCAGAACAGCGCTACGCAGGAGGAACGTGTGCACCTCGGGTGGTTGGGGGGTCAGCACTTCGTCGCGCAGATAGGCGAAGAGCCCTTCCCAGACGTCATCCAGACTAGCGGTGAAGCGGCTGAGCGCGTTGGCGGCGAGCCATAGGGGAGCGACCCACCCCTCGGCCCGGGTAGCCAACTCGGCGATCTCCGCCGGGTTGAGGCTCAGGCCCGCAGCCTGCTTCAGGAAGGTGGTCATCTCGTCGTCGGTGAAACGGAGCTCGGCGGCGCGGATCTCCAGTAACTGCCCCCTGACCCGCAGGCGAGGCAGTGGGAGGAGAGGGTCCACCCGTGTCAGCAGGTAGAGATGTCCATTGGCCGGGAGGTGCTCCAGCATGTGTTGGAGCACACCGTGGCTACTTGGGTTGGTCAGGCGCTCCAGGTCGTCGAGGACGAGGACGAATGGTGTGGGCTCCAGGGATGCCAGCGCGCCAACCAGGGGCCCTACCGCCTGCTGCGGGTTCTTCTGCATCGTGATGAGACCGCGGATGTCCTCTTGTAGGTCCAGTCCCACGGCGGGATGTAGTCGGGCGATGGCGGCGGCCAATCCTTCTACGAAGTTGCCCGGCGTGTTGTCTGCCTCGCTCACCTTGTACCACGCGACCAGGGTCTCCCCCTCCCGTTCTGGCGGGGGAGGGTTAGGGTGGGGGCTGGTATGTTCCGGGAATCTTTCGGCCAGCCACTGGGCCATGAGGGTTGTCTTGCCGTAGCCAGGAGGGGCTGAGAGGAGGGTAAGCCGGACGGCGAGGCCCCGATCGAGAAGGGAGAGGAGCCGGGGACGGGCCAGAGACTCGTGGGGTGGGGAGGGAGGGGTGAGGCGGGAGGTTAGGACGAGAGAAGAAGCGCTGGCTGCAGGTGTCGTCTCGTGCTGGAGGATGCGTTGGTATAATGCCTGGGTGTCTTCCAAAGGCTCGATGCCCAGTTCGCGCTGCAGGAGGTCTTGGTAGGTACGGTACTGGCGTAGCGCCTGGGCGCGCTGGCCGGTCTCCCAGTACAGGCGCATCAGGAGACGGTGAATGTCCTCTTGAAGCGGATCGAGCACGAGGAGACGTTGGCATGCGGCTATCGCTTCGTCCTGCTCGCCTCGGGCGATGAATCCCTGGATGAGGCTGGTCAAGGCCCGGAGGAGGAGCAGGAAGAGTCGTTCCCGCTCGAAGGTGAGCCACTCCTCGAAGTTGGGGGCATAGGCGATGGAAAATCGTGCTAGAAAGTCTCCGCCGTACAGGTCAAGTGCTCTACGGATCCGGCGGATCCCTTCAGAAGCGATGGAGAAACGGGATTGCGGGTCCTGGAAGCATGCCTGTAGGACCTCTTCGAAATCGCGGACATCCACCCAGCAAGGTGCTGTGGATGGCACACAGATCCACGAGCCTTCCGTGACCAGGCAGGCTTCGGCAGGCAGGCCGACTTGGTTGATGGTCCGGCGAATGTGCCATAGCGCGCGACGCAGGTTGTACCGAGCCGAGGATTGTGGCATCTCACCCCACAGGAGGGTGGCCAGATGCTCGCGAGAGAACCGTTGATCGGCCTGGCAGGCCAGGTAAATCAGGAGGGCCTGCTCTTTGCGGGCCAAAGGCTTGGTCAGAGAGGTCTTCTCATACAGGATCCGTGGCTCGCCCAGCAGATGAAGAACTAGAGTGTCTTGCTCCCTGTCTCCCGCCATCAAAGTCTACCTCTGCCAGCCATCAATCAGTCGTGTGTTTCGACACCCCTGAGACGCTCGGCGGCTTCAAAGCCTGCGGCCAGTGCCTTCATGTTGATCTCTGCTGTCCCTTGCGGGGCTCGATCCCGTACCGCCGCCTCCAATGCTTCCCGAGAAACGATTCCGGTCAGGCCCGCCAGCACTCCCAGGCCGACCACGTTAGCGACAATCTCCCGACCTGCCACATCTTGCGCCAGGGTGGTCATCGGCACACGCACGGCTCGCGTCGTCGGCGCGCGGGTGACGTGATCCGTATCCAGGATGAGCAAGCCGTCCTTGCGCGTCTGCCCGCCGTAACGGTCACACGCTTCCTGGCTCATACACAGTGTGATGTCAGCCTGGATCACCTTTGGGTAGTGAATGTCCTCGTCAGAAATCACCACCTCTGACCGGCTGGCCCCCCCTCGCGCTTCGGGTCCATACGACTGGGTCTGGGTGATGTTCTTGCCGTCCCGGATAGCCGCTTCGGCCAGCAGGATGCCGGCCAGGATGGCGCCCTGGCCGCCGGTGCCGGCCAGCCGCACCTCGCATCGCTTCGTCATCAGGACGCCTCTCCCTGTGCTCGCTCGATGATTTGGTCGTACAACTGCGTATATTCTGGGATATCCCGATCCACGAACACGCCCCGCACGACCTGCTCGCGTTTTTCCTCCTCGCTCATTTTCTCGGCCTGCCTGAGCGATACGCTCTGCTCCTTGAGGCGTCGCATCATGTCGGGTGCCGTGCCCCAGCGATTGATCCGGCCCAGTGTCGTGTGACAGTAGCTCACCGCCTCGACGACAGCAAATCCCTGCTTGGTAATTGCCTGCGCGATGTATTTCTCTAACTCCTGTACATGGTAGACGGTGCTGCGGGCGACGAAGGCCGCACCGGCTATGACCGCCAGTTCGGCGATGGGGAAGGGTTGTTCGATGTGGCCGTAAGGGGCGGTCGCCGCCTGTGCGCCGATGGGCGTGGTAGGCGAATACTGTCCACCCGTCATCCCATAGGTCAAATTGTTGACCACGATGGCGGTCAACCCGATGTTCCGTCGGGCGGCGTGAATGAAGTGATTCCCCCCGATGGCCAGTGCGTCACCATCTCCCATCACCGTGATCACCTTCATCTCTGGTCGTACCATCTTCAACCCGGTGGCGAAGGCCAGCGCCCGACCATGCGTCGTATGCATCGTGTTGAAATCCACGTAGACCGGCATCCGCCCCGTGCACCCGATACCTGAGAGTAGTGCCACGTCGTTCTTGTCTAGTTGCAGCCTATCCACCGCCCGAATGATCGCTCCCAGGACGATGCCGATGCCGCAGCCAGCGCACCAGACGTTGGGGAACTTCTTGCTGTGACGCAGGTACCGCTCGTGAACCCGTGACTCGCGTTGTTGTTTGCTCATCTTGCCCATTCCTCGATGGCGGTCAGTATCTCGGCTGGCTGGATCATCTCACCGTCGGCCCGGTTAACTCGGCGTACCTTGTGCCGGTCGACTATTCGCTCCACCTCCAGAGCCAATTGCCCCAAGTTCATCTCCGGCACCACGACGCGATGTAGCCGGGCGGCGGCGTGTTCCACGACCTCGTCGGGAAATGGCCAGATAGTCTTCAGCTTGAGGAAACCGACCTTGTGCCCATGCTCCCGCGCGACATCGACAGCATAGCGGGCCGAGCGGGCCGTTGCTCCATAGGCGATGACCAATGTCTCCGCGTCCTCGATGCCATCCTCGTCGTAGAGTAGAATATCTGAAATGCTGCGGTCAATCTTACGGAAGATCCGCTCCAACCAGGGCCGGATTTCATCCAGCCGGTTGGTGGGATATCCCCGTTCGTCGTGATGCAGCCCGGTGATGTGGTAGCGATAGCCCTCGCCGAAGGGCACTAGCGGCGATACGTCGGAGGGGAAGTTCTCGAAGGGCTTGTACCACTCCGGTGGCACCGTTGTGCCTGGTCGCTTCACCTGTTCGACCGTCTCCGGGTCGGGGAAGACGATCGGTTCTCGCATATGACCGATCACCTCGTCCATCAGCAGAATCACCGGCGTGCGGTATCGTTCGGCGAAGTTAAACGCCTGCACCGTCAGGTCGAAAGTCTCGCGAACAGAGGAGGGGGAGAGGGCGATGATGGGGTGGTCGCCGTGGGTGCCCCAACGTGCCTGCATCACGTCTCCTTGGGAGGGGCTGGTCGGGCGACCGGTGGACGGCCCCAGTCGCTGCACGTCCACGATAACACACGGGATCTCTGCCATCGCTGCGTAACCGATGTTCTCCTGCATCAGGCTGAACCCGGGTCCTGATGTGGCGGTCATTGCCTTCGCCCCGCCCACGGAAGCGCCGATGACGGCGGCGATTGAAGCAATCTCGTCCTCCA